>ERZ791911.197-NODE-197-length-55422-cov-19.255116_pt1 | contig 55422 bp, 33 predicted proteins | sample MGYA00510142_ERZ791911 | MGnify/ENA primary metagenome ERZ791911 (study PRJEB30046, sample SAMN00792056) | human gut metagenome | study: EMG produced TPA metagenomics assembly of the A metagenome-wide association study of gut microbiota in type 2... | reverse complement strand
GTGGTGGCTTGCTTCGCTGCGCCACCGCGCCCGTTCGACGACCTGGGGTCATTCACAGTGTGACCCCTCCGGGGTCAGTGCTCCACCGGCATCCATGGTGTGCCCCTTTCGAGGGCTACGCTCCACCCACGCCATCCTTGAACACACAGACAATACCGGCGAGCACTGACCCCGGAGGGGTCACACCATGAATAACCCCAGGTCGTCGGACGAGTGGGGCTGGAGCTTGCGGAAGCCACACTCGGGAGCGACCTGGGGTGGCAGGATGACAGCGTGGAAAGACCTCGGAGAGGTCTCACGTGGGCAGCAGGGTATGAGGTGGTAGGTGGTAATGAGCAAAAAAAAGCCCCGAGAGCTCTTCACAGAGACCTCGGGGACAAAATCACATAATCAACTATAATCTTATTTTGATAAAAATTCTTTCACCTGCTTGTAGACGTTGTCGCCGGTATATCCGAGCTTCTCGTCCAAGACCTTGTACGGCGCAGAGAATCCGAAGCTCTTCATACCGTAGATGCGGCTGTTGGGACCGATGCCTACAAGACCCTCTAAGGTGCAGGGCAGTCCGGCCGTCAGACCGAACTTCTTCACATTGTAGGGCAGCACGGCCTCCTGATACTCCTTCGGCTGACGGCGGAAGAGGCCCTCAGAGGGAGCGCTGACGACTCTGACCTTGATGCCGTCGGCACGGAGGGCAGCACAGCCAGCCTCGAGCGTAGAGACCTCAGAGCCACTGGCCACGAGGATGACATCGGGGTTGTCGTCGGAGCCTGCCACGATGTAAGCACCCTTGCGTGCCTGCTCGTAGTCGTTGCCAGCCGGCAGCTTGGCGACAGTCTGACGGGAGAAGATGAGGGCAGTCGGCGTCTCCATGTTCTCCATGGCCATGGCCCAGCAGACTGTTGTCTCGTCGGCGTCGGCGGGGCGGAAGACGCGCACGCTGTCCTGACCCTTATGGTTCTGGAGCTTCTCCATGAGACGGATCTGCGCCTCCTGCTCTACAGGCTCGTGGGTAGGACCATCCTCACCGACACGGAAGGCGTCGTGCGACCAGATGAACTTCATCGGTACGCCCATGAGGGCTGCCAAGCGGATGGCAGGCTTCATATAGTCGGAGAAGACGAAGAAAGTGCCACAGGCTGCGATGACGCCACCATGGAGCATCATACCGATGCACATGTCGGCCATCGTCAGCTCAGCCACACCGGCCTGGAAGAAAGCACCGGTGAAGTCGCCCTTGGTGAAGGCGTGGGTCTGCTTGAGGAAGCCGTCGGTCTTGTCAGAGTTGGACAGGTCGGCGGATGCACAGATCATGTTCGGCACCTGCTTGGCAAGCTCAGCCAGGCATGCTGAGGAAGCGGCACGTGTGGCCACACCCTCCTTCTGCTGCACCTTGCTCCAGTCCACCTTCGGAGCCTTGCCGGAGAACCACTCGTCCATGAGCTGCTTCTTGTCGGGGTTGGCCTCGGCCCAGCGCTGCTCCTCAGCACGGCGGGCGGCGACAATCTTCTTCAGCTCCTCACGACGGTCAGCATAGAGCTTCTTCACATCGTCGAAGATGACGAAGGGATTCTCAGGATCGCCACCGAGGTGCTTGATGGTGTTGATATAGGCACCGTCGCCAAGGGGAGCACCGTGCGTCTTCACACTGTGCTCATAGCTGGTGCCGTCGGCCTTGACAGCGCCACGGCCCATGATGGTCTTACCGATGATAAGGGTAGGCCGCTCGCTCTCGGCAATGGCACTGTCGAGGGCCTTGCGAATCTCGGCCACGTCATTACCATTGATTTCTATGACATTCCAGTGCCAGGCGCGGTATTTGGCTGCTGTGTCCTCATCCATGACATCCTTGGTCTCTGTGGAGAGCTGGATGTCGTTGGCATCATAGAACATAATCAAGTTGTCGAGACCTAAGGTGCCGGCAACGCGTCCTACACCCTGCGAGATCTCCTCCTCGACGGCGCCGTCGGAGATGTAGCAGAAGATGCGATGCTGCATCACCTCCTTGCCTAAGCGGGCCTCCAAGAACTTCTCAGCCACGGCAGCGCCGGCGGCAATGGCATGACCCTGACCTAAGGGACCTGAGGAGTTCTCGATACCATGCATCACATCGAGTTCGGGATGGCCGGGGCAGGGAGAGCCCCACTGGCGGAACTGCTTGATGTCCTCGATAGAGAATTTGCCCTGGAGCGTCAGCGCACTGTAGAGCATGGGGCTCATGTGTCCGGGGTCCAGGTAGAAGCGGTCGCGGCCGGTCCATGTCGGGTCTTCAGGGTCGTAGACAAGATACTCACTGAAGAGCACGTTGATGAAGTCAGCACCACCCATGGCACCACCCGGGTGACCGGAGTTAGCCTTCTCTACCATAGAGGCAGCCAGAATACGAATGTTGTCGGCTGCATGGTTCATCACTTGAATGTCGTTCATAATGATATATTGTTTCTGTTCGTTTTTTAATGTTGATTGGGCTTTAGCCTTAAAATCTCTGCAAAGATAGCTCAAACAAGCGGAATAACAAAATAAAATTGTCTTTTTACACTTCCCTGAGCTATCATTCTTATTGAATTTAGTGAAAATTAATGTGCGGCCTTATATTCTACCGCTGCTTTCTCAATGTTCAACCCCTTCTTGTAGGCCTCGATATACTTCTCGAAGCCCGCTACATCTTCGGGCGTGGGTTTGACTTCCGTGCCTTTGTTTCCGGCGAAGACCTTCTCGTCGAGGAAGTCGGGGAGGCTCTGCTGCGCACCCTTGTTGACGCAATAGGACGCCAAGAGGGCTATTCCCCAGGCACCGCCCTCTCCGGCTGTCTCCATGACGGAGATGGGGGAGTTGAGGGCAGCGGCCACGATGCGCTGGCCCACACCCTTCGTGGTGAAGTAGCCGCCATGGCCCGTGATACGGTCCACGGCCACATGCTCGTCCTTGAAGAGTACGTCGTTGCCTATCTTCAGCACGGCCACGGCAGCATAGAGCTGGGAGCGCATGAAGTTGGCAAGCGTGAAGTGGTCGTTAGCCTCACGGACAAAGAGCGGGCGCCCCTCGGCCAAGTTCGTCACCGGCTCGCCGGAGACATAGTTGTAAGACAAGAGCCCGCCACAGTCGGCCTCGCCCTTCAGCGCAATGTTGAAGAGATGGGTGTAGAGTTCGTTGGTGCTCTGCTTGACGCCCAACAGCTCGGCATACTCCTTGAAGAGGCCGGCCCAGGCGTTGATTTCCGACGTGCAGTTGTTGCAGTGCACCATGGCCACGGGGAGACCGTCGGGGGTGGTGACGATGTCTATCATCGGGTAAGGCTTGGAGAGATTCTTCTCCAAGACAATCATCGAGAAGGAAGAGGTGCCTGCCGACACATTGCCCGTGCGCACCTTGACGGCATTGGTCGCTGCCATGCCCGTACCGGCATCGCCCTCGGGCGGGCAGAAGACGGCACCGGGCAGCAGAAGACCAGACTTGTCGAGGAGTCGGGCACCCTCGGCTGTCAGACGGCCAGCAGCCTCGCCGGCAACGCGCACCTGAGGGAGGATATCGTCTAAATGCCAGGGATAGTGGCGGTCGGCGATGAGATGCTCAAACTTGGCCTTCATCGTCTTGTCAAACTGCTTGGTCTGCGGGTCGATGGGTATCATGCCCGAGGCGTCGCCGATGCCCAAGACCTTCTCGCCCGTCAGCTGCCAGTGGATATATCCTGCCAAGGTGGTGAGATAGCTGATGCTGCCCACATGCGGCTCGTTGTTGAGGATGGCCTGATAGAGATGTGCGATGCTCCAGCGGAGCGGGATGTTGAAGTTGAAAAGCTCGGAGAGCTCCTTGGCGGCAGCGCCCGTGTTGGTGTTGCGCCAGGTGCGGAAAGGTACGAGAATCTTGCCGTCCGCGCCGAAAGGCATGTAGCCGTGCATCATCGCACTGATGCCGATGGCGGCAAGCTGGCGGATGTCGACATTGTATTGCCTTCTCACATCCTCGCACAGGTTGGCATAGCAGTCTTGCAAGCCCGCCCAGATGGCGTCGATGCTGTAGGTCCACAGGCCGTCGACGAGCTGGTTCTCCCAGGTATGGCTGCCTTGGGCGATGGGGTTGTTGTGCTCGTCGATGAGCACTCCTTTGATGCGTGTAGAGCCAAACTCGATGCCGAGGATGGCTTTGCCGGATTGTATAGTAGATTTAGCGTCCATGATGATATGCAGTTAAAAATAGGGCACCCGACGAAGATGGTTGCGCCGAGTGCCCTGGATAGATAGAGTTATCTCAGTGCTTTGTTGAGCATGTAGTAGACTTCATTCCAGCGGAGCTCCTTGCGGAACTGCTCGTAGTCGGTGTCCTTGTTGATGATGCAAGCCTCCATGTCGGCAATCTCAGCGAAGTCGCGCCAGTACTCGTCGGTGAGTCCGAAGCTGAAGCAGGAGTGGTGGGTGCCTCCGGCATTCATCCAGCAGCCTACACCCACCTCGAAGGTCGGCTCGGGAATCCACAGGGCTGAAGCTACGGGGAGCTTCGGCAGCGGCTTGCTCTTGATGAGGTTGACATCGTTGGCAATGAGGCGGAAACGGTTGCCCATATCGACGACGGTGGCTGTGATGCCATGGCCCTGCTTGGTGGTGAAGACAAGGCGCGCTGTCGGGGTCTTGCGGACGCCGATGCCGAGGAAGTGCACCTCCAAGCGCGGCTTCTCCTCAGAGATGTCGGGGTTGACCTCCAGCATATGAGACTCCAAGATGGACGTGTTGTCGCCGTCGAAGTTCAGGGTATAGTCCTCCAGGAAGGAAGTGCCACCGGGCAGGCCCTGGCTCATGAACCATGTGGTGCGATACAGGCAGGCGCTCTTCCAGTCGCCCTCGGCACCGAAGCCGTAGCCGTCGTGCATCAGGCGCTGTGAGGCGAGACCCGGAATCTGGTCGAAGCCATGGCCCGTCTCCTCGACATTGACATCGCCAAGGTCGTCGAAGTTGGTCGTGAAGCCCTTGGCACCATAAGCCTTGAGGACGGCACGGAGGGTCAGCTCGGCCTTGGCAGCATTCCAAATCTTCTTATACTCCACGCTCTGCTCGTCCTTCAGAGCGTCGGCCACGACATACTCCTTGAAGTAGACATCATGGACGAGGGCGTCGACATCAGCGTCCTTAATCTTGTCGAAATACTCCAAGACGGTGGAGAACTGCACGTAGTCGACATGATAGCCGAGGACCTGCTCGAAGGCCACCTTATCGCCATCGGTGACGGCCACATTGTTCATCTGGTCGCCGAAGCGGATGATGAGGCAGTCCTGAGCGTCGGCCACACCGGCGCAGACACGCTCCCAGACAGCGATGTGCTTGAGCGTCTTCTCATCCTTCCAATAGCCGATGACGGTCTTGCGGGGCTTGCGCAGGCGAGAGAGGATATGGGCAAACTCACGGTCGCCATGGGCACTCTGGTTGAGGTTCATGAAGTCCATGTCGATGGTATCGTAAGGAATCTTCTCGTTGTACTGTGTGTGGAAGTGGAGGAGCGGCTTGCGGAGAATCTGCATGCCCTTGATCCACATCTTAGCAGGCGAGAAAGTATGCATCCAGCAGATGACACCGATACACTTGCTGTCGACATTGGCGCGCGACATCACGTCGGCCACCTCCTTGGAGCTGTTGGCCGTGCCGGCATAGACGACCTTGACGGGCAGGAGGCCGGAGTTGTTCATTCCGTCTACCATCTCCTTAGAATGTCCATCTACCTGCTTGACAGCGTCGCCGCCATAGAGCAGCTGAGCACCTGTGACAAACCATACTTCGAAATCTTTAAATGCGTTTTCCATGATAGTATCTTTTTATTGTTGTTTTTAAGTGAATTTGATTGTTTGCTATTACTGATTCTTTTTCTTCTGTCCATAATAGGCGTTGGGTCCGTGCTTGCGTGAGAAGTGCTTCTCTACGAGCAGCGGGTTCATCGTTGTCTGCGGATTGACCGAGAAGGAGATGAAAGCCATCTTCGCCACCTGTTCAGCCACAACGGCATGGTAGACAGCCTCGTCGGCATCCTTGCCCCAGGTGAAGGGGCCGTGGTTCTTCACCAGCACACCGGGCGTATGGACATAGTTGATATGGTCTTTGTTGAACTTGTCGACGATGACCACACCAGTGTTGTATTCGTACGCGTCCATCTGGTCCTTCGTCATATCGTCGGTGCAGGGGATGGCATCGTGGAAATAGTCGGCATGGGTGGTCCCGATATTGGGGATGGCGCGGCCCGCCTGTGCCCACGCTGTGGCAAAAGTGGAATGGGTGTGTACGACACCGCCTATCTCCGGGAAGTTGCGATAGAGTACCAGGTGGGTAGGGGTATCTGAAGAGGGGTTGAGATTTCCCTCTACGACCTTGCCCGTCTGCAGGTCGACGACGACCATGTCGCTGGCCTTCATCGTATCGTAGCTGACACCGGAGGGCTTGATGACGACGAGCCCCTGCTCGCGGTCTATAGCCGAGACATTGCCCCAGGTGAACAATACGAGGTTGTGCTTCACCAAATCGAGGTTGGCACGATATACTTTTTCTTTTAATTCTTCTAACATGACTTACAGTTTAAAGTTTAAATTCCTGTACGATATCATACGCATGCTTGTTGAAGCGATACATGGCAGCTCCGCGCCTTGACGAGAGCTTATCGATGAGATTGGTCTTCTCAATGAAATCGATTTGCTTGATACGTTTCCGGAAGTTGCGCTTGTCTATCTCTGTGCCCAAGATGGCCTCGTAGACATGCTGCAACTGTGTGAGGGTGAAGAGCGGTGGCAGCAGGTTGAAGCTCAGCGGCTCTGTGTTGATATGCCTTCTGAGCAAGCTCAGGGCATCCTTGACCATCTTGTTATGGTCGGAATAGAGCTTGGGGAGCTTGTCGACAGGCACCCATTCGAGTCCATACTTCTGCCGCAGGGCATCATCATAGTCCTTGACGTTGATGAGCGCACAATAGGCTACTGAGATGACGCGCTCGCCCGGGTCGCGGTCGATGTCGCCATAGGCGCCCACCTGCCGCATGTAGAGCTGATTGAGTCCGGTCATCTGACTCAGCACACGATGAGCCGCTTCGGTCAAGCTCTCCTCGGCGCCGACGAAGCCACCATAGAGCGACCACTCGCCGCGCCCCGGATCCATCTGACGACGGCCTATCAGGAGCTTGAGCTGATCAGCCTCAAAGCCGAAGACAATGCAGTCGACAGAGACCCATACTTTAGAATATTCACTATAGAATCCGGTCATAGCTTCAAAATTGTATGATTAGAAGAAATACCAATAGAAAGCACCGCAGAGGGCTACCACACCCAGTGAGGCAATGATGTCGCCCATGCTCCAGCTCTCGCGAATCTGCTTGCGGTATTCCGGGGTAAAGGTGATGGCGGCTATCTGCTCGGCCGACGGAGCCTTGGTGAACATAGAGATGACGAACATCATCACGATGATGAACACCAGAAGCCAGCACTCGAAGATAAGCCAGTTGGTCTGCCAGAACCATGTGGTATGCTCCCAGAAAGCACCTGTCATCACAGCCTCGCCGTTGTGGGTGATGACATTGGTCACCAAGCGCAGCATGCCGATGATGAAGCCACCGATAAGGCCCCACTGACCGGCCATCGGCGTAATCTTCTTGGAGAAGATGCCTAAGGAGAAGACAGCCACCATGGCAGGAGCCAGCAGCGACTGGATGTTCTGCAGATAGCTATAGAGTGTGTCCATGCTCATCATAATCGGCATCCAGGCCAAGCCCAACAGCACCACAGCCACGGTAGCCAAACGGCCGACGAGGACGTAGTGGGCCTCGCTCTTGCCTGCACGTAAAGGCTTGTAGAAGTCCTCGGTGAAGAGGGTGGCACAGGAGTTGAAGAAAGCAGCCAACGAGGTGACCAGTGCGCTGATGAAGCCGATGGTGACGATACCCTTCACACCGGCGGGCAGCACATCCTTGACCATCAGGGCAAAGGCGGCATCGGTGTTGTTCATAACGAGACCGTATTTAGCAGGGTTAGCAGCCAAAGCCGCAGCAATCATTCCCGGGATGAGGAACATGAAGACAGGGAGAAGCTTGAAGTAGCCGGCGCAGATGGTGCCACGGCGCGCACGCTTCATCACGACGCTGTTGTCCTCGCCCTTGGTCTGACCCAACACACGCTGAACGATGTGCTGGTCGGTGCACCAATACCAGAAGCCGATGATGGAGGCGCCGATGAAGACCACAAAGCCGGGATAGTCGTGATACATTGGATCGCCCTCACTCCAGTGGAACATGTGGGTGGTGCCATAGCCGTCGTGGAGCTGACTGCAATAAGTCATCATATTGCTCCAGCCCTGCGTGATGCTGCCATCGCCCAAGGTGGCCAGTCCGAGGAAGAGTACCAAGAAGGAGCCGATGATAAGGATAGGTGTCTGAATGGCCGACATGGTCATCACACCCTTCATACCACCGAAGATGGTGAAGATGGCGGTCACCAAGATGAGTCCAAGGGCTCCATACCAGAAAGGAATGCCCAACAGGTATTCAAAGAAGATGCCACCCGTGAAGGCCGTCACGCTCACCTTGGTGAGCACATAGGCCACCAACGTGATGATGCTCAGCCAGGAGCCTGTGGCCTTGGTATAGCGGAATTTCAGAAACTCCGGCATCGTGATGATGCGTCCGAGCTTGTTGTTGAGCAGCTGATAGAAGGGTACGAAGAGCCAGCCAAGGATGAGAATCATCCAGCCCTGCATCTCCCAGTGCGCCATACCCACACCATCTTTCGCACCCGTACCGGCGAGGCCTACGAGGTGCTCGGAGCCGATGTTGGCCGCGAAGATGGCGGCGCCTATCACCCACCAGGGCTCACCCTTACCGAAGAGATAGTCCTGGCTGTCAGCGCCCTGCATCTTGCGCTTGTCCTTCATGATGCTTCTATATACGGCCACGGCGACAAGACCGATGCCGATGGCTAAGACTACCCAGTCTAACCAAATGAATTCTTTAGCGTTCCAGTTCATTTCCTTTGTTTAAATGATAAGTTTTAGTTTGTTTTTCTTCTGATAGAGTATTATTTCTTGATAGAAAACTTATAAGCGAGGTGGCTATAGTACTTCTGTCCGGGCTTGAGATAGGGATTGGAGATGTCCCATCCTTTCGTCTTCTCCACAATCTTTGTCGGACTGTCGGGATACTTCTGACTCTCGAAGCAGACGCTCACATGCTTGGGGTATTTGATGCCATGCTTGCAGGCGATGCCAGTTCCCTGGAAGTTGGCGGTGTAGACTTGCAGGCCGGGCTCATTGGTGAAGACCTCCAAGAGGATGCCGGTCTTAGGAGAGTAGAGGCTGGCAGCCACCTGACGGTCGTCGCCCTTGCCATTCTTGAAGGTGTTCAGACACCAGTTGTGGTCATAGCCTGTGGCATTGCGTATCTGGTCGAAAGTGGTGTCGACGATGGTCTCTCCAATGGCGTGCGGCTTGCGGAAATCCATCGGGGTGCCGGTCACGTCGCGGATCTCGCCCGTAGGAATATATTTAGCATCGGAGGGTGTGAACTTGTCGGCATTGATATACATCACCTGGTCGAGGCCTTCCTTCGACGGATCGCCATTGAGGTTGAAATAAGAGTGGTTGGTCATGTTGATGACTGTCTCCTTGTCGGTAGTGGCTCCGAAGGTGATGTCAAGGGTGTTGTCGCTCTTCACCAGATAGGTGGCTGTGGTCTTGACGGTCCCGGGGAAGCCATTCTCGCCGTCGGGAGCCGTAATGGCAAAGGTCACGCTGGAGTCTGTCCGCTGCTGGATGTCGTAGACTTTATTCAGCCAACCGGTCAGACCGCCGCCATGCAGCGTGTTGCCATTGTCGTTGGCACGAAGGTGGTACACTTTGCCACCTACATTGATCTGTGCATTCTTGATGCGGTTGGCATAGCGCCCGACACTGGAGCCAAAGTCGGAAGGCGTGTTGAGGGTGTCAACATACTGCTTGATGTTGTCGTAGCCGAGCACCACATCGGTGGCCTTGCCGTTCTTATCCGGCACACTGATGGAGACCACACGTCCGCCATAATTGGTCAGGCAGACTTCCATGCCCTTGCCATTGGTCAGCGTGACGAGTTCTACTTTCTTTCCATTGAGGGTTGTATCGAAATTGGCAGGATTCAGCCCTGAGGCAGTCTGGTTCATCTGCGAGCCACCGGCGCAAGAGGCCAGCGCAAGCAGTCCGATGCCCATGGCACCGAGGTTTGTTTTTATGTTTCGCATATCTGTTTATAGTTTTGGTTTCTGACATAGAGACGTGAGGGTCATCCGAAACCGTTGCCGGATATCGCCTCACGTCTCAAGGAAGTTCAGCGACCTTGTTCTCAGACCTACTTCAGTCTGAGGATGCTCAGCGATGAAGCAGGAATCTCGAGCTCTATAGAGTCGCCATGAACTGGAACATTCGTTGATGTCGGATATACATTTGTAGGATGGTCGATGTCATTCTCCTCACTGCCATTCTTGGCGGTCAGTCGGATGAGCTTGGCATTCTGAAGGGTCTTACCATCCAAGGAGACCTTCGCGGTGGTGCCCTCAATATTGGTATTGGCGAGCTTCACGATGACCTCCCCGGTCTTGCTGTCCTTAGTGGCTGTGGCAAAGAAGCCAGGAGTCATATTGGGCTTCAGACGGGTAGCGAAGATCTGCTTGCCGTCGAGCTTGGCATAGACGCTATCGCCCTTGACATCAATCTCCACATCATACCACCTGCCAGTCTCCACATGTCCGGAAGCAGTGGCCATCTGGCCTTTGCCGCCATTGACAATCTGCTCGATGCCATGCTGTGTATTGCCCCAGCCACCGATATTCAGCCAGCAGTAGTTCTTGGGGTCGACATAGTTGAAGATGATGAGGAAGCCCTCGTCGCCACTGTTCTTCTTGGCGCGAACTTTATAGGTGTAGTTCTGAGCGTTGAAGCGCACAGGATTCAGGCGGATGGTAGCTGTCTCGGTGGAAGTCTGAGAGACCTCACCATTGGCCTCTGTCCAGTCACCTTTTATATTAATGTCCTTAACGGTCTCTCCCGTCAGCGCCTTGCCGTTGTCGGTGAGCGAGGCGTCCTTGAAAGAGCACTGGGTGGCCCATGTGCCGACACCGACCTGGCAGATCTCCGGCTTCAGGTTGTAGGCAACATCGTAAGAGTAAGGATTGTCGACCTTGACATTGAGCACTTTGTCGCCAATGTTGTTGAACATCATCTTCTGTACATAATAAGAAGGAGTGCCGAAGGCTCGGTCGCTGACAAACTGTATCATGTCCGGTGCCCAGACGCGGCGGTTGAGATTGGCAAAGATAGGTGCATAAGACGCCATCTTCACGACGTCGGAGTTGTTCTCCATACCCATCATATAGACACCTTCGCCGAGCGCGGCCTCTAAAGAGCCCAGATTGCCAAAGCCTTGGGTGACGGCATACTCACCGACGTAGATGTCATGCTTGCCACGCTCATAGGTGTCGTACTTATGGAAAGCATTGGTGAACCAGGAAGGATTACGATAGTAATGCTCATCGAGGAGTTCGACAGGCTCATCACTGCCCCACTTAGGATTGTCATCGCCCCAGGCTACGACATTGCCGATGAGGTGCATATTGGGATATTTGGCGAGGATGGCATCCTTGAACTTCTTGAAGCGCTCATAGTAGCGATCGCTCTGCAGCGCGGGGTCCGGCTGGTTGTTCTCATTGCCAATCTCAAGATACTCGATGTTGTAAGGAGCGGGATGCCCATTCTTGGCTCGCAGCGCGCCATACTTTGTCGTCACGTCGCCATTGGCATATTCCAAGGCGTTGAGGGTCTCGTCAATCCACGGCTGGAGGCTGTCGACGGGCGTCTTACCGCCATGCCACAAGCCGACATTGACCACATACAACGGCTTAGCACCGAAGTCCTCAGCCATCTGCAGATATTCGTCAAAGCCGATGCCATCCGTTGTCCGATAGCCCCAGTTGACATTCTGATGCCCCTCACGCTGCTCGATAGGTCCGATGGTCTTCTCCCAATGGAAGGCATTGGCAGGACTCTCCTGACCCTCTACAAAGCAGCCGCCGGGGAAGCGGACAAACTTGGGATGCAGATTGTAGAGCATTTCGGCGAGGTCGGGGCGCAAACCATTCGGACGATTCTTGAAGGTGGGCGGGAAGAGGCTCACGACATCCAACGCGATTTTTCCTTTGCCCGTGAAGACAAGCTGGAATTTAGCCTTGGCATCGTTGCCTGCTGACTTCATCTCTGCCGTCAGCTTCTGCCATTTACCGGAAATCTTGCCATTGACCGGTGCCTCCGCATAGACCGTCTTACCGTCAGCGCTGACGAGCTGGGCCTTTACCGTACCTTTATATTTACCCTTCACCCAGAGCGACAACTTGTAAGGACGGCCCTGGACGGCATTGATACCCCAGAAGCCATCGTTGGTAAGGGTCTGAAGCTTGCTGCCGTTGAAGGTCAGCTCCAAGGCATGGCCCTGCGCCTTGTTGAGAAGACCTTTGGTGATGAGTTGATAGGAAGCGCCGTTGACGGTCCATGTCGGTATAGCCTTGCTGTCGTCCTCGAAAGAACGGTTGCGAATCAGCTCTGCATAGAGTCCGCCATCAGCTGCGTTATTGATATCCTCGAAGAAGATGCCATATAAATCCGGTGATACGGTCTTTGTAGGATTGGTGTCCACGTTGACCAAGACTTGCGCCTGAGCACTCAGCCCCATAGCCAAGAAAGTAGACAACAATAAGGTTTTTGTTTTCATCTATATTTAGTTTTTGGATTCGTTACTGGCTGCAAAGATAAACCTTTGCGCCAAATTATGGGTGTAAAATTGACATTAATTGGTGGAAAGTTGTAGAATCATACAAAATTCTACAATATTGGCCATCCATTCTGCCATTTTATCTCCTTATCGACGAGTACGGACTCTCCGCCTGGAATCTGATAGCCGTGGGCGATGAAGTGGTCCTTGTTGCCAAACCGATAGACGGCGCAATGGCCGACGGCCTCGAAAATCTTCTTATCGCCCTCGATGACGGGCACGCCACCGCCGTCGAGCATGTCGATGCCGCGATTGTCGAGATAGGGACCCTCGACTGTCTTGCTACGTCCTACGACAACACGATAGGTGCTGCGGATGCCTGAACAGCAGTAATCCCATGAGACAAAGAGATAATAATATCCGTCATGCTTGAAGATGAACGGTGCCTCGATGGCATTCTGTCCAGCTCCTGTCGGATAATTGCCCGGTGTATAGCGAACCGGTCCTCCCTCGCTCTCGGGTACATCACGGACGTTGAAGGCAAACCGGCGGGCGATGGTCTTAGGCTTGGCACCTGCCAGCACATGCATGTTCTTGTCGAGGGGAATGAGTTGGATGCCATCCCAGAATGAGCCCCACGTGAGCCAGGGATTGCCCTTGTCGTCGATGACGAAGTTCGGGTCGATGGCATTCCAGTTGTCGCGCTTGGCCTTGGAAGTGAGGATACAGCCCTCGTCTTTCCAACCGTCAGCATCAGAGAGCTTGTCGTTGGAGAGCAGACCAATGGCAGACGTATTCTTGCCAAAGGTAGAGCAGGCATAAGCCATATACCACCTATTATTATAATGTATGACGTCGGGGGCCCAAACCTGGTGCTCGAAGCCAGGGACACTGTCGTGAGTCCAGGCTGGCAGCTTGCCATCGAGAACGCCATTGGGGTTCACCGTCCAGTTCTTCAAATCCTTGGATGTCATCTGTGAGATGTCCTGACCGGTGAAATAAAGATAATAAGTGCCGTCCTCATACGCCATGACGGGATCGTGGACTAAAGGTTTCTGTATGGTTGTTGCTGAAGCAACAAGCAGAGAAGCAAGTAAGAGTTTCATTGTTGATACAATTATGGTTGATACTTATATTTTTTGAAGCACACAACATCCCTCCGACACCATCTCTGAGGATGATGCCGCAAGCAAAGGGATGTAGACAGCGTGAGAATAGAATGAGCTGAGACTCACGCCTTTGAAATGTTATTTCTGGATGATTTTTCTACCGTTTTTGATGACTATGCCATGATAAGCCGGACCCACCTGCTGGCCATTGAGGTTGTAGGCTCTGCCATCGCCAAACGGCTTACCGCTATGGATAGAGGAGATGCCCGACACGGTGCCATCCATATCTACCGTGAGATTGAAGTCCTTGGAATAAACGTATCCGTCCTTTCTGATATTCAACGTCAGCGTGACAGATCCGTCAGCCACCGGCTCACCGAAGTCATCGTCATAGACATTCTCATCGCTTGACTTCCAGGAGACAGTGGCGCCAAGATTTCCGGTAGCAGAAGGCAGCGTGACGTCCTTGTTGATGGTAGCGCCATCAGTGAAAGGCACTTGCAACCTGTCGAGCGTATATTTGATGGCTGCCTTTGCATCAGCCTTTGACGCCCAAATCTCCTGCTGTCGGGTCTGCACAGCCCCAGAGCCATTCACCCCACTGTCGTCGGAGACAGCAGCTATGCAGAAGGCTGGAATATTGGTATAGTCGAGCGTCTGTCGGACGAGCACACCCTTGTAGGCCACGTTGTCAAGGGTGAGTGTGATGAAGTCGGTGCCCGCCTTGCGCGTCCAGGTGCCTTCCCCAATACCGTTTCCCGAGACTTTGCCGTCGGCGGAGAGCGTGATATTGACAGGAGAGGTCAACTGGGCCTTCGTGGCCTGATTGTTAGAGGAGACAGCGGCATGGCTCTGACCATACTGATGACGGATAAACTGATAGGTGCCAGGAATGTCGGCATCGGCGACAGAAGCCTTTCCTGCTATGTCGGCATTGGTAGCGGTCTCACCCTTGAACTCATAAGGAGCAGCCACCAGCCACCCGTCTTCATTGAGGAAGAGCTGGTGAATGCGGACTTCATGACCGAAAGTGCCATCATTGAACTTGGTATGGTAGACGACAAAAGCCCTGCCCTGAGCGTCAATAAACGCGGAGTTGTGGCCCTGAGCGACCTCACCCTTCGGCATCGTCTCCCACTGATAGCCCTCCATCAGCAGCACACCGCGGTTGTCGGTGGCTTTGCTGCCATAATTCAAGGTGTACTTTTCATAGATGGCAGAAGTGCCATTGGCATCGATATAAGGTCCATCGGGCTTCTCTGAACGGAAGACGCGAATCTGATAACCTTGAGAGGGGTTCAGACCGCCATAAGACATGAAGAGGAAATAGTATTTGCCTATCTTCTGGATGTAGCTGCCCTCACCGGAGACATAGTAGCCGCCCGCTATCTTCTTGCCGAAGTAGGGGTCAGAGAGGACATTGTAGTTGGCACCGACCGTGGCAACCTTTTTGTCAGTTGTATAGTCGTATTTCTGATTATAATCGCGGAGCCCCGTCGTCTTGTCAAGCTTCAGCATGAAGATGCCACCCGACCATGAGCCGTAGCTCATCCAAAGATTGTTGTCATCGTCAAAGAATACACACGGGTCGATATTGTTGGGATAGACATTGCCCCAGCTTGTGGTTCTGCTCTGAGGAATGTTATACCTATCGGGCAGAGCGGAGAGCGGACCCAAGACCTTCTCCAAATCTGTCTGCTTGTAATCCGCTGACTTGGTATAGCCCACATGATCGAAACGTCCGCTAAAACCGGAGTAGACCACTACCCCACTGTTCACCCACGGACCTTTTGGGGAGTCGGAAGTAAAGAGCACGATGCTGGAGCACCAGTTGTCGCCATTGAGCGACTCATAGAGGCACCATTTCTTCATCGTGGGATTGTAGATGATGTCGGGCGCCCATTGCATGCCCTGCACCGAGTTGCCGGTATACTGCCAGGAATGCGCATTGCCATAAGCATTTCCGAAGAGAATACGGTCACCGTTGGCGTTGGCAAACAAGGAGTTGGCCAAAGTGGCACTCTCATCACCAGCCCATGACGCATCCCAGTCCAGGTAGTTACTGGCAACCGTTGTCGAGCCATGACCTAAGTGCGAGCCATAGACATAATATACGGGATGAGCGGGGTCAGTGATATTGTCCATGACAATGGAAGGGTCATGGCACGAAATGCGATGTGCGTAAGTCTGCGTGGTATACGCGTCTTTTAGGTCTGCATCCGACAGCGTCTGTGAGGACAGTGGCAGCGCCATCAACGCAAGAAGAGAGATAAGAGAAAGATGCTTCATATGGATTGGTTTTTATTTTGAAGGCAAAATTACTAAATAAAAGAGGATAAAGAGTGGAATAACGGATATAAAAAGTGCCTATAAACACTCATAAATAGGGAGTTGGATAGAAAATCCAACTCCATAGCCATTTTTTCCACCTGTCTATTTTAGTGGAAACATAGATGAGACCGCTATCAGGTATAACTGAAAAAGAACTCTGTACAATACAAGGGTACATTCACCATCCAACTCTGTCGTTCATAGTCCTTCATAGAAAGTCGTACGCCAGTGAGACTGTATTGTTTGAAATCTGAAGTTACAAAAGTACGCAATGATTTTGCCTTTGTGTTTTCTTCAGCCTTCACCTCTACTGGCATGACCTTGTCAGCAGCCTGCACCACGAAATCAATTTCGAGAGTTGAGTTATCCTTGCTATAATAATAGACAGGAAGGTTGGGAATGGTGTTTAACTGTTGAATAACAAAGTTTTCCGTAAACGCGCCCTTGTATTCCATAAATACATTGTCGCCTATCAATATCTGGTCAGGCGGCACCATTGTCAAAGCTCCTAACAATCCAATATCAACGAGGTAAAGCTTGAAAGCATTTGGGTCTTCATAAAACTTCAACGGTATTTTAGCATCCCTTACCCTTTCTACCTTATAAACCAGCCCCGCATCAACAAGCCACTGAATAGCAATCTCAAAATCGGCTGCGCGAGCGCCTTTTCTTACAGCTCCAAATATAAACTTTTTATTTTCCTTCGCAAGCTGTGAAGGAATAGACTGCCAGACCATTCTTATTCTTTGAGCCTCCTTGCCGGCATGTTTTGAAATATCACTCATATAGGAAGTAAGGATTTCATTCTGTATATTACGAACTTCCTTGATATCCCTATTCTTAGAGAAAGATAGAACGGCCTCTGGCATGCCGCCAGTGAAATAGTATTGACGGAGCAATTCCTTATAAGAAGCACTTAATGAACTTGCTGTGGCATAATCATGCGAAGCAAGCACATCATACAAGCCCTTCTTGTCCATAGCCAAAAGAAACTCGCCAAATGTCATTGGATAAAGGTGCATGATATTCACCTTGCCGACAGGGAATGATTCGCCCTCAATATTCATAACACCTAAGAGGGAGCCTGCAACAACAACGTGCAGATCAGGCATATCCTCACAGAAATACTTCAATGCAGATACTGCTGCTGGAATCTCCTGTATTTCATCGAGGAATATCAATGTCTTGCCTGGGATGATTGTTGTTCCTGTCATAGCTGAGAGTCCAAGGACAATTCTCTTAATATCCTTGTCCTCAGTAAAGAGTTTTGTAGCCGTTTCATTACGGAAGCAGTTGACATAAACAAAATTTTCAAATTCGTTCTCACCGAACTTTTTAAGAATATAGGTCTTACCCACTTGTCTCGCTCCATAGAGCATCAAAGGCTTTCTTGTCTCTGACAACTTCCACTTAATCAAGTGATTATAAATAGTTCTTTCCATAATCGGCACTTTTATGAGGGAATATCAGCTGCAAATATACAATTTTATGAGGGAATAAGCAAGAGAAGACTACATTTTTATGAGGGAATAAGCAAGAGAAGACTACATTTTTATGCGGGAATCACAAAAAAGGGGAGGCCCGACGGCCTCCCCCGCTAAAACATATAGCTCAAATGAAACCAAACCTGAATATGCTTATCTGCGATATACGTGGGCTGCACGAGATGCGGCATGCCGCTTGGCGAACAGCGGCGTAGAGCTGAATACCAAGTGATCACTATCAACCGTGAAGTCAACATACAAATCAGAAGGATCTACCGTGTTTACGCCGAGGTAATACTGGATGTAAGTCTTGCCGTCGGTGCCCTGCATGACAGCCTGGACATCAGCCGTACCGTTGCCGCAGTTAGTGACAAAGAGGTTGACCTTAGCGCCATTCATCGCTGCGAGCCATGCAGCCCAATCAGCTTGTCCGCCGCTTCGGAGAGAAGCCTCATAACCGTTGCCCCAGCCATAGTTGTCGGCACGCAGCACGGCATACTCTGCCTTGGCGGCATTGCGGAGGACGACCACCCAGTTGTTCCAGTTTTGAGCACCACAATAGTTAGTGAATGAGAACTCGCGCGTCTCACCGACAGGAACCTTGATGTCATTGTCGAGATGTGCAGCCCACCAGAGGGTAGTATTATCCACAGCTCCTAACGTGGTCGGACTTGGTGTAGAGAAGGTTGCTGTAGACTCTGCCACACGCACTCTGATCTTCGTAGAAGCCTTACCACGGGTGACGGTCACATCCTGGACACCAGCCACGGCGGGAACTGAAGAGAACGTCAGCTTAGAGTTGTCGATGGTGCGCGTAGAGCCGTCGGGGAACTTACCTTCCACGACAAGGCCTGTCGGATTGAATGCCAACGTGCGATTGGTCAGACCGGAAGTGGCGGCTGAAGAATAGAAGTAGTATCTACGGTATGTCGGATTGGTCTTGACAGTCAATGCTGTAGGCATATCCGAGCACTTGAAGGTGGCAGTGGCCGAGATAGGCTTGGCAGCGGCCTCGCCCTTGAAGGTCTTGTCATAGACAACAACCAAATTCTTGGTGCCCTCGGTTGTCAAATCTGGCGTAGAGACGAAATAGAGCTGAGCCGCCGGAATCTCCTTCGTGACACCTTCCTCATAGGTCACCGTGGCAGAGACCCCTGCCATGGCTTCATCCAAGTTGGCATTGAGCTGCACCTCATCAGGCATGTTGTTCAGCACCATGGACACGGGCTGCTTGTCGGCAGCGGATGTATAACCGCCAATCGGCTTGATATTGCTCGACAGGAAGTTAATGTAGGAGCCCTCCGGCACAAGGAAGCAGCGGATGTTGTCGTTAGAAGCATCTGCATTGAAGTTCGGCAGACGGTAAGGCTCTTTCAATGTCTTGGTGACGGTACCGTTGGTTATCTTAATCTTAAAAGTATCCGGATTGGTGCGGTCAACAGAAAGCTTTACCTGACCACCCAGCTTCTGCAAGTTGGCAGCATCCTTATTTTCTGCATCCGGAGACATCGGGTTATTGCAGCTCGCATACTTGAACCACAGATAATCACCCCACTGAGAATTATATTTGGTAGAATCATTGGTAAAATCATAGCGGAAAGCGCCATACTCCTTGTAGCCTTCTCCACCACGGTCTACGTCGTTTGTGACCACCAATGCAAAGTTCTTATAATAGATTTTCTCGTCAGGATTAATGTTGAGGTTGAACACAGCATGCCAGACCTGTCCAGCAGGAATCTGATAGTACTTTGAGAACGACTGCCACCAACCTGTGGAGAAGTCCGTTTTTCCAATGGTGTAGACATCCTCGTTAAGGTCTGTCCACGTCTCCTCATTGCCGGCATTCTTAGCTGCGTTGATGGAGTCGATCTTCTCGGATATCCAGTCGGGGGTATTCATGTCGTAAGTGTCTGCACCCTCACAGCCAGATAATGACAATAATCCGAGGGTCAGTCCACAAATGGCTGTTGATAATTTATTGAGATGAAACATCGTTTTTTAGTTTATAAGTTAATTGATGTGTAAGTTTCTCAAGCTCTCGGACTCTTCATGTTGCAGAAGCCAAGGTTTCCACCCATTAGCTCCCTACCGAAGAGCCCAAGAACTATAAGACTTACGGATTACTTGCCGAGGCTGACGACCGGATGAATGGTCCAGCCATTCTTCTCGAAGTAAGAGGCGTTGCTCGTGCTGTTGTTGGCAGAGTTACCTACGAGGTTGGCGTTCTTGTTGGTAAGCGTCTGGACGATAGGTTCAAACTCATGTCCAGCGTTATAGGTATCGAAAGAGCATTTCAAGTTGACGCCGGTGGTGTCGATAGCAGAGCCAATATCGGAATGCTTGACGGCCTTGCGCTGCCACTCATTGAACTTAGTGGCATCCCAGTTCGCCTTGGTCATGCGCGTGAAGGTCTCATGGTCTTTCAGCTGAGCCTGGCGGTCGCTGGTGAGATAGAATCCCCAACGGATCAGGTCGAAGCCACGTCCAAACTCACACCCGAACTCTTTCGGACGCTCGACGTTGGCAATCTGCTCGAAGAGCTTGTCCTTGGTGTCAAAGTCGGCGAGTTCCAGGTCGGCCAGCCCGGCACGCTCACGCACCAGGTTGATCCAGTAGATAGCCTGCTGGTCGGGCCCGTTAACCTCGTTCTCACACTCGGCAGCACGGAGCAGCACATCGGAATAGCGCATCAAGCGGAGGTTGATACCGCAGTGAAGACCAGTTGTGATGCTATTGTACAGACCTGTACGCATGTTGGTCCACTTGGCAATAGGCAGACCGCCATTGGTGTTGTTGGTGCAGTACATAGAGTTGGCAGTAAGCTTCGACTGATAAGCGACATTGCCAAGGGTCTGGTCATTGCTGTCCCAGTCGGCCTCATAGGTGCCGATGGTCCAGTAGAGACGCGGGTCGAGATGACCGTCCGTAGTACGCTCGCTCTTGAAGAGGTTGTAAAGCCAAGGTGAAGCGGAGAGGTCTGCCCAACCGCCATTGTCACCAGGCCCGAAGTTGGACTCTATAGCATGGCCCTGAGTAGCGTTCTTGCTCGTATTGACCGGTGTCCACTCGTCATCAGTGCCCTGGGTACCATAGTCAAGATATTGCACCTCAAAGAGGCTCTCGTCGTTGTTCTCATACTGTGCACCCTCACGGAAGTTGTCGCCATAGTTGGCCATGAGCCTATAGGTTCCATACTTCTTGTTGATGATGTCCTTGAGCACGGTGAGGGCGTCGCTGTATTTATGACGCATCATCAGCGCACGGGCATAGTAGCCGGCGGCTGCGCCACAGGTGGCACGACCTTTCGCCCACTCACCGCCCTTGTCGCGTGAGGGCAGCAGAGTCATAGCCTCAGAGAAGTCTTTCTCCACCTGGTCCATGACAATATCGAACTGGTTATCAGCAGCGTTGGAGGCGTAAAGACCGTCAAGGGTGGAATACTGATCGTAGCTGGTCAGCAAAGGCGGATTCTGGAAATATCCTGCCAGCGTGTAATAAGACAAGCCGCGGATGAAGAGCAGCTGACCCTTGATTTGCTTATAGGTCTCGGAAAGCTGCGAGTCATCGGTGCCGCCTATCTTCGTCAGACCGAAATTGCAGACGTTGATGGCATAGTAATAGTCACGCCAGATCCACCAGTCGATGTCGCCGGTGGCAGGCTGGTTATAGTCGTCAAAGGGCAAATACCAAACCTGCGAGGCATTCCAGACCTCATCACCACGGGTGAGGTCAATCGTGTAGCCGACACGGGCGTTGGTGCCCTCCATGCGTAAATGGTTGTAAGCGGCGATAACCGTTTCCTGCAGGTCGTCGGCATTGAAGCCGAATGTGCCTGAAGATTGCTGGTTAGGATTCTGAACATCCAAATCATCTGAGCAAGAAGACAGCGTGCCGAGTCCTAAAAGCAGTGCAAATGAAAGCTTATATAATTTCATAATGAGATTTTCGTTTAGATGTTTTGTTTTTCGTCTTTAGAATACAAAATGAACACCTGCCATGAATGTACGTGGAGTCGGGAACGAGCAGAAGTTATAGCCCGGTGTGAACACGCCACCAGCGTAGTCGACATTGTAGCCATGATACCCTGTGAAGGTGTAGAGATTCTGCGCGGAGACATAGACGCGGACGCCTGTGACGACACCACCGAACCACTTGTCAGGCATGTTGTAGCCCAGCTCGACATTGGCAATCTTCCAGTAAGCAGCGTTCTGAATCTTACGTGAGCTGAAGAGGTCGTTCCATGCCAGCGTTGCGTTGTTGGTAACGTAAGTCCGAGGCACATTAGAGAGGTAGGTCTGACCGTCTTCCGACCAGCGGTTGGCGTCGAGAATGTCAACATCCTTGTTGCCATAGCCGTAGCAGGAGTTCAAGCTGTTGTAGATGTCATCAGCCACATGATAGCCCAAGACACCATAGGTCTGGATGCTCAAGTCAAAGTTTCTGTATTCAAGGCGGGCACTGATACCGAAGTTGACTTTCGGCATACCACTTCCAAGAACCGTCTGGTCGTTGGAGTCGATGGTGCCGTCGCCATTGACATCCTCATAGTAGCAGTCACCGACATTGGCTCCTGGCTGATAAGCCGTCTTGCCAGCAGCCACAGCTTTGGCGTTGAGCTCATCGAGCTGAGCCTGCGAGCGGATGATGCCTGCGTATTTCCAACCGTAGAACTTACCTATCTCATGGCCCTGCTCAGTGATATAAGCACCTGTGATATAAGGCTCATTGGTAAAGCCGAGGCTCTTCACCTTATTAGACAGCGTAGAGAGGTTAGCGCTGATGTCATATTTCAGACGGTGGTCATGGTTGCGGTAAGTAGCCGAGAACTCAAAACCACTGTTGTCCATAGTAGCGGCATTCCATGTAACACTGGTATTGGCAACACCGGCATTCTCAGGAACAGGTACTCCATAAAGAAGGTCCTTGGCACGGTTCTTATACCACTCTGCACTGAACTCCAAACGGTTGTTGAACAGAGCCATATCCAAACCGATATTATAGGTAATCTTCTTCTCCCAGGCGATGTTCTCATTGACGAAATCAGAGATGGCAGAACCATAGACGATATTATTTCCAAAGCTATAGCTCATATTGTCGCGGTTCATGGTAGCCATATACTGATACTCGCCGATGTTCTCGTTACCGAGCTCACCATAGCTGGCGCGAAGCTTCAACATATTAATAATGTCAGTGGGCACTTTGAAGAATTTCTCCTTATCAATACGCCAACCGGCAGAGACAGAGGGGAATGTTCCCCAGCGGATATTCTTGGACAGACGTGAGCTGCCATCACGACGGAGGACAACGGACAAGAGGTATTTCTCAGCATAGTTGTAGTTCAAGCGGCCGATGAACGAAGCCATCGTATGCTTGTACTCATACGAGCTTGCATCGCGCGAAGAGCCATTCTGAAGCTGCAAGAAATAAGGCTCCGAGAGGTCATGAGCCCAGCCCGTCAGCAGGTCGGTATGCTCTTCCTCATAAGTCTGACCGAGGACGAGGTTGATATTGTGCTGACCGATATGTCCATCGTAGGTAAGGGTGTTCTCAATCAGCGCATCGCTATAGTCGCGTGAGCCCTTGGTCAGCGTCTCGTTGCTCTTGGCAAGGTAGACGCGGTTAGACTGAATCCAAGCCGGAATCCAGGTCTTGTCCTTGGCGTGCGTCTTGCTGTAAGAGAGGTTAATCTTATAGTTAAGGTGATGGTTCTTCGGAGTGAATCCAACCATCTTGAACAGATCGACATCGGCGGAGCCTGTGCCCACGAAGCGGTCAACGAGGGTGTTGCGCGTCAGCATGTTGTTGACGAGCAGCGGGTTGGAGGCGGAGATGTCACCATGAATGGTATCATAATAGACACCATAGCCATAGGCATCGTACTTGTAGTTGCTGGCAGATCCCACCTTGTCGTCGAGCACCCATGTGCTGGGGTCGTAGGCCTTGATGGTCGGCTGCATCAGCAGGGTGCTGCGGAGCACGTTGGACACATCGCCGTAGAGACCCTGAACATACTCACCGGCATTAGACAGCGACATATTGTCCTGGTCTGAGTGAGAGTAGACAACGCTGGTGCGGAATTTGATGAACTTAGTGTCGAAGGTGTTGTTCACACGCGCCGTATAGCGCTTAAAGTTAGGACCAGCACCCTCGATGATACCCTTCTGCTGGAAGAAGTCGAGAGCTACATTATAGGTGTTGTGTGAACCGCCACCAGAGAGGTTGACGTTGTGGTCCTGACGGATACCGGTCTTGAAGACCTTGTCGAACCAGTCGGTATTGGTATTGTCCATGAAGTGGTACTTGCCATCCTCGCCGAGCTTGTAGCCACCGGGCACCGGTGTACCGCTGTTGGTGCAGGCCTGCCCTAAATACTGACTGTACTGGTCGGCATCCATGACATCGTAGACGCTGCTTGAAGCATTGTCCACACCGAAATAGCCATTGTACTCCACCTTTAGCGGCTGGTCTTTCTGACCATTCTTCGTGGTGATGATGATCACACCGTTAGCAGCACGCGAGCCATAGATGGCACCGGCGGCAGCATCCTTGAGGACCTGGATAGTGGCAATATCATTTGGTGAGAAATCACGGATAGTAGTACCCATGGGCACACCGTCGATGACATAGAGGGGCGCCTGAGAGCCGAACGTTCCGATACCGCGGATACGCACCGAGGGGTCGGCACCCGGCTGACCGTCAGAGGTAATCTGCACACCAGCCACCTTACCTTCGAGCATGGTGGAGATATTGGAGTTGGAGACTTTCTTCATCTCATCGGCATTGACGATGGCGACGGAACCCGTCAGGTCGGCCTTCTTCTGTGTACCATAACCGACAACGACGACCTGATCGAGAATGTTATTATCAGCAGACATCTCTATCTTGTCGAGCACTGCACGGCCGCGCACGGCTATCTCACGGTCTTTATAGCCCACATAACTGATGATGAGGGTAGCATCCGACGAGGTGTTGAGCGTGAAGTTACCGTCCAAGTCTGTAACGGTTCCGTCTTTGGAGCCTTTCACCTTTACGGTTGCACCGACGAGGGGTTCGCCGGTTTCGTCAACAATCTGACCCTTCACCTTTACGGTCTGAGCCTGCGTCACAGAAGCGTGTGCGGGAAAAGGACTCACTGCCATACCGCCCATCGCGCCTATACATAGCATCACCGAGAATAATTGTTTTCTCATGTCACTTGTTTTTAGGTTATAAATAATTAATGTTTTGCTTTTCTAAGCCAATTTTCTTTAAGATTGGCGCTGCAAAAATACGAAGAGTGTAAAACTACACGGTGGAAAATCTGCAAAATAAGGTGGATTTTCTTGGTAGACAGCAATTTTCTACTTTTCGGTGAAAAAACGTGAGGTTAGGAAGGGTGTGTATAGAAGTCTGGAAGAACAGAAGAGTTTTGAAGTCCGGAAGAACAGGAGAGTTTTGAAGTCCGGAAGTCCAGAAGAGTTTTGAAGTCCCGAAGTCCAGAAGTCGCAGAAGTCCAGTCATTACAATAATCATACCGAATCAGATGCTTAAATCATACCGAATCAGATGCTCATGCATACGACTGGACTTCCGCGACTTCTGGACTTCCGGACTTCTAAAATTCCGCCCCTACTTCTTATACGACGACGGGGCTGTGCCAAACTTCTGCGTGAAGCAGCGCGTGAAATACTTCGGATCGTTGAAGCCCACACGGTAGGCTATCTCCGTGATGTTGCGTTCAGCGGCATTATCCTCCAGGAAGCGGCGAGCCATGTCAAGGCGATAGTCGCGGATGAACTGCGTGGTGCCCGTGCCAACCTCCGCCTTCAAAATCTTATGCAGGTCGCTGCGACTCAGCCCTACGGCATCAGCCAATTGCTGAACATTGAGCGAGGGGTCGTCGAAGCGCTTCTCCATGACCGCCATGACGCGCGACATCACCGACGCACTGTCGCCGGACGACTTCTTGGCCACTTCCAACTTGTCATCCTCAACAGTCTTCTCCTGACTCTCGCGGTAGCGTTGCTGCGTGCGCAGGATGTTCTGAATACGCTCTTGCAGCGCACCAGGGTCCGGACTCTCCTTCAAGGCGGCCTCTATCGGGCGGTAGAGGCGCTCCGTCTCACGATAGCGCACCTGCTCCACACGCTTGTTATAGATATAAGCGGCAATGGCGATAACGATGCCCAAGACAATGAGCATAAACCACCAACTCTTATAAAAATAGGGGGTGACATTGACGTCGATGGAGCTCTCCTGCGTGTCACCGTCGTTGATAGACGAGGTATAGCGCACGAGCAGCGTGTAATGGCCACCCGGCAGCGAGGTGTAGCGCACACTGTGGACTCCTGGCGGCAGCTTCGTCCACTCATCCTCATAGCCTTTCAGTCGATAGGAGTAGACGCCCTGCGACTCACTGCCATAGCGGAAAGCGGAGAATTCTATCTCGATATTGCGGTCGCCCTCATGCAGATAGATGTCCTTGGCATCGCTGATACTCTGCTTGAGATGGTCGCCACCGGTCATCGCCCACTGGTTGTTGACAAAGAGTCCGGTGAAATGCAGCGTGCCGCTGTTCACACTCTTCATGTTGACGCCCTTGAGCACTGTGAGCCCCTTGTCGCTGCCTAAATAGACGACATTGCCAAAGCCCCGCACGGCGCCATTGAAATAGAATTGATTACTGAGAAGTCCGTCGGCCTCGGTGAAGTTACTGAACTCCCATGTCTTGGTATTCAACCGCGACAGCCCATTCTCAGTGGCTATCCAGAGCGAGCCTCTGCCATCGCCCACAATGCCCTTGACGGAGTTGTTGGCCAGTCCGTCCTGAGTGGTGAAGCTTCTTATCTTTGCGGTATCATTCAGACTCCCCGTCACATGATACATGCCATAGCCGACGGTTCCTATCCACAGACTGCCGTCGGGCGACTGCCAGAAGGCGGTCACCTTGTCGAAGGCTTTCGACGATGGGTGGTCCAACTTATATATATAATGTGTAAATGTGAAGTGGCCTTTTCTATCACGTCCGCGCTTCAAGTCCACGCAGACCATTCCCGGCACGCAGCCCATGAGCAGCTTCCCGTCTTTGGTGATGATGCTGCCGATAGGGCCATTGATGGTGCGGCATTCCGGGAAGGGGTCGGTCAGCCTGTGGCTTTTGAAGTCATAGAAGAAGAGGCCGGCATTGGCTCCTATCCACAGACCTTTATTATAAGGGTCGTAGGCGAGAGCGCCGACAAACTGCATGTCGACAGCATGGCGCGCGTCGGTTGTCAATGGTCGGATGCTGCCTCCCGTGAGCGAGCAGACGCCCCCACCCCATGTTCCTATCCACAGCGTTTTCTCACTGTCAGCAACGAGGCAGGAGACGGTGTTGTGGGTCAAGCCGCTGTTCGAGGTTGTGAAATGGCTGAAGGTCTTCTCGCCTGCACGCTTGAGGTTCAGACCGCCTTCCACCGTACCTACCCACAGGTCACCATTGGGAGCGGAATAGATGGCGTTGACCGGGCCCTGGCTGATGCTGCTGGCGTCGCCGTCGACATGAGCGTAGTTGTCGAGCGAGAGCAAGCGTGGCACCAGGCGGGTGATACCTCCCGTCTCCGTTCCTATCCATATACATCCGTCATTGACGAGGATGTTGTTCACAAAATTACTGGAGAGCCGCAAAGGCTGACTGTGGTCATTGAGATGATAGTAGAAATGCGCGTTGGCATCCATGACATCGACGCCACAGAGCGTGCCTATCAGCAGTCCGCCACCGTCGGGCGTGATAGCCAACGAGGTCACGGTCTCATGCTGCAAGCCCTGCGCCGTACCGTTATAATGCCAGCTGCGGCCATCGCTGCAATACAGACCGCGGTTGGTGCCAAACCATACCTTCCCGCGCCATTTCAAGATAGCGCCTATGACAGCTCCCCGAAGATACGGATAGCGCGCCGACAGATTCTCCACGACGAGCTTACCGCCACGCACAACGACATGACTCATCTGAAAGTTCAAGCCTACATACAACGAGCCGTCGCCGTTGACATCGGCCATCGCCACATCCGCCACCTTCGTATGGTGGGTAGCCGACAGCACACTCGTCACCTTTCCCTCCTCGTCGAAGGCAAGGCGGTCGATAGCACCCACTTTCAATATCCATACACAGCCTTTTGTATCGCAATACACGCGCTGTGAAGGCTCGCTGAGGGCTTTGTCCAGCACGGTCTGCAGAGCGCTGGTGGCAGCTTTCGGTAGTTCCATCTGACCGGTATGGAGGTTGAGCATCCGCACGCCCTCGTCAAAAGCGATCCACAACCGGCCGGCCTTATCCTCTACGACATTGCGGCAGCTGTTGGGCAGAAAGCCGAAACCGACATTTCCTCCCAATCCCAAGTTGAAGAATGAGTAGCCGTCATAGCGCACCAAACCGCCGCCATGAGTGGATATCCAGATAAAACCATTACTGTCGCGATAGATATCATCAACATAGTTGCTTGGCAGACCATCGTTCATATTCAGGTAGCCAATATTATATTGCGACAAAGCGTTTGCACGCGTGTTCAGAGGTGCAAACAAAGATAACAAGATTGCTATGAATGTTGCAAAATACTTCATATAGTTTTCTTCGGTCAAAGGCTTTTCAATATTTTTGAGTGCAAAAATACACTTTTTATTTTTAACCAAGAAGAAAACCCGCAAGAAGTTTAAGATAGACGCAATTTTCAAGAGAGGATCAGGCAGAGCAGAGCCCCATTTTTTCACCGGCTATACCCGGCGGAGTGAGGGCGGGGATAAACCCCGCCCCTACGGCAATACCCGCAATTGTCAACGACATCCACGGCATATGCCAACGATATCCGCGGCATATGCCAGCGACATCCGTGGCATTTGCCAACGACATCCGTGGCATATGCCAACGACATCCGTGGCATTTGCCAGCGACATCCGTGGCAAATGCCGTACAACGTCAGACAATCATAGGGAGTCGGCTGGCGCTGACCCCGGAGGGCGAACAATGTATCGGCAAGCACTGACCTCGGAGGGGTCACACGTGTGTCGGCAAGCACTGACCCCGGAGGGGTCACACCATGAATGACCCCAGGTCGTCGGACGAGTATGGGCTGGAGCTTGCGGAAGCCCATGCTCGGGAGCGACCTGGGGATAAAGCAGAGAGAGTGGAAAGACCTCGGAGAGGTCTCACGTGGATAGCAGGACAAATATTCCTTCTACAAAAACCAGGAAAACCTCTTGCTGTGATGCAAGGGCTGCGCCCTTTGTTTCTTCTCCGGTGCCAGCTTGCTCCGAAGCAAGCTTCGGCAAGCTGACACCGGAGAAGAAACAGCCTTCGTTCCTCAGGCTTGCATCACAGCAAGGAAAACCATAAAAACAGGCTGGCGCAGTGCAACTTCCTCTCTTTTCTCACTCCTCACTCTTCACTCCTCTCTTTTCTCACTCCTCATAAATTCAAGAGGGTCCTCCGTCTCCGTTCTAAATTTAAGAGGATCCTCCGTCCTCGTTCTAAATTCAAGAGGGTCCACCGTCTCCGTTCTAAATTCAAGAGACTCCTTTTACAAAATTATGATCTCATGCGGTGGTATCGTGTGTTTTAAAGGTTTTCTTTGTGGCAGCGCCAAGATTCGACGTAGGAGAATCTGACATTTGCGGGTTGAGGGCGGGGAGAGGCAATGCCTCTCACAAGCCCTCAACCCGCAAATGGCAAAGGGCCCAAGCCCTTGGCGCTGACACAAAGCGGTTTTCCTGGTTTTGGTGAAAAAATGGGCACGAGCAGGTTCGTAGCTCCATGGTAGCAGGATGACAGCGTGGAAAGACCTCGGAGAGGTCTTTGCCATGCCACATACAGCCACCCCAGGTCGCTCGGTGCCGTGAGGTCTCGCTACGCTGCGACCTCCCGTCCCCGAGACGACCTGGGGTCATTCATGGTGTGACCCTCCGGGGTCAGTGCTTACCGACATCCTGCAAGATGATACCACTATTGCAAACGGAAACGGATATCTATATCAGTATCTACACCTCTTTATTTCAACTCCTCCAGCACCTTACCGATGTAGTCGAGGACCTCCTCACGGCCCGTCTTCTTATCCGAGCTCGTGATGAAATACGGGGGCAGCGACTCCCAGGTGTCGAGGAGCTTGTTCATCCAAGCCTGCGCATTGGCCTTGACCTTCCCCACGCTGAGCTTGTCAGCCTTGGTGAAGATGATGGAGAAAGGAATGGAGCTGGCACCGAGCCAGTCGATGAACTCCCGGTCTATGGCCTGCTGCTCGTGGCGGATGTCGATGAGCACAAAGACGTTGACGAGCTGCTCCCGTTGCAGGATATACGAGCGTATCATCCTGTCGAGCTTGTCGCGCTCCGTCTTCGACCGCTTGGCGTAGCCGTAGCCGGGGAGGTCGACGAGATACCACTCCTTGTTGATGATGAAGTGGTTGATGAGGAGCGTCTTACCCGGTGTGGCCGATGTCTTGGCCAAACCCTTATGGTTGCAGAGCATGTTGATGAGACTCGACTTGCCCACATTGCTGCGCCCGATGAAGGCAAACTCCGGCTTCGTATCCTTCGGACACATCGTCACTGTGGGCGCTGAGATGACAAATTCAGCGTTCTTAATATCCATGATTCTATGTTTTTGCTGCAAAGATAATGTTTATCTATTATTTTTTGCTAACTTTGCGGCAAAAATTATAGATTAGGTAAAAAGATTCAATAATTATGTCTAAGAGATTTACCGAGCACGACCGTCTTGATCTTACCAAGACCAACGAGGAGGTATTAGCAGAGTGGGAGAAGAATGACATCTTCCACAAGAGTATAGACGAGCGGGAAGGCTGTCCGAAGTTCATCTTCTTCGAGGGCCCTCCTTCCGCCAACGGCCATCCCGGCATTCACCATGTTCTGGCCCGTTCCATCAAGGACACGTTCAACCGTTATAAGACCATGCAGGGCTTCCAGGTCAAGCGCAAGGCCGGTTGGGATACCCACGGACTGCCCGTGGAGATCAACGTCGAGAAAGAGCTCCATATCACCAAGAAAGATATCGGCACAAAGATTTCCGTTGAGGAATACAACCGCCGCTGCCACGAGGACGTGATGAAGTTCACCAAGGAGTGGGACGAGCTCACCAAGAAGATGGGCTATTTCGTCGACCTCGAGCATCCGTATGTCACCTACCACAACAAATATATCGAGACGCTGTGGTGGCTCCTCAAGCAGCTCTACAACAAGGGTCTGCTCTACAAGGGCTACACCATCCAGCCCTACTCCCCCGCCGACGGCACCGGTCTGAGCTCCCACGAGCTGAACCAGCCCGGCTGCTACCGCGACGTCAAGGACACCACCGTCACCGCTCAGTTCCTCATCACCGACCCCAAGGCCGAGTGGACAAAGTGGGGCAAGCCGTATTTCCTGGCATGGACCACCACACCGTGGACCCTGCCTTCCAACACCGCCCTCTGCGTAGGCCCGAAGATCGACTATGTCGTCGTAGAGTCCTACAATCCCTACGATGGTGAGCCGCTGACCGCCGTCATCGCTGAGTCGCGTCTCAACGCCTACTTCGACGAGAAGCAGGAGGTCAAGGACGGTGCTGCGCTGCCCGCCTTCGACAAGGAGAAGAAGCTCTGCCCCTGGCGCATCATCGACCGCATGAAGGGCACCGACCTCGTCGGCCTCCACTACCAGCAGCTCATGCCCTGGGTCAAGCCCTGCGAGAAGGTGAGCCAGTACAGCCACCAGTTCGTCAACGACTATGCCCAGGCCCATCCCGACAAGGTCTTCGCCAGCACCGACGGCCGCGACAAGTTCGTAGAGATGGAGAGTGAGGCCTTCCGCGTCATCCCCGGCGACTATGTCACCACCGAGGACGGTACCGGTATCGTGCATATCGCGCCCACCTTTGGTGCCGACGATGCCAAGGTGGCCAAAGACGCCAAGATTCCGGCCCTCTACCTCATCTCCAAGCAGGGTGAGACACGACCCATGGTAGACCTCCAGGGCAAATACTATGTCCTCGACGACCTCGACGCCAACTTCGTGGCTCAGTGCGTCGACAAGGATGCCTACAGCCACCACGCCGGCGACTATGTCAAGAACGCCTACGACCCGCGCTTCAATGTCGACGGACAGTGGGACCGCAAAGCCTCTGAGAAGGCCGACGACCTGAACATCATCATCTGCATGGAGATGAAGCAGGAGGGCACCGCCTTCAAGATTCAGAAGATGGTGCACAACTATCCCCACTCCTGGCGCACCGACAAGCCCATCCTCTACTATCCCCTCGACTCGTGGTTCATCCGCGACACGGCGAAGAAAGCTGAGATGGTGGCTCTGAACAAGACCATCCACTGGCAGCCGGAGTCTACGGGCACCGGACGCTTCGGCAACTGGCTGGAGAACCTCAACGACTGGAATCTCTCCCGCTCACGCTTCTGGGGCACGCCGCTGCCTATCTGGCGCGACGAGAACCGCCACGAGAAGTGCATCGGATCCATCGAGGAACTCTACAACGAGATAGAGAAGTCCGTCAAGGCTGGATTCATGAAGTCCAACCCCTTCAAGGACGCTGGCTTCGTCGTCAACGACTTCTCTCAGGAGAACTACGACAAGATAGACCTCCACCGGCCTTATATCGACCGCATCATCCTCGTCAGCGACACCGGCAAGCCTATGAAGCGCGAGAGCGACCTCATCGACGTATGGTTCGACTCCGGCTCCATGCCCTATGCCCAGCAGCACTACCCCTTCGAGGGCGACATCAACGCCGAGGGCCTCAAGGCCACAGGCAAGAGCGAGGCCGAATACCGCAGCGAGCTCGTCCACAGCACCTATGAGGGCACACCCGTGCCGCCGGCTTTCTTCCCCGCCGACTTCATCAACGAGGGCGTCGACCAGACACGCGGATGGTTCTTCACCCTCCACGCCATCGCCACCATGGTCTTCGGCTCCGTGGCTTTCAAGAATGTCATCTCCTCAGGTCTTGTCCTCGACGCCAAGGGCAACAAGATGAGCAAGCACTTAGGCAACGTCACCAACCCCTTTGACATGATCAACAAGTATGGTGCCGACCCCGTGCGCTTCTACATGCTCACCAACTCCGAGCCGTGGGACAACCTGAAGTTCGACGAGAACGGTGTCGACGAATGCCGACGCAAGTTCTTTGGCACATTATATAATACCTACAGTTTCTTCGCCCTCTACGCCAATGTCGACGGCTTCGACCCCGAGGCCACAGACCTTCAGGCCAACGAGCAGGCGTTCACCGAGATTGACCGCTGGATCCTCTCCTGTCTGAACACCCTCATCAAGGGTGTGACGCGCGAGCTCGACAACTTCGACCCCACCCGTGCCGCCCGTCTCATCGACGCCTTCGTCAACGACGACCTGAGCAACTGGTATGTGCGTCTGAACCGTAAGCGTTTCTGGGGCAAGGAGATGAGCGCCGACAAGCGTGCAGCCTACGACACTCTCTACACCTGTCTGATGACCGTGGCCAAGCTCCTGGCTCCCTTCGCACCCTTCGCTGCCGACCAGCTCTATCACGACCTTGGCGGCAAGTTAGAGTCTGTCCACCTCGACACCTTCCCCAAGGCCGACGACAGCCGCATCGACACCGACCTCGAAGCACGCATGGCCATGGCCCAGAAGATTACGTCCATGGTGCTGGCACTCCGTCGCAAGGTCAACATCAAGGTGCGCCAGCCCCTGGCTCAGATTATGATTCCTGCCGTCGACGACGAGCAGAAGAAGCATATCGCCGCTGTCGAGGACCTCATCCTCAACGAGGTCAACGTCAAGCAGCTCACCTTCGCCGAGGGCAACGGCATCCTGGTGAAGAAGGTGAAGTGCAACTTCCGTGTCATGGGTAAGAAGTTCGGCAAGCTCATGAAGGGCGTCGCCGCCAAGATGAACACCCTCTCCCAGGACGAGATTGCCGGCTTGGAGAAGACGGGCTCCATCGCCTTTGAGGTCGAGGGCCAGCCCATCACCGTCGACGCCGCCGATGTGGAGATCATCTCTGAGGACATCCCCGGATGGCTCGTCAGCAACGAGGGCAACCTCACCGTGGCCCTGGAGGTCGAGCTCACCGACGCGCTCCGCCAGGAGGGTATGGCCCGCGAGCTCATCAACCGCATCCAGAACCTCCGCAAGGAGACAGGTCTCGAGATTACCGACCGCATCACGGTCACAGTGGCGCCCAACGACAAAACAACAGCTGCCATCAACGCCTTCGGCGACTACATCAAGTCGCAGGTGCTGGCCAACGACATCACCGTGGCCGACAACGACGGCGCTGAGGTCGACTTCGACGACTTCAAGCTGAACATCAAGGTCGAGAAGTGCTAAGCCACATCCATTGACTTATTTCTCTTTTGGACATCAGTGCTGCCGGTGACTACACCGGCGGCAACTGGCGTTCAAAAGATTTTACGTTTTATAATGAAGAACAAAAAACTACTTGGCATCATCGCCATCGGCATCGTCGTGGCCATTCTCGTCATCGACCAGCTGATAAAGATTCATGTCAAGACCACTATGACGATAGGTGAGGCCGTGAAAGTCACCAACTGGTTCTATATCACCTTTATCGAGAACAACGGCATGGCCTGGGGCATGACCTTCATCAACAAGCTCTTCCTCAGTCTGCTGCGCATCGTTGCCGTCACGGCCATCGGCTGGTATATCTACCGCGTCATCAAGACCGGGGGGCGCACGCGCTATGTCGTCTTCCTGTCGATGATTCTCGCCGGTGCGGCGGGCAACATCTTCGACTCGATGTTCTACGGTCTGTGCTTCACCGCCTCCTCACCGTTCAATGTCGCCTACACGGTGCCCTTCGGCTCCGGCTATGCCGGCTTCCTCATGGGAAAGGTCGTAGACATGTTCTACTTCCCCATCATCGACACCTACCTTCCCTCGTGGCTCCCCCTCGTGGGTGGTGAGCGCTTCACCTTCTTCGACCCCGTCTTCAACTTTGCCGACGCGGCCATCACCACGGGCGTCATCTGCCTGCTCATCTTCTGCAACAAGGACCTCGTCGTCTTCGGAAAGCCAGTGGAGAGCATAGGCAAGAAAGCGGACAACGACGGCAAGGACAACGCCAACAAGGACAAAGAGTAAGAATATATTATGCGCCATTATCTGTGTCTCATCCTACCCCTCCTCGCCATGGCCCTGACCTTCACGGGCTGTGACGACCATTCCGACACCTTCCTCTCCAAGCATGAGATGGAAGACATCCTCTACGACTATCACCTTGCCGACGCCATGGCCCAGCAGGCCAAGGGCGGTGCCGCTGCCAACGCCTTGGAGTACCGCGCCGCCGTGCTGAAGAAGTATGGCGTCTCGCAGGAGAAGTTCGACACGTCAATGGTGTACTACATGCGCCACACCGACGAGCTCCACACCATCTACCAGCATCTCTCCGACCGCATGCAGCAGGAGGCCGACCGCCTCGGAGCCACCGCCTCGGGCGTCACCGCCGCCGGCGACTCCGCCGATGTGTGGAAGGGCGCGAAGACCATGGTCCTCATGCCCAACCAGCCCTACAACCTCTACACCTTCAACCTCAAGACCGACACCACCTTCCACAAGGGCGACCGCCTGGTGCTGAGCTTCAAGGCTGACTTCATCTTCCAGGACGGCATGCGCGACGGCATCGCCTACATGGCCGTGCGCCTGGGCAACGACAGCATCGTCACGCGCAACTACCACCTCTCCTCCTCCATGCCCACCTCCATGGAGATTGACGACAACGACAGCCTGGGCATCAAGGAGATTCGTGGCTTCTTCATGCTCTCCAAGGACAACAGCATGAACGCCTCGTCGACGACGCTCCAGCTCATGTGCATCCACGACATCCAGCTCATCCGCGTCCATGCCCGCCCGCAGCCTGCCGGTCAGCAGCCCATGCAGCCCATGCAGAGTCAGATTCCCGTCAACCCCGACGTCCCCGACTCGCAGCGCATGAGGCCCATGGTAACCCGTTAACAACAAAAAAATTCTTAGCAATGAAAAAACACATACTCGCAGCTCTCTTCCTGAGTCTGGCCACGGCCGCTTCGGCCTGCACCAACTTCATCGTGGGCAAGAAGGCGTCCGCCGACGGCTCCGTCATCTGCTCCTATAACGCCGACGACTACGGCATGTTCATCGGCCTGGCCCACTACCCCGCCGCCAAGCACGCCAAGGGCGAGATGCGGCGCATCGTAGACTGGGATACAAAGAAATACCACGGTGAGATTCCCGAAGCTCCCGAGACCTACAACGTCATCGGCAACATCAACGAATTCCAGGTCACCATCGGCGAGACCACCTATGGCGGCCGCGAGGAGATGGTCGACACCACCGGCATCCTCGACTACGGCTCACTCATCTACATCGCCCTGCAACGCTCCAAGACAGCCCGCGAGGCCATCCGCGTCATGACCTCCTTAGCGGAGAAATACGGCTACAACTCCGAGGGTGAGACCTTCACCATCTGCGACCCCAACGAGGCGTGGATCATGGAGATGCAGGGCTGCGGTGGCGACAAGAAGCAGAAGGTGGTGTGGGTGGCTGTCCGCATCCCCGACAACGCCATCTCAGGCCATGCCAACCAGAGCCGCATCGGCGTCTTCGCCAACTACCGCACCGAAGTCCTCCACAGCAAGAATGCCATCTCCTTCGCCCGTGAGAAGGGGTGGTTCAAAGGTGCCGACAAAGACTTCTCGTGGAAGAACACTTACGCCTTCCCCGACTTCTCCGGCCGCCGCATCTGCGACGCCCGTGTGTGGAGCTTCTTCAACCATCACAAGGACATGAGCCGCTGGCTGCCCTGGGCCTTAGGCAAGGACAAGAACGCTGAGGACATGCCCCTGTGGATCATCCCCGACAAGCCCCTCTCCGTGCAGGATGTCGAGGCTGACATGCGCGACCACTTCGAGGGCACACCGATGTCCCTGGCCGCCGACAAGGACAGCACCGACATCGGTGGCGGCGTCTGGGAGATGCCCTATCGCCCCACCCCTCTCTTTTTCGAGGTAAACGGCAAGAAATATTTCAACGAGCGCCCCACCTCCACGCAGCAGACGGGCTTCTCCTATGTCTCACAGATGCGCGCCTGGCTGCCACGCCGCATTGGTGGCGTGCTCTGGTTTGGCAACGACGACGGCAACATGGTAGCCTACACCCCCATCTACTGCGGCAACACCGTGCAGCCCGAGTGCTACAACACTCCCGGCGCCGATGCCGTCACCTTCTCCATGAAGAACGCCTACTGGGTCTGCAACTGGGTCAGCAACATGGTCTACCCCCGCTACTCCCTCCTCTTCCCCAGCCTCAAGGCTGTGCGCGACAGCCTGGAGCAGAGCTATTTTGCCAACCAGCAGGCTGTAGAGGCCAAGGCCCTGGCGCTCAACAAGACCTCCGTCGACGATGCCGTCAAATATCTCAACGACTACAGCAACAGCCAGGCCCAGCAGATGCTCGCACGCTGGCAGCAGCTCGCCTTCTACCTCATCGTCAAATACAACGACATGGCCGTGAAGCCTGAGAAGGACGGACACTTCGAGCGCACACCCGAGGGCATCGGCGCCACCGTCCAGCGCCCCGGCTACCCCGAGGGCTTCAAGAAGAAGCTCGTAGAGCGCACCGGCGACAGATACGCACTGCCACAGTAAACGCACCCTCGTTTCAACATCTTTAAAACTATTTCTATGGGAATATTCGGACTTTTCAGCAAGAAGAACAAGGAGACCCTCGACCACGGCCTGGAAAAGACCAAGCAGAGCGTCTTCTCGAAGATAACACGTGCCATTGCCGGCAAGTCAAAAGTCGACGACGATGTCCTCGACAACCTTGAGGAGGTGCTCATCACCTCCGATGTCGGTGTCGACACCACGTTGAAGATCATCCAGCGCATAGAGGAGCGTGTGGCGCGCGACAAATACGTCTCCACGTCAGAGCTCAACGGCATCCTCAAGGACGAGATTGCCGCCCTCCTCACCGAGAACAACTCCGACGACAACACCAACTGGGACCTGCCGCAGGACCACAAGCCCTACGTCATCCTCGTCGTCGGCGTCAACGGTGTGGGCAAGACCACGACCATCGGCAAGCTCGCCTACCAATTCAAGAAAGCGGGTAAGAAAGTCTACCTCGGCGCTGCCGACACCTTCCGCGCTGCCGCCGTGGAGCAGATACAGATCTGGGGCGACCGCGTCGGCGTCCCCGTCGTCAAGCAGCAGATGGGTGCCGACCCTGCCAGCGTGGCCTTCGACACCCTGCAGAGCGCCAAGGCCAACGGTGCCGACGTCGTGCTCATCGACACCGCCGGGCGACTCCACAACAAGGTGGGACTGATGAACGAGCTGAAGAAGATCAAGGACGTCATGAAGAAGGTGGTGCCCACAGCCCCCGACGAGGTGCTCCTCGTCCTCGACGGCAGCACCGGACAGAACGCCTTCGAGCAGGCCAAGCAGTTCTCCGCCGTCACCAACATCACCTCACTGGCCATCACCAAGCTCGACGGCACGGCAAAGGGCGGTGTCGTCATCGGCATCTCCGACCAGCTCAAGGTGCCCGTGAAATACATCGGCCTGGGCGAGAAGATGGAAGACCTCCAGCTCTTCAACAAGAAAGAATTTGTAGACTCACTCTTCTAATGGACAATCAGATTGACTTTATCACCATGGGCTGCTCCAAGAACCTTGTCGACTCGGAGCACCTCATGCGCAAGTTTGAGAACCTCGGCTATCACTGCACCCACGACCCCAAGCACCCCAAGGGCGACATCGCCGTCATCAACACCTGCGGCTTCATCGAGAGCGCCAAGGAGGAGAGCATCAACACCATCCTGGAGTTCGTCGACGCCAAGCAGCACGGCCGCCTGAAGAAGCTCTTCGTCATGGGCTGCCTCTCACAGCGCTACAAGCAGGAGCTGGAAGAGAGCATCCCCGAGGTAGACAAGTTCTACGGCAAGTTCAACTACACCCAGCTCCTCGACGACCTCGGTCCTGCCCCTGAGGCTGCCAAGACCTTTGCCGCCCGCCGTGTCGATGCCAACACGCGGCGCCTACTCACCACACCTTCCCACTACGCTTACATCAAGATTGCCGAGGGCTGCGACCGCTTCTGCGCCTACTGCGCCATACCCCTCATCACGGGGCGGCACGTCAGCCGGCCCATGGAGGAGATTCTCCAGGAGGTGGAGGAGCTCGTCGGAGAGGGCGTCACAGAGTTTCAGGTCATCGAGCAGGAACTCACCTACTACGGTGTCGACCTCTACGGCAAGCCACGCATCGCCGAGCTCGTCGACAGGATGGCCAACATCAAGGGTGTGAAGTGGATACGCCTCCACTACGCCTACCCCAATGACTTCCCCTTGGAGCTCCTCGACGTCATGCGCGCCCACGACAACGTCTGCAAATACCTCGACATCGCCTTGCAGCATATCTCTGACAACATGCTCAGCCGCATGCTCCGCCATGTCACCAAGCAGCAGACCATCGACCTCATCCACACCATCCGCGAGCGTGTGCCGGGCATCACCCTCCGCACCACGCTCATGGTGGGCTTCCCCGGCGAGACGGAGCAGGACTTCCAGGAACTCGTCGACTTTGTCAAGGCCGAGAAGTTCGAGCGCATGGGCGCCTTCGCCTACTCCGAGGAGGAGGGCACCTACTCCCAGAAACACTACAAGGACGATGTCCCTGCCGATGTCAAGCAGCAGCGGCTCGACAAGCTCATGGCCGTGCAGGAGGAGATCAGCGCTGACATCGAGGCGGCAAAAGTAGGTAAGACCCTCAAGGTCATCATCGACCGCAAGGAGGGACAATACTATGTCGGGCGCACCGAGGCCGACTCCCCCGAGGTGGACCCCGAAGTACTCATTGACGCCAAAGACGGGCGCCTGAAGACAGGACACTACTACGATGTCCTTATCACGGCCAACGACGCCTTTGACCTCTACGGAAAAGTAACGAAACGATGAACAACAAGGAATTTATTGCCGAGCTGGCCTCCCGCACGGGCTACACCCAGGCCGACACGCAGCAGATGGTAAGGACCGTCATAGAGAAGATGTCCGCCGACTTCGACGAGGGCGACACGGTACAGATCAGTGGCTTCGGCACCTTCGAGGTGCGGAAACGCCTGGAGCGTGTCGTCGTCAACCCCGCCACCCAGCAGCGCATGCTCGTGCCTCCTAAGCTCGTCCTGAACTTCAAGCCCATCACGGCAATAAAGGAGAATCTCAAGAAAGGAGGCAGCGATGAGCAGGAATAAGGATTTAGCCGCCGCCCTGACAGAGAAGCACGGACTGGCCAAGACCGACGCCGAGGCCTTCGTCAATGCGATGTTCACACTCATCAACGAGGCCCTGGCCTCAGAGCGGGCCGTCAAGGTGAAAGGTCTCGGCACCTTCAAGGTCATCAGTGTGGCAGCACGCAAGAGCGTAGACGTCAACACTGGGGCGCCTATCGTCATCGACGGACGCGACAAAATCTCCTTCACCCCCGACAGCTCCCTGCGCGATGAGGTCAACAAGCCCTTCGCACAGTTCGAGACAGTGGTCGTCAACGACGGCGTAGACTTCTCGGAGATAGACAAGAAGTTCGAAGAGGAAGAGACCACGAAGGACACGGGGTCCACGAAGGACACGGGGTCCACGAAGGACACGGAAGACACGGAAGACATTCCGGAGGTCACGGAAGAGACGGGGTCCACGAAGGACACGGAGGACACGGAAGTCAAGCCGGAGGTCACGGAAGAGACGGGGTCCACGAAGGACACGGAAGACATTCCGGAGGTCACGGAAGAGACGGGGTCCACGGAGGACACGGAAGAGACGGGGTCCACGAAGGACACGGAGAACACGGAAGAAACTCCGGAGGAGACGGAAGAGACGGGGTCCACGAAGGACACGGAGGACACGGAGGACACAGAAGAGACGAAGGAGACGGAAGAGACGGAAGAGACGGACAACACGGACAACACGAGGATGGTGGAGGAAGTGGAGGAAGTGAAGGACGAGATGCGGGCCGTGATGAAGAGCGAGCACAGGAAGATACGGGTCTTGATAGGTGCTTGCGCCGCCTTTGTCGTACTCTGCATGGCTGGAGCAGGATATATGTTCACACAGATGCAGAAGAAAGACAACCGCATCTCCAACCTCGAAGCTCAAGTCCAGGCCTTCACCACTCTCTCCAAGCAGCAGACTGCCAAACCACAACCGGCTACCACACAGTCCGATACCCTGCAAGGAGAAAACGTCGCTACGGAGACAACACCTGCTACTGCCACAACAGCACCCGCCACTACGTCAGCACCCGCAACGACCAAACCCGCCAAGACGACAGCTGCTGCCACGACGACAACACTAAGCTCAGCTCAGGCTCCGAAGACGACTGCACAAGCTGGTAAGACTGCACAAACAGCCAAGAGTGCTGGTAAGACTGCACAAACAGCCAAGAGCGCCACGTCGGACGCCGCATCGGCCAACTACGCCAAAGACCCGCGAATCCGCACAGGAGCCTACAACATCGTCGGTGTAGACAGGACCGTCACCGTGAAAGCAGGACAGACGCTCTCCTCTATCAGCCATTTCTACCTCGGACAAGGCATGGAATGCTACGTCGAAGCCGTCAACGGTGGACGTACGGAGTTCAAAGCCGGCGAAAAGATAAAAATCCCTAAGCTCAAGCATAAGAAGATGAGATGATAGGTATTGGGTGTTAGGTGTTAGGTGGTAGGTGTTAGGTGGTAGGTGTTAGGTGGTAGGTGATAGGTGTTAGGTGTTAGGTGGTAGGTGATAGGTGGTAGGTGGTAGGTGGTAGGTGATAGGTGGTAGGTGGTAGGTGGTAGGTGATAGGTGTTGGGTGTTAATGGTATGATCTGTTACACCGTAGGGGCGGCCTTTATGGCCGCCCTAACCCCGCAGGTTGTCGCCAAGTACTGACCCCCGCAAGAGCAGCGAGCGTGGAAAGACCTCGGGGAGGTCTCACGTGGACAGCACGGCATTCCATTAACACCTACCACCTAACACCCATCACCTACCATCCTTCGGTGTAGCACTGACCCCGGAGGGGTCACACCATGAATGACCCCAGGTCGTCTCGGTGGCGGGAGGGCGACGCGTAGCGAGACCTCACGGCACCGAGCGACCTGGGGATAGAGCAGCGAGTGTGGAAAGACCTCGGAGAGGTCTCACGTGGACAGCATTTGGGCAGCACGTGGATAGCACGGCATACCATTAACACCTATCACCTACCACCTACCACCTACTTCTCCCCTATCGCCTTTTCTATCATCTCATCGAGTTTACCCTCGTTCTCCTCATCGACCTTGCAGATGATATTTCCCTGCTTATCAATCAGGTATTTGGTAGGCAGGAAATGGATGGCATACTTATCAGAAATATCTCTCGTGTGATCATATCGCTCGACACTGCCCTTGCTTCTGTCGACCTTGAGCCCCCGCAGGACATGATGATAACCTTCTCCTGTTAACAGATCCTTCTCCACTGCCTTCCGCCATTTGTCCGGACTACCGTCGTCGTCAGCCACATACACCACATCGAATCCCAGCGGATGGTATTTATCGTAGAGCGCACGGACATGCGGATTACTCTTTCTACATGGCACGCACCAGCTGGCCCAGAAATCGAGCAGCACCACCTTACCTTTGAGCTGTGACAGAGAAAACTTCTTCCCGTTGATGTCTGTAGCCGTAAAGTCAGGCGCCGGACATCCCGGGCGCACCTTTCCCAACACATCAAGCTCCGCCTTTACCTCCTTAGCCGGTCCACAGGCACGGACGGCAGGCGTCCAGGCTTCATAAATTTTCTTGATGTCCTCATATTTCATCCCACTCATATACATCCGCAACTGTTCGGCGGAGATATAAGCATCGGGATGGGTGGAGATATAGAACTCCGTAGCAGCCTTGGCAAACTTCTGATACGGCTCCATAGCCAGGCGGATAGAGTCACGCTGAGCAGCGGTCTTTGCAGAATAGTAAGCCTCACTGCATTTCATAAGCATCTGGGATGCCGGTTTCAACAGCTCCGTCAGCTCATTTGCCTCCGTCTGTGTCTTACCACCCTTCATCACGGCCGTCTCCTCATGAGGATAGTCAACCGTCAGCTCTGATGTTACGCCCGGCTCGAGATAGGGACGTAGCATGAAGTTGTCTGGTCTGTAAGGATCATACTTGCCGATAATCAGCGTGGCAGGCGTATAATCAGATTCTATTTTACCATGGAAGGAGAAGCTGCCGTCTTTAATGACAGCGCTGTCTTTCGGCTCCATGGATTCACCATAGAAGAGTTTCACGGACAGTCCCTCTGCATTCTTTACATGACCATTTAGCGTGAAGGTACCCTGCGCCTTCACACCCAGAGCAAGCAGGGAAGCGAAGGCAACGAACATTATTTTTCTATTGATTTGCTCGATAAACATATTTAATTGTTGTTATTATTTGAACACATTGTCAAGTTTGTTATAGAACTCAGGATCCTCACCATCGAAGATGAAGACAATTTTTCCATTGGGATCTATGAGAACTTTAGTGGGATATCCTGTCACAGCATACTTGTCAGGCACGCCATCATCCTTTTCATTTTTCACTTGCAACCAAGGCATCTGATACTTTTGTAAGGCTACTTTCCATTGAGTCTCTGTATCATCGCAGTCAATGCTTACAAACTCCACCTTATCATGGTGTTTGGCATAGGCTTTCTTCATTTCTGGAATACCTTTGATGCACCATCCACACCACGATCCCCAAAAGTCCAAAAGGACATATTTACCACGCAGGTCTTTCAGAGCAAGTTGTTTGCCTTCAAGCGTTCTGAGCGACCAGTCAGGAGCGAGGGCGCCTTCTTTAATTGACTCGCTGGCCTTAGAGCGCACCAGAGTATTTTCTGCCTGTGTGCGCGCTGCTTCAATAAATGGCTTCATCCTGCCATGTGACACGAAGTAGTTGAGCCGTTTCTCTGCAACATCAAAAGAGTCAGACGGAATAGCGAAAAGCAACGTTGCAGCAGCCTCACTGCGTGGATGCTGCATCAGGTAGTTGAATGCCGCGCATTTAACGGCGTTGCTCTCCTGTTCAAAAATAGGCTCGAGCTGTTGGCGAACATACGCTACAGCGTTTGTCAGCCGGGTCTTCTGCCGTTTGCCCTTTGCTGACAACAATAGCCTAGACAACCGCTCATAGGATTTGATAAGAGAGTCAGCCTCAACACTATGCACCTTATCTCTTTGCGTACGAAGTTCAGCATCCATTTTGCCATATTCCTCATAAAAATAGGAACCGCCATAGGTAGGTCTTTCTGTTGTTCCACCTATCTCCAAACGCTCACCTGGGATGGCGGGAACTGCAACATTATAAAGCAACTGGTGTTTCTTTGCCGCTTGTTTCGGCCATGCTTCATAGATAATAATATATCCAGGCGTGTCGACAGTGTATTCAGCTGAAAACTTTTTGTCCTTATCTACAACTATAGGAGCTAAATTCTTAGAGTTCCTAGGGAAGTCTTTCATCGAGGAGAATGCGACGTTGAGCGTATCCGTCACATCAGACAGCTGCCCACGGACACTTACCTTATCTAGCTTTTGACCATAGATATCAATCAGATAGCTGTCGAGAAATCCGTCACGGGTATTAGTGTCCACAATGTTGCCCTTGGGATCAATGAGTACGCAATAGGGAATGCCGTCGAAATGATACAGTCTGCTTATTTCCTGCGGGGTCCCCTTAGGCACTGCGAGATGCCATTTCATTTGTTCTTGGTCTATAGCCTTATGCCATGCCATTTTGTCTGCGTCGATGGAAACAGAAAGAATATCAAAGCCCTGGGGATGATAAAGATCGTAAAGCTGCTTAAGATGAGGAATTGATCCACGGCAGGGTCCACACCAACTGGCCCAGAACTCAAGCAGCGTATAGTTGTTCTTGCCTAAAAAATCACTCAAATGAGCTTCCTTGCCATCAGCCATCTCAAGAGGATAGTCGACAAAATGTGCGCCACGTGCTGTCGCCATCACCGTGTCAGCCTGAGACATCAGCCAGCGTCCATAGTCCGATTTCTTCAACTTCGGTGAAAAAGATGCCTTGAGCTGGGCAATGTCATCCTTGGAAAACTGGCGTAATCCTTCCTCAAAAGCTAATAACCCCACGTAGTCGTCGGTATGGGCAAGAATGTAGTTTTTCTGAAATGTAGCTCTTTCATTACGCAACTGCATTACCTTTTTAGCCTCCCTTACTCCCACCATGGGAGAAACATAGCCCACCTGGTTCTGAAGGTAATCATAATAGGCCTTGCTACCCTTCTCCAGCGCATTGAAGGCAGCTCCATAGCCCCTTCGATAATTTAGAAACTCATCATTGAGGGATGAGCCTGTAACCGTAAACGAACGAGGATTAAAAGTTAGATAATACATCAACGTAAAGTCCTTGGGCAAAGAGTCGGCATCAGCTATGATCTTTACGGACTCATTGCCTATAAAAAGGGGAATAGCGGGACGCTCTATTACACCTTTTTCGCCTACTATTGAGCGGTTGGCATCCTTAAAAAAGCGTAGAGTGAGTAGCTCGGGAGTGGACAGCCTTCCTGTGATGACGAACTGTCCATTGCGAACGATGGCACTGTCGAGTGCCTGCAATGGTTTATAACAGCCACCACGATAGACTATCACCTTCTGACCATCAGCATGGCTTATCTTGCCATCAATCTTGTAGCCCTTAGCAGAAGAAGGAATAGCCATCAACAGCGCTGCAAGAGATGCTAATATTACTTTCTTCATCAGTTTATTTATTATTATTACTTGTCAAGTTTTCATTCTTTGCTCTTGCGGAGTTCGGGAAGGGGAACACCCACAGATTGGAGTTAGGAGCCAAGGTGTAGGTGGTGCCGCTGATAGTGCGTGTCAGCGTCTCACTCCAGCCTTCCTCGCTATTCCACCGCTTACGCTGGATGAAGTTCCAGCCCGTCCACAGGTTCTCAGCAAAAGAAGTAGCCTTGAGCTTTTCCTTGGCAGCCTCCATGCTCGTCACAATACCCTTGAAAGGCTGGAAGCCATCAGCGGGGAGGCGCTTGGCGCGGAGCACATCGAGGTACCCCATAGCCGCATCAACATGGCCGGCGCGCAGTTCGCACTCCGCACAATAGAGATACATCATCGGAGCACAGAGCCCGGAGGTATTGATATAGTGCTCATTGTCAAAGCCGGCCTGCCAGCCGGAGATTCCTAATGTAGCTCCATAATCTTCAAAAGCCCCTCCTGCAAAACCTTTATATAATTTCGTAAAAGTTGGCATGAGATCACGAGTGGCATAGCCTGTCTCTATGGCATTCCATGAAGCTGGCTGCACCCAATTGAACATCACGAAGTCAGGCAGTGCTAAATAGCTCTCAGGACTATACCTGCTGTCAACGGTAGCAGTCAGATAAGGCTGTCCACCATAGCTGTTGGCCGTAGTGGCATGAGCCCAATAGTCATACAGATCTCCCTGCACCGCAATGGCCTCTTTGGCCGCCGCTTCGGCATTGGCATAATCGCGCATAGCCATACAGATATGTGCCTTAACAGCGTAGGCAGCAGCCTTATTGAACCGTGTTTTTGCAGCAGCCTCTACAGGCAAGGCGTTGAGATCGATGGCGGCATTGATATCCTTCAAAGCCAGTTCGTAAGCCTCCTCAACCGTCTTCTTAGGCTGAGGCGTAGCAATATCGACATCCTCTGTCATATATACAATGGCAGGGTCAGTAGCCGCTGTTGCAGGATTATAAGCCTTAGCATACTTCTGCAAGAGCATGAAATGGCTGTAAGCACGCAAGGTGAGCGCCTCAGCACGCAGGGCATTTTTGGCTGCATCAGATCCACTGGCTGTATTTAACTGCTGCAAGACAGGGTTGGCAATGCGACCGATATAACTATAGAAATTGGTATAATAACTGTCTGAGGTCGTCAGAAGCTCCAACCGCTTTATATCAGCATCTGTGTCCTTCCAACCGATTAAGTAGGCAGAGCGCGAAGGATTGTCAACCGACAGCATGGCAGGAATGCTACTGTAAGCGTAGAGAACATCTCCTCCAACGTCGTTCATATCGGTCATACTGGCTGACATCTCATTATTAAAGAGCAAGTCCAAGTCTGTAGTGGAAGAGAGCAGATTCTTACCTTTGGGTTTAATATCGGTGAAATCAGAGCATGCCGTGAACAGCAGAACAGCCCCGAGAGAGGCACACAACGTCCGTCTCCACCCACAGCGGACGGGGGCGGGGCTGGCAGAAGGTTCTATATTATTAATGAGTTTCTTCATATTATATGTTTTCGAAAAGCAATGATTAAGTACATCTGTTAGAGATTGACATTGAGAGTGAAGACATAGCTTGCAGGCAGGCTGACACCTCGGTTGCTATAGAGCGTCTCAGGATCTACCTTCACTTTATTTGCTCTCCAGAGGAAGCAAGGGTTGTTGACTTGAAACTCCAGGCTGGCCCTGCGAATACCGATGGGACTGAGCCATTCTTGCGGGAAAGTATATCCCAGCACGATATTACGAATCTTAATAAAGTCAGCCTTGCGCACAGAGATGTCGCTGTAAGCAGGCTCCTTTCCTATCGATGTGGAGCTGTACTGCCCCCATCCAGGCGTACTGGTGTGATTGTCCGGTGTCCAGGAATTGAGGAAATAGCTGGCTATGGGTCCGTAAGTGCCCGCAAAAGTCTCCGTCTCCGGCAATGCCCGCATCTTATGGCCACCATAGTAAGCCAACATCACAGAAAGTGTGAAGCCATAGAAGCGAAGCCTGTTGTCCAAACCCATGACAATCTTCGGGTCTGTCTGGCCACTATAGACCAGTACATCAGGACTGGAGGAAGCAACTCCGTGCATGATAGTGTTGGCGTCGCCGTACCAAAGTGTAGTACCGGCAGCCCCATAAGTGCCGTCGTCGATACCGGCAAAGCGATAGCTCCATATTGCCGAAGCTGGATAACCTTTCTTGAATGGTGTCTCAATGAGTTCGTAGGCCCGAGTGGCGGGATTGTCTACGTCGGTGACCTTATTACTGTTGTGCGAGAGGGTCAGACTGGTCTCCCAGCCCAGTGCTTTCTTATCATTGGCGCGCAGCCACTCACCCGTCAACTGCAGCTCAATACCATTGTTGGTCATTGACGCAGCATTAACAAACATAGAGGTAAAGCCAGTCGTTGGATCAAGACTCTTGTTGGAGAATACATCCTCAGAACGCTTATGGTAATAGTCTAAACTACCACGAATACGGTTGTCCCAGAAAGAATAATCAATACCGATATTGGTGGAATAGGTCTTCTCCCAACTCAGATTGGGATTGGCTGGGGAAGTGATAATTGCATAAGGCAAGCTGGAGTAATAGTTAAGCATTCCGGTGGTAGCCGTCAGATAGCTGGTGGCACCCTGATAGATGTTACCCGTAGCACCATAGCTGAGACGCAGTTTGAGATAGTTGACCCACTTGATGGGCTCCAAGAAGCGCTCATGGTCCATATTCCATGCTCCACCCACGGACCATAATGGGCGTCCGCGATATTTTGCATTCAAACCATAGACATCAGCATAGTCTTTACGGAAAGAGGCAAAGGCATTATAACGGTCGTCGTAGGTATAGGTCACATTGGCATAGCCAGAGGCATAGCGATGGCGTACCTCCGTGATGGGATTCATACCAGCATCGATATAGGGTTCGAAAGCAAACTGATTGGCATAAAATTGTCCATTCATGAAATAAGAGGAAGAACGGATATTACGTAGCGTACCGAAGTTGACAGTATTGGTGGTAGCAGTCTGAAGTTGGTCGTCATAACCCAACATGAGCGCATTGGTACCCGTCGTCTTCGTCTCGCGGAACTCCAGTCCGGCAATGGCATTAACGGCATGACGCCCGAAGGTCTTGTCATAGTTGGCCTGTGCACGTGCAGTCCAATAATTACCATCGGTATTAAGCGTCTGCTTGATACCGCCTGTTTCCATGACGGGATAAGTCACCTTACCTGATGCAGCATCGTACGTGGCATAAGCATCCTTGATAACACGCGCAGGATGCGAATCAGGGGTATAGAGATGGTCGGCAGTGATGTGGTCATTCTCATAAACCATCATCGTGTTTACCGAAAATCCGTCGAAGAGACGGAAGACAAGTTCACCATGGAAACGGGTGTGCAGGCGATGAGTAGTGACCACATTATTATAATGCTCATCAATGGCGTTGCTCCCAAGCGGTGAGATACCCTTCTGCCAGCTATAATAGTCGTTACCATCATACCATCCATATTGTGTCTTGACACTTCCGTCCTCATTATAAAAGTCCTCGTATGCAGGGCGATTCCAAGGTGAGTCGTTCATGGAACTGTAATCTGCGCCCATCTGTTTGTTCTTGTTGAACACGGCATTCACACCGACATTGGCAGTCAGCCATTTGGCCAGTTCGAAAGAACCTTTGTAGTTTGCGGTGAGGCGTCGTGAGAGCGTGTTGATGACGCCCTGGTTATCGGTCTGCATATTCAGCGTGAGGTTGTTCTGAGTCTTGTCTCCGCGCGCACGCAGAGAGAGGTTATACTCCTGCATGACTTGACGGCGGTAGACGGCATCGGCATAATCCTTGGCAAAGTTGTTCTGCGACAAACGAGTCTTCACCTGCGCAAGCTGATCCTTCGTAATCTCACCTTTGGCCAACTGATAGTAAGCATATTTGAGAGAAGAAATCGCCGATGTACCCTGCTGGAGAGCCGATTCAAAATCGCCAATAGGGTCAGCGGAACCTCCACCAAAGAACAGGTAGTCAAAATATTTGGACTCTTTCTCCACCTGCTGGGCTGCGTTCATATAGAAGTTGTCGTTGTAATCCATGTTCCGTTTGTTGTAAACGGTGAGGTTGGCGGTGAAGTCGATGTCCACCTTTCCCTTCTTATTGGCATTCTTCGTGGTGATGACGATGACGCCATTCGAAGCACGGGCACCATAGATGGCAGTGGCGGCCGCATCTTTGAGTACGTTGATAGACTGGATGTCGTACTGGTTGAGATCCGCAATTCGTCCCTCCATAGGCAGACCATCGACGACGAGCAGCGGCGTGGTCTCGGCATAAAGGGAACTGGTGCCACGGATCTTCAGCGTGCCACCATAGGTGGACAAACCAGCCACACGTCCCTCAAGATTACTGACGAGGTTAGAGGTGTACCTATCGTCGAGCTTGTCGGCCGTCAGCGTGGTGACAGAGCCCGTCATCTTAGGCTTAGAAATTTCCTGATAACCCGTGACGACAACCTCAGTAAGGGAGTTGTCGCCCTTCATCCGCACATTGCAACGCTCGGGGCCATTACCAGCGGCTAAGCGCTGCACGCTCTTCTCCATGCCGAGATAGGAGAAGATAAGGTTGCACTGCTTGGCAGGCACCTTCAGCGTGAAGAAACCCTGGGAGTCGGTGATGGTACACACCTTGCTGTCGTCGATGCAGATGCTGACACCCGTCAGAGGTTCACCCTGGTCATCGGTGACAATACCGGAGACCATCCTCACGCGCGCTCCGGCCATCCTTCGCGTGATGGTAACCAGATTGCCTTCCAGATCATAGGTACAATTGATTTCACCCATCAGCAGGTCCAGAACACGACGTGGACTCACACCACGCACGTTGATGGATACCTTCGGCCAGGTCTTGGCTAAATCGGTACTATAGATGAAATTGAGTCCCGTTTGTTTCTTCAGCTGGTCGAGAACTGTCTTCACCGGCACAGCCTTGAGGCTCATGCTCACCGGCGCTTTCTGACTTTGCGCCTGCGCTGTCGGCTCCCACGCTGTAAGCATAAAGGCAGACATCAATGTGAGCAACAAATGAGGTAATCGTCTCGCTTTGTCTATCATAATCTCTCTTTGTTAAATTAGCTATTTGTTTTTATCAGAATGAAATCTCCACGTCTTTTGTTGCCGGCATGAGGCAAGCATTGGCATTGCACGCCTGATAGCTCACCGTGACTTTCATCTTGCCATGTTCCTGTGCCTTGAACTTCTGACGAAGCGCCACTGTACCCTCATAGATGAGCGAGCCATTGCTGTCTAACTTCATGCCGATGGGCTTTTGCATAGCGCCCTCAAGGGTAAAACCTTCGCCCGCAAACGTGTAGGTTGTGGGGATGTAGGGATCTTTGTCACTGACAACATTATAGATATGGTAGCCAGGGAAAATAGTGACATAGATTGTCAATTCGCAGTCGTTACCTGAGCGTTCCATCGTAGAGGAGAGGGCAACGGGATCAGCAGCTGAAACCTGGGCTCCATCATGAGAAGAAGACATGGAAACCGAATCTTCGCTGAGCAACACACTATAGTCATTGCCCGGAATACCCGGTGTGAGGTCATTGACGAGCCATTTCCAACAACCGCTCTCAGAGAAGAAAAGCTTCTTGGCGTATTTCTTCAACCACTCCCGGAACGGCTTCGGATTGTCGTAGCGCAACAGCGTATAGCGGTAGAGAATGCGCTTGGCCTTTTCCACATCTTTCCCACTCTCCCACAACGACAGGGCTTTGTAGAGGAGTTGCAGGTCGTTGTTCGCAATACCCAGGCTTTGCGCATCGGTATCGAGAATAGGAGCATAGCTGTGCAGGTCGCCGTAGAAATAAGGTTTATTGGCGCGATAGTATGCTTCATACTTGCTGGCATCGGTCCCGAACTGGCCGTAGAGTTCGCCAAAGGACTGTTGGAGATATTGCTCGTAGGTAGGGACAGGCTGGAGCTGGTCGGCGGTAATACCCAAGTAGAAACTCATGGAACTTTCTATCTTACCACCTGCCGCCTTCACCTTTTGCAAGGAGTCAGCAACATGCAACATCTGCTTGTTTGACTCGGTAATAAAAGCGGCATAATCATCGTAGGTCTGACGCTTGGCCTGACATATCATCTGATCAACCGAAAAACGTGTATTAATATTCTCATTCAACTTACGGGCAATGATATGATGGCCTCTGAACTTGGACATGTACACTACCGCATTGGCAAAAACATTCTTGGCCTCTTCTGTCATGTCTGCCGGTGACCCAGCAAAGCCCCAGCTCAGGAAGTTGGCATGGCGACCGATTGCCACTGCATCATAGCTCTTTGCACTCTTTCCACCGGAGATAATCTCAGCGTCAGGGGAGTCGGTATATCCCCATTCACGCGAAACCATACCGACCTTGTGATTCGGAGTGTTGAGATAGTCATGATAGTGAACGGTCCACATTGGTGTCGTGGCTGGTAACTTGTCACCCATCATTTTGGCGAAATCCTTAGCACCATCGGGCGTAGGCTCGTCATGCAAGGTAATCTTTACGGGATAAGGTCCCTTGAAAATAGGGTTGTTACGCTGAAGGTTGAATGCTTTGCCCGTCAAGCAGAGACAATACCAGTCGTTTTTGGAGCCCAAGGCCCTACCCACTGTTTCACCCACTTCGGCAATGGTGATAACGGGGAGGTCGAAAGCTTCAGGAAAATATTTTGCCGACTTTATTTCTGTTAGCCGGCCGTTACGATAATAGTTCTTTTGAGGGATCAACGGTTGGAGAGTTCCGTCAATGATGGTCACGTCATAGTCGTATGACAACTTGTAATTATACTCCGCCCCTTGAATAGCCTTCACCGTAGTGAAATACTGCTCGAGATAGGTTTTCCATGCTAAGGTGCGTGTCACAATACCCTTCTGATGGGCTGTGGTGTCGTAGGGATTGCCAAAAGTCTCAATATCAGAATGACCTCCTACATAGAGAACCCTCAGCTTCGTTTTCTCTACTGCTGCCAGCGTAAGGGTCACGCTCAGCAGTGCCAAAATACACAATATTTTCCTCATAACGTTTGATATTTGTTTTTCTCTTACTTGATAACGACTCTCTTACCCTCGATCTCTATATTCTGACCCGTGATGGTACTGATGGCATGAAGTGTGGGCTTCGGTGACTCATACTTGTCAAGACTTCCTGTAAAACGTATCTTCCGCGCCGACTCATTGACGAAGTCTACGTCTACACCATACCATTTCGCCACTACGGCCATCAACTGCTCCAAAGTGGAGCCGTCGAAATAATACTGTCCGGTATTCCATGCCTGATAAGGTGCCACATCGGCTTTGCCCAACTGTGCCGACTTTCCCGCCTCAAAAACAGCCTTGGTGCCTACAGCCATCATCGTCTCACTGCCACCGCGGGGGCTGACACCCACCTTTCCTTTCACCAAGACCACCTGTGTGCGACCATGAGGCGTTGTAGAGACGTCAAACTCAGTGCCATAGTCAGTGACGACACCGCCTGGTGTCTCTACAATGAACTTGCGCTTGCTGTCGTGAGCCACAAAGAAATATGCTTCGCCATGCAACCTCACCCGGCGCTCCTTACCATCGAAATGCAATGGATAGGTGAGCGAACTGCTATAATTAAGATGTACGCGCGTACCATCTTCCAATGTCATCCAAAACTCCTTCGAGTGGGAAGTTGACAATGTCAGAGCTTCGTCATCCTCATTGGTTTGCTCGCTTTCTGCAAGGGATTTGGCTAAGGCATGGACGGTGCTGTCGGTGGTCACCGAGACAGCCTTACTCCCTGAAATAGTAAGCATGGCCTCACTCTGCCCACTATGCAGAGATCGGTTGATGGCTTGCTCAACAGCTTGAGAAAGCACAGGGGGCTCAGGATGGGGGGCTTGCAAAATCGTAGAAAGTACAAAAACAAGTGCGGCAGCTGCGGCGATACCAACAACGGTCTTCGCTACCATACGAACCACACGCTGACGTTGAACGCTACGGCGATGAGCAAAATAAGCCCGCTTTGCGCCTTCCTTGTCTACCGACGCCCATTCGGTATAACGCTGTGAGAAATCACGACGACGAAGCAATTGCTGATAGCGCTTGCAAAGCTCAGGGTCCTGCTGCATACGCCTCTCCAATTCTTCAAGCTCTGGGGCGTCAATAGTCCCCAAAATGGCCTTACTGATTAAAGTATTTATGTCCATATTGCCGTCTTTTTTATCTGTAATACGCCAAGAGGTGTGAAAAGAGGTACACAAAAAATAGAAAAAAGATAAAAAAACGGGGAAATGCATGTCAATCTCTACTTTTCAGCACAAAAATTGAAACAATTTGTGATTTGTGAGGATTTCTGAATAGAAATAATTATTTTTGCATATCCAAAAGGAACACTTCAGTTGATAAATCTGACAGTAACATACACAACAATGGAAAAACAGGAAATGAGCATCGAGTCAATCTGTCTATGGAATGATGATTCCATAGCATGGATTTATGACGCTTTCTTTTCCTCCCTCGTCGTCACTTCCACACAGATTACCAATGACATAGAGGTAGCTTATGATATAGTACAAGATTTTTTTACTAATCTGCTTGAACAACAGCCACTGTTTGCGAACATGTCCCACCTTAAGGCTTATTTTTATAATAGCGTGAGAAATAGGTCGGTGAGCTGGGTGCGCCACGAGAAAGTCATCAACGCACATACTGAACAGATAATTCACGATATGCGCTACCAGCTTGACAGCAATGATGAGGATGGCTTTTATACGGAGGAAATATATCGTCAGCTGTTCATCGCCGTTGACAAGTTGCCTGAGCGCCAACGTGAGGTCTTTCTCCTTGCCATGCAAGGAAAAAGCAACAGCGCGATAGCCCAGGAGTTGAATATATCAGTGGAAACCGTTAAGACGCTCAAGAAGCGGGGAAAGCAGAAGTTGCGCGATACAATATCACCGCAGGCGATGTTGCTGCTTTCAATAATATGTATGGAGTTCTAAAAGGGACTACATTGTTTATCCCCATATCTGATAAACAAAATAGAGCGGGATACGGGAATCGAACCCGCCTCCCAGGCTTGGGAAGCCCGTGCACTACCGATGTGCTAATCCCGCATAAAAAGAAAGGGGAAAGACTTTTCCCCTCAGAGCCGATACCCGGACTCGAACCGGGGACCCACGCATTACGAATGCGTTGCTCTACCAACTGAGCCATATCGGCGAATGCGAATGCAAAGGTAGAAAGAATTTTTGTAATCGCAAAGAGTTCCAAGATTTTTTTATAAAAATCTGTATCGAGGGGCGGAAATGGGTGGTGAGTGGTAGGTGGTAGGTGGTAAGTGGTGGGTGTTGGGTGGTAGGTGTTAATGATATGCCGTGCTGTCCACGTGCTGCCCAAATGCTGTCCACGTGAGACCTCCGAGGGTCACACGTGAACAGCAGGGCATATCTTTTATCCACGAAGGACACGAAAGGCACGAAGAGAAGATTTTAAGGAAAATAGTCATGTCCAGGCTTCCGCTCCCGAATGGAGCTATGGTGCAGAAGTGATGGGGTTGCCTTTGCGAGCAAGCTCGCAGGCAGCCCCATCACTTCTGCACCACCCCTTTCAGGGGTCCAAGCCTGTCCATGCCGAAAATCGCTTCGCGTAAAATTGCTTCGCATAAAATAGAGCAGCCGAAAACGGCGTACCGGATAGCATCAAAGCATGTATTCTGAATCGACGGATTGTAGACAGATCAAACCGACCGTAAGCAGACTGTAGAAGAAATAACCCAACGGTAGGTAGGATTATACACGAATTGGCGGGATGCTCTATTTTATGCCCGAAGGGCAATTTTTATTTTATGCGCTCCGCGCAATTTTACGCGAAGCGATTTTCGGCATGGACTGGCTTGACACCCGGAGGGGGTGAGGCTCAATCTACGGGATAGCCGTCGAGCTTGCTCGAAAGGCGATCCCGTAGATTGGGCCTCAGAGCTC
>ERZ791911.184-NODE-184-length-58445-cov-3.958246_pt1 | contig 58445 bp, 59 predicted proteins | sample MGYA00510142_ERZ791911 | MGnify/ENA primary metagenome ERZ791911 (study PRJEB30046, sample SAMN00792056) | human gut metagenome | study: EMG produced TPA metagenomics assembly of the A metagenome-wide association study of gut microbiota in type 2... | reverse complement strand
AACTCTGCAAAAGGGTCTTATAGATTAACCTTTTCACAAAGTCTGTCACTCGGAATAGAAAGGACAAACTTACACAAACAGTTTAATTTATAGACCGTTTTCCAAAGTCTGTCCTAATATTTTGTCTTTTTTTATTTTATCCTTTTGTACGTTTCAGTTTCTTCAAATTTTTCGTGTGCATCCTCTCCACTACGGAATAAAACAAGTTGTGATTGAGATAGTTTCTTAATTTGAAAAACATTTTGAAATTCACCTGTTGATTCTGTCATTGTGAGTGTGTTGCCATTAACAGAATATGTGAAATGCATGGGCGAGCTATCATCGTTTTTATTATCTGAATAGTCGGTTTGCACACAAGTTCCATTTTCATTGAAAGTGTATGTCCAATAATAGTTGCCTTCTGACGTAAGGGGATATGCATCCGACCAATCATCTCGTGTACCATCGCTGAACGTCGCCCACCCTTCATAATAAGTAATCTGCCACGTTCCAACAATTGACGCATCCTTGTTGTCATCATCATCGGAACAAGCCGAGAAAGAAACTACCGCAAACATAGCGGCTACAATAAGAAACAACTTTTTCATAGTTGCAATAAGTTTAGGTTGTCGCCCAGCACCAACGCGACGGTTAATTTTTAGATTTAATTAAACAGAAAGCGTGGTGCTGAAAACTTACTTTTGTAGAGAGGCTCTGGTATGCCCTGCGATAAAATAAGCAACAACACCACGCCGTATCCGTAAAGGATATGACGCGGTAAGATGTTCGCCTATTCTCATCGCTTGAAATTTACCAGATTTCAAGGTATAGAATACAAGAAAACACCAAATAAGATAACTGTGCTTATTATTAGGCGTTTACGACATTGTGATTTGCTTCGATTTTTCTGTATTTGGGGCGATTTTCGCAAAAAGTACACCTTTTGTACCCCTGATTCTCAACCTTCTGTGGGAGTGAATTGTTAAGGACTGTAAACGGCGATTTTCAAATTCTTCCTTCCCAAATTATCTTTGCGCAAAATTTTAGATTTATGGCAAAATTAGAAAATCGCAAAAAACAAAATCCAAAGCTCCAGCAATCGGAATTGAGCGACGGTCGTGCCAGTCTCTACCTTGAATACTATCTTGGCAGGACGGAGACACCGGTGCTTGATGAGGACGGCAAGCAGGTATTATACACAGATGGAGCAATGGCGGGGAAGCCCAAATACAAAATCAAGCATTCCCGAAAAAAAGAGATTCTCAATCTCTATATATGGCTGCATCCGCGCAATCAGCAGGAGAGAGTCCAGAATCGCAACACCCTTGACCTCGCCGAGAAAATCAGATTCGAGCGAGAACAGACATTCCTCGAAGACCGTGAGGGCTACCGATTGAGAAAGGAAATGGACGAGGACTTTCTTGAATTCTGCAACGAGTTCATCAAGTTGCCGTCACTGACAAAATACACCCGCATAACACTCAAGCACGGTCTTCAAAAGTTCAAGGATTTCCTGGCGTCAACTCCGAGATACTCCCTATATAAGAACAATCTTAAAATGACGCAACTGACCAATGAAATGGTTGCGGCATACGTCGAGTACCTTAAAGAAAACGGAACAGGGGACGGTCCGAAGATCTATTTCCGTATGTTCAAGAGAATGGTAACCGCTGCCGTTGACCGTGATCTGATAAAGAAAAATCCCTGTCGCGGGTTCGTGATAAAGAATGATAACATGACGCTTCAGAAGGATATTCTTCTTCCGGAAGAAATTCATAAGCTGGTCGCGACACACTTTGAGGGTGAGAGAACGGAGATACACCGCGCCTTTATCTTCGGTCTTTACACCGGAGCGCGTTGGTGCGACACAAGCCAACTCACCTATCGCAATGTGGACTATACCACGAAAACGCTCCGTTTCCAGCAACAGAAAACAAAAGACCACAGCAGCCGAAGCTGGGTAATAGTTCCTCTGAATGATACCCTGATCCGTCTTATTGGTGAACCGGAAGATGACAACTATGACGAAAGGATATTCAAGGTGCCTCACTACAATATCTGCAATCTATATCTCAGAGACTGGATAAAGAAGGCCGGCATCAAGAAAAAAATCACTTGGCACTGCGCCCGCCACAGTTTTGCGGTAAATGTCCTTTCAAAAGGAGCTAACATCAAGACCGTATCAAGTCTTCTGGGACATACTTCAATAAAGATGACAGAACGGTATCTGCACGTTGTTGACAGTCTGAAACAGGACGCGATTGATTCCCTCGGAGAAATCAACTTCACGCCCGGCAATATCTGAACACAATATACAATCTCTTCTTTAAAGGAGCCGACAAATTTCACATGAGATTTGTCGGTTCTTTTGCCATATATGCCCTACGAATGACAATATAATGCCATTCTCCTGCCATAAGCATATTTATAAAATCAAAATAACTCTTGACATTGTTGTTTTCTGTGTGCTGCGGAAACCCCGTGATTCGCGGGTATGCCAAACCCTGTAAACTTTATCAAGGATATCAGTCCGAACCGGACACTTTTCCCACATAGGAACGTGGGATTTATTATAAAAACACACCGCAGCGTCCGCTTTTACGATAAATGGATAATACAAGTTTTGTGATTCTCCCTGTCGAAAAGGTCAGGGAGATGATAGAGGGCGCCGTGTCCGGTTGCTTCGACAAGGTACTTGCCGCATTGCAACCCAGACATGAGTCGGAATCGGTTGACATAGAGGGAGCTTTGGAGTTTCTCAATTCCAACGGCTACCGTATAGCCAAAGGGCAACTTTACAAAGAGACATCTGCGGGAAACATACCCTATCACAAATTCGGGCACCGGCTGCATTTCAAAATATCTGAACTGCGGGAATGGGCGGAAACACGATTGGTGAACGGCAATTCCGTGGGGTACTACTGTAATGGGAAGTTTAACAAACGCCGATGACAGCCCGATATTACACGTTGGCGGAAAGTTGGCAGGACAACGGCAGGCACCTGTCAGGGAATCCAACACATATACAGCGTTTTATCACTGAAAATCGTCAAAAGAGATAATTAAATTCAGTACAGACAATGAAAAATAATCAGAGACCCCCTCCCGGATGCCATGCCATCCCCAAAAGGCATAGATACTGTGCCACTCCGAAAAAACAATAAAACATAATTGGAGCGAAATCGTCAGATTGGCTCCCTAACACCTAATCACTACTTCAAATGACTGAAACAGTAACAGTTTCAAGCAGCGAATTAAGTGCTATGAGAGCCGAACTGAGGGATCTCCGGGGCACTGTCGCATCGCTGGCGACAATCATTCATAAAATGGTTCACTCGCCGGCAGCCATCAGACAGGACAAAGATGATGAACACCGTTCACTCACCGATGCGGAACGCGAATACAGAATCGACCGTCAGGAGCTTCAGGCACTCCTCGGCGTAAGCGAGAGGACCGCGTACCGCAGGATAAAGTACTACGGATTCCGCGTGTTGCGCAAGAAGGGCGACACAAAATTCATACTCGGAGAAGTCATTGACATTATAAGTCATCACGGCCTCGGCTGGCACCGCTCCGCCCTTGACAGGATACTGTCAAGACGCACTATAAAATCAAGGACACGACTGGTATGAACCGGACATTTGAGAAAACTGTCCTCGGCCTCCTTCAGACAGTTCTGGAAAGAATGGACTTTCTTGAACGGAAGATAACATCCAAAGGAAACTGTCCACAGGAGGAGCCGAGAAGATGGACACCGAAAGATGTCGAGCGCAGGTTCGGCCTCGGTCTTCGCCAGCAGTACAACTTGAGAGCCAAAGGAATCCTTCCGTACTTTCAGAAAACTCCCAACGGCCCGATTTCATATCTCCCGGCCGATGTCCTTGACTACTATTTCGGAGACGGCGGAATTCCGCCGCAAAAACAACCATAAGTGAAATTACAATATGGCACAAGACCAGACTAACGAGAAAGACCAGGTGCTTATCGCCCGTAACAACGAGACGGGAGAAACAGGTGCTGTAAAAGGTCTGAAACAGGACGGCACACCGGACATGACGCCGTCGAAGTCCGCCAAACTGAGCGATCTCGTGGTATTCAATATCCACAAGAACCCACTGGAGGCTTTTCTCTCCAACTTCGTGAGGCAGTGCAAGAACCCTTCGATGTTCAGTTTCTTCAAAGTAGATGCCGACAACGTGAACAGTGTCGGGCAGGTCGTCGAAGACGCGCTTAAAGACCCGGAGGCGAACAAAGCCATGCTTTCAGAGGCTAAAGTGGAAGTGAAGGCGGCGAACCGCAACAGCCATGCTATTGACGAATCCAAAATCGACTGGCAAGGTCTGAAAGACCGCTGGGGCATAGACCGCGAAACGCTTGAAAAAAGCGGAGACCTCAAGGAGATGCTCTACAACCGCAAGTCCCGGCTGGTAACCATTACCCCGACATTCGCCGGCGAGAAGTATTCGCTGGAAGCGCGTCTGTCATTCCGCGAGGACGCCAACGGGAATATCAAGGTCGTACCCCATTTCATCCGCAAGGAGCCGAATCTCGATCAGGAGTTCAACGGAGTCAAGTTCACGGACGAGGACAAGCAGAACCTCCGTACCACCGGCAACCTCGGAAGGCTCGCCGATGTAGTTGACAAGGAGACCGGGGAGGTCATCCCCTCGTTCATCAGCATCGACCGTCAGACAAACGAGATACTCAGCGTACCCGCCAAGTCTGTATTCGTCAAGGATACCATCGGGCAGACAAAGCTCGACATGGGAGAGATCAACACCCTCAAAAGCGGCAAAGCCATTCCGGACAAGGAGATCATTGACCGCAAGGGCAATAAATATACCGTCACTCTTCAGGTAAGCGCGGACAGGCGCGATGTGGAGTTTGTGCCTTCATACGCCTCTCAGAAACAGGCGCAGAGTGAAAGCAAGGGTCAGAAAAAATCCACATGGCTCACTCAGGACGGTAAAATCAAGCCTATCACAAAATGGGCCGGGGTGCCGATGACCGAGAAGCAGCAGGCGGACTATGTCGCCGGCAAGACCGTGGTCCTCGACAATATGGTTGACAAGGAGGGGAAACCCTGCACCGTCTATCTGACATTCAACATGAACAAGCAGCGTCCCACCACCTCCTTCAAGGATCCGCGTCAGGCGGAGTCGATAACTCCCGCCAACGAAAGCCGCACCCAGATGGCTGTAAACAACGACGGAAAGACCGACGAGGCGACAAAGAAAATCAAGGAGCCTCTCGACAGAGGACAGACTGGTCCGAAGGACGAGAACCAACAGAAGAAATCAAAGGGGCGCAAGATGTGACCTCCCGCACAGCCCCGTCCACTTTATCCAACATCCAAAACTAAAAACAACCGTAAAAATGAATAATATACTTATAATCACAGAAAGCCGCACCGTGGCAAAGACAATCGCACAGGCGCTTGGCGCCAACGTACTCCACAAAGGATACTTCGGCAAAGGACAGATTGCCGTCACATGGACAGGCGGCGGCATCATCTCCTCGCGCCCCAAATGCAAGTTCCAGTTCACCGTGTCCTCGGACATGACGGCTGACGAGACATTTGCCACCAACTTCGACTTCTCTGTACGCAAGGACAGCAAGGGTAAAGGCAATCGACGCGCCAGCGAGAAGGACGAGGCCCAGATAGGCGTGATACAGCGCCTGTGGCGCGACGCCGCGACAATCGTCAACGCCATGAAGCCCTCCGCTCCCGGAGAAGTGATATTCACTTCTTTGAGCAACTATATCGGCATCGACCGTCCCGTCGTGCGAATGTGGCTGACATCTATAACCCGCAAGGAGATTGTGGGATCACTGGAGAACGGCGGCAACGCTCCCGAATATTATACCGAGTTCCATGACAACGCGATTGCGGAACATACAATCGGGGCGCGTCCGATAGAACCCGACTATGCCGGGCTGGAACCATCGCAGGGACTGTGGAGCATGGCGGACCTCAAAGCTGCCGCCCTGACACTATGGGGCTGGGCACCGGCGAAAACGGCCGGGGTAGCGTATGCCCTCTATAACAAGGGACTCATCAGTTATCCTTCCGACAACACATCCACACTCCCCCTATCGCTGGCGGCAACCGTCGGGGACACATTCGCCAACCTGCGCCATCATCCCGTTCTGGGCAAGAAGGCTTCTTCGGTGTCAGTGACAGGAACCGAAAGCGTATGGTCCGACGACACTGACGCGCTCCATGCCGTAACGGTAACCGGACTCTATCCCGTTGACCTCTCACGGGAGGAAGAAATGCTCTATATTGTCGTCGCAGACCACATCCTCGATGTTTTCAGCCCCGAAAAGAGCGAATGACAACTGAAAATCCCGGATTTATTTCGCGTTCTGCGGATAAATGACTAATTTAGCCACTGAAACACAGTCGTTAAACGGTTATTTTCGTTTTGGCTGTGGATAAAGTGGCAGTAGGCGGGAGGGAAACCCGCCTACTTTTTTACCGGCGCATAAGCCGGCCATGCCCTCCATAAAGAATAAGAAGGAGGACAACGCCATCGGAAAATCCACACTGAAATGGAAACACCGAAAAAGTACGGTGAGCCGGATTTCTACACCGGTTATCTCCGTGAACATCTTAAAGAACATCATTTCGACAAAGAGAACACACAGAAATTCATAGAGAACCGCGTCGATGACGCACTTGACACATACACCGTAGAGTTCGCATCAGGCAGACCGCCTTATATCTGCCATGAACTTGCGATGCGGACACTGCTTGAAAAACTGTATGTCTCCCGCTTCGACATAGTATATCATATTATAGAAGAAGACTGCTGGCTGCGTCTTGACCCGTCGGTATGGGAAGTGACAGCACTTCATTTCACGGCAGATAAGGATATAAACACGATACTTGACAAGTATGGCGTTGACGGCGGATTTCTTGAAAAGGAGGGTTACCCGGCGATGCGTCTGGAGCTTCTCGGCATCTTGAACGAGAAACTGGACGGCTATGAGTTATAACCGCCTTCAGACAATGCGTGACAACATCGAGGCTATAAGGCTCGCCCTGAACCTCGGTGTTGCCGGACGCACAGCGCAGACTCCCGAAGAACGGGAGGAGCTGAGAAAGTACGCCGGATTCGGCGGTCTGAAATGTATCCTCAATGATGCAAACGAACTGTCAGACGCTGCCAAGTGGAGCAAATCCGACATCGAGCTGTTCATGCCTACGGTTGAACTACGCCGCCTTATCCACGATTATTCTAAGGATGACAAGGAGTTTACACGGTACATGGACTCCCTCAAAACCTCGGTGCTGACTGCGTTTTATACGCCTTTGCCCGTTGTGGATGCTCTCTCTGATGCTCTGAAATATTCCGGTGTGGAGATAAAAAGTTTTCTTGAACCGTCAGCTGGACAAGGTGCTTTCATCGACTCTTTCCTGCGAAATGACCGTTATCCCGGTACGGAAGTGCTGGCGTATGAGAAAGATTTGCTTACGGGCAAAATCCTTTCGGCACTGCATCCGTCAATCCTGACCCGGATAGAGGGATTCGAGAAGATTGAGCGTGATTTCAACGGCTATTTCGATGTGGCGGCCTCAAATATTCCTTTCGGGGATTTTGCGGTTGCAGACCCTGCGTATGCGGTGAGCAAGGAGATCGCCTACCGTCAGGCGACAAAGACGATTCACAATTATTTCTTCCTGAAGGCTCTCGACCAAGTACGCGAGGGAGGTCTTGTAGCGTTTATCGCCTCGCAGGGCGTTATGAACGCTGCCTCTCCTTTTGTGAGGATGGAGCTTGTGAAACGCGCAGACCTTGTGGCGGCTCTGCGTCTGCCAAACAATACTTTCTCCGACAATGCCGGAACTGATGCGGGTTCTGACCTGATCATACTCCAGAAGCACACGGGAAAGAAAGCGTTATCGGCAGACGAAGAATTTTTCATCCAGTCGGTAGTTGACCGTGGTACGAAGGTACCTGGCAACAAGTTTTTTCAGGCTTTTCCGCAGAATGTGATATGCACGGATGCCAAAGTAGGTACAGACCAGTATGGGAAACCGGCTATCGTCTATACACATACAGGTGGTGTTGACGGTATTGCCGAAGATCTGCGCAAGGCACTTGATGAATCGCTACATCTCCGTCTGAATCTCGAACTGTATAATTCCAACGGGATAAAGCCGCCGACACCTGACCCTGTCAAGCCGACTCCGACACCCCCGACTACAAAGCCGGAGGAAAAACCGGAAGTGCCGGAACAAAAGCCACTCGCCGAAAAAATTGAGCAGAAAAACGAACCGTTGCTTAAACAGTATCAGGAAATGAAAAAGAAACATCCTGATGCGATTCTACTGTTCCGTGCCGGGGATTTCTATGAGATTTTCGGCGAAGACGCGGTGCAAGCCTCGGATATACTCGGTATTACCCTCACACGACGGCAGAATGGAATTGACAGCCGTATCGAGCTGGCCGGATTTCCCCATCATGCCCTCGATATGTATCTGCCCAAACTTGTGCGGGCCGGAAAACGTGTGGCAATATGTGAGCAGTTGGAAGATCCGAAGCTGACAAAGACTACCAGACAAAAGGTTGTCGAGACTGTTACGCCGAATCAGCCACCGAAGGAGGAGCCTAAGCCGGAAGCACCAAAGATTTCCGCCGACCCTCCGAAACTGGAACCGGTCAAAGAGATAGAAACCGACGGTGGACCGGATTATACCGATAATCCAGACCCTCGTCTTTTCGCGTACAATCTTTTCGGGGAGCTGGAGCCGATACAGAAAAAGAACAACCGCCGGCAGTATAAAGAGAAGCCGGAAGAAAAGACCAAACCTGCGCCACGTGCTGAAGACAAGCCTGTAAAGACCCCGGCATTCCGCAAACTGAACGAGAAGGAGCTGGAGTTCTACGGAGCCTTGAACTGGGATGACAATCCTCCTATCAACGGGTTTTACGAGGCCATGATGTCGATTGCTCACCGCCAGATGGAGGAAATGCGTCTGGAGCGGGAGGCACAGGAGGCGGCACACGCCGCCGGGATAGCTTCCGGTGAAACATATATTGAAAAGACAGAGGGAGATTTCATCCCCGGTGGTCATAACAGGCCGTCTAAAGTCACGGCTATCCCGATAGAGAGTGCAGAGCGCGATATGTCTCCCCGTCCTTTCTCGGAGGATATTCAGTTTTTCCACAAGAATGGCTCTATGGTGGTTCAGGACGGTATGGTCGGAGTCCTTTCGGATGTCCGCAAGACCGGCGCGACTTTCAACCCTCTTGAAATGAAACCGGAACAGGAGAAACGCGCCATGCTTTACATAACCATATCGGAGACATACCAGCAGCTTTATAATTATGAGGCGGAGACCCATGAGCCAAGCGAACATCTGCGCGAACACCTCAATCAATATTACGATGAGTTTGTCGAAAGATACGGCAATCTGAACGATAAGCGTAATGTCCGGTTCATCATGGGCGATGCAAACGGGCGCGACGCGCTGGGTCTTGAGCGAAGCGAGAACGGCACGATTGTCAAGGCAGATATATTTGACCATCCCGTTTCCTTCTCCGTTGATGAAGTCGCATCCGTCGATACTCCGATGGAGGCACTGACAGCATCGCTCAACAAATACGGCGGTGTCAATCTCGAATATATGTCGTCACTGGTGGACATGGATGAAGACTCCATTATACAGAATCTTGAAGGACACATATATTATAATCCGCTTGTGGAGAACTACGAGATAAAAGACCGCTTCATCGCCGGCAATGTCGTTGCCAAAGCCGAATCCGTGAGGGCATGGATTGACCGTGAGGAAAAACGCATAAAGGGATTTCCGGGCTATGACGGCATCGAGCCGTTCATCGCCATGTCAAAGGATTCCCTCAAAGCATTGGAGGAAGCCCGGCCCCGCCGCATCGAGTTCGACGAGCTGGATTTCAATTTCGGAGAGAGGTGGATTCCGGCAGAAATATACTCGGCGTATATGTCTGATTTCTACGAAACGGATGTGAGGATAGCCTATTCTTCCTCAATGGACGAATACTCGGCCGAAGCCTCCCGCAAGAACATGAAGATATGGGAGGAATTCTGCGTAAGGGGCTACTACCGCACTTACGACGGCATGAGCCTTCTCAGACACGCCCTGCACAATACAGTACCCGACATAAAAAAGTCTATCGGAAAGGATGACGACGGACATGACATAAAGGTGCCGGACAGCGAGGCGATACAGCTTGCCAATACCAAGATAGATGAAATACGCAACGGATTCTCCGAATGGCTGGAGGCTCAATCGCCGGAGTTCAAGGAACGGCTGGTGGAATTGTATAACGACAAATTCAACTGTTTCGTCAGACCCCGGTACGACGGAAGCCATCAGACATTCCCGGATTTGAACATGAGGATGCTCGGAGACCGCTATGGCATCAGTTCCATTTATCAGTCGCAGAAGGATTGCGTCTGGATGCTCCTTCAGAACGGGGGCGGAATATGTGATCATCAGGTAGGAACCGGCAAGACGCTGATAATGTGCGTGGCGGCACATGAAATGAAACGCCTCGGCCTCGCCCACAAGCCCATGATTATCGGGATGAAGGCGAATGTGGCGGAAATCGCCATGACCTATCAGACCGCTTACCCCAATGCAAGGATTCTTTATGCCGATGAAAAGAGTTTCAAGGCTGACAACCGCGTCAATTTTTTCAACCGGATCAAGAACAACGACTATGACTGCATCATAATGTCGCATGACCAGTTCGGGAAGATACCGCAGTCGCCGGAGATGCAGCAGCAGATTCTTCAGGCTGAACTTGACACGGTTGAAGAAAATCTTGAAGTGGTTAAGCAGCAAGGGCATGATGTGTCGCGTGGTATGCTCAAAGGTCTTATCAAGCGGAAGGAGAACCTTACCGCCAAGATTGCAACCATCCAGTATCAGATGGAACAGAACAAGGACAGCGTCGTTGATTTCAAGCAGATGGGTATAGACCACATCTATGTTGATGAATCACAGAATTTTAAGAATCTTATGTTCAATACCAGACATGACCGTGTGGCAGGGTTGGGCAACAGTGAGGGAAGCCAGAGGGCGCTCAATCTGTTGTATGCGATACGCACAATTCAGGAGCGCACAGGCAAAGACCTCGGTGCTACATTCCTGTCTGGTACCACAATCAGTAACTCGCTTACCGAGTTGTATCTGTTGTTCAAGTATCTGCGTCCGAATGAACTTGAAAGGCAGGAAATCCGCTGCTTCGATGCGTGGGCCGCAATCTTCGCCAAGAAGACCACGGACTTCGAGTTCAATGTTACGAACAATATTGTGGCAAAGGAGCGTTTCAGATACTTTATCAAGGTGCCGGAGTTGGCTGCGTTCTACAACGAGATAACAGACTACCGCACGGCGGAGGATGTTGGCGTTGACCGTCCGCACAAGCATGAGATACTCCACAATATTCCTCCGACCCCGGCGCAGGAAGAGTTCATTCAGAAACTGATGGAATTTGCCAAAACCGGCAATGCCACAATTCTCGGCAGAGCGCCGTTGTCTGAAACCGAGGAGAAGGCGAAGATGCTTATCGCCACGGACTATGCTCGTAAAATGGCACTCGATATGCGTATGATTGACCCTGAATATGGAGATGACCCGAACAACAAGGCCAGCCACTGCGCCCGTATGATAGTCGAGTATTACCGCAGATATGACGAGCAGAAAGGGACACAGTTTGTGTTCAGCGATTTATCGACATATAAGCCCGGCGAGTGGAATATCTATTCTGAAATCAAGCGCAAGCTGATTGAAGACTACGGTATTCCGGCGCATGAGATTAGGTTTATACAGGAGTGTAAAACCGAGAGGTCAAGAAAGGCTGTTATTCAGGCTATGAATGACGGCGATGTCCGTGTTCTCTTTGGTTCGACAAGTATGCTCGGAACAGGCGTAAACGCCCAACGCAGGGCTGTCGCGGTTCATGAGCTGGAATGTCCGTGGCGTCCAAGCGATCTGGAGCAGCGCGAGGGACGCGCGATCCGTGCCGGTAACGAGGTAGCCAAACTTTATGCCGACAACAAGGTGGATGTGATAATCTATGCGGTTGAGAAATCTTTGGACTCCTACAAGTTCAATCTTCTCCACTGCAAGGCGACATTCATTGCACAGCTCAAATCCGGCGCGCTCGGAGCAAGAACCATTGACGAGGGCGCAATGGACGAGAAGAACGGCATGAACTTTTCGGAATATATGGCGATTCTGTCCGGCAACACAGACCTGTTGGAAAAGGCGAAGCTCGAAAAGCGCATAGCGGCACTTGAAAGCGGTCGCAAGGCGCATAATAAGGGCATCTCCGATTCCAGATTCCGTTATCAGACAATCACCCACGACATTGCCAACAACGAGGCGGCAATCGGGAGGATGAAGGCTGATGTCGCTCGCTACGAGTCTGTTGTCAAGAGGGATAAAGACGGTAACCCCCTGAACAATCTTACAATCGACACCTGTAACCTCTCTGATGAGAAGAACATGGGCATCCACCTTCAAGGATTGGCGCAACGTACCGACACGCACGGACAGTATCAGCGTATCGGCGAGGTCTATGGCTTCCCGATTTCCATTATCTCGGAGCGTACCCTCGTTGACGGCAAAGAGACCGTTCAGAACCGATTTGTTGTTGAAGGCAACTACAAATATAAGTTCAACAACGGCTTCATCGCCATGTCCGACACCCATGCCGCCTGCATGAATTTTGTCAACGCTTTGGAGAAGATTCCCGGCATCATCGCCCAGTATGAGGAACGGACCGCAAAACTGAAAGCCGATGTTCCCCAGCTCGAAGCCATTATATCGAAGCCGTGGGGCAAGGAGGATGAACTGAAACAGCTCAAATCCGAACTTGCCGCGCTTGACCGTAAGATTACGGCAGAACTTGCTCCAAAGCATGATGAGAAAGACGGCGTTGAGAACAGCCATACTTCCGCTCAGACGGTCGATGCGCCTTCTCAATCGGAAGATGTAAAAAAGAGCATGGTCGCGGAACCGGCTACAGACTATTCTGTTCCGCGCAGATTCAGTGCCGTGCCGGATACAGGAATACCGAGGCACGCCGGCAGAAGAATGTAAAAAGAAAGACAGGGGGCATACGGTCAATCCTGTATGCTCCCTGCCTTATAAAATGAAGAACGCTCCTCAAGTATGCTGTCTTGCGACTCGCCTGAGGAGCTTATTATCTTTATAACTAATTGTTGTCTTGTTTGGTTCTGCAAAATTAGGCAATATTTTTTATACTGCCAAATTTTTTCTATGTTACTGCCAAATTTTTTCTGTCTCCCAGTTTTCAGGGAAACCCATAGCGCTTATTTTGGGGTGATATTCGGCGATAAGGTCTTTTAGCCTTTGTGTGAGTGATGTGCCGGGATTTATAGTCTGCAAAATATAATTCAGCATACACAGGAAATAATACAGCTTGCCGCGTTTGGCTGTTTCCGGATTGGAAATCCATACACGGGTCTTTGAAAAGTCAAGTTTTTCAGGAACAATGTTGAAATCCCTGTTCCAAAGACGAGCGTGATGTGCGCAGATGTTGCGGACATAGTTTATTGTGTGCAGCCACGAATTGAAAGTTTTGGGCGGTAAATGGAAATATGAGGCTATACCCACAACATCTGAACGATTCTTCAGATAATTGCATATCCGTGACAGATGATTGAAATACATTACCTCCACACACATCCATGAAGGGGGATTTACCGGTTCATCATAAGTCTGTACATAATGTTTGATGAAAATTTCGGCCTTGTTGTTGTGCAGTTGTTCCGTGATATGGTTTTGTATTTCATTAAACACATCTATGGCCTGTGTGGTCCCGTCCGACAATACCCTGTTTTGCGGTTCTTTGAAAATATCGGGATTGTCTTGCCAGTGTGAACCGTAACGGTGTGAAAGCTGATAGACAATCTGGCATCTTACCGCAACCTCGATTTTCTCAATGGCATCAAACACAAGAAGTCTTAGCTTACGGTCAAATACATACAGATTATAGATGTCTTTCCATGTTGTGCCATATCTGAATTCATCTACGATATGTCCCCCGACATTCTTCTTGAACGGGAACATATATGCGCTCAAACGGTAATAACTTATGGCGGCGAGTTGATGTTCAGCCTTTTTCTCATCGTCAAAAATTACTCCTCGCTCTTTGAGCAACGCAATCTGTTCCTGATATATCTTGGGCGGTTTATCGTATTTCATTCTGCAAATTTAATTAAAATCCATCAGAAATCCTTGATATGAACGGAATTGTATGGCATAACATTATAAAAACAGCCGCCTTATCACTCAAAACCGTGATAAGGCGCCCTATAATCATCATTTCTATGGAAAATCAGCGGCGTTTAAGAAGGTGCTTCAACAGCGGGTCCGCCGCGATACGGCGTATCTCGTCGAAAACGATCTTTTTGACCTGCTTCTTGATGCCGTCGTAATTGTCCTGTATGGTACGCTGCATCACGCACTCCCCGGTCGCTTTGTCGATGAAGGGGTTTATGACCGGAATCTCCGCATACCGCGCGGTCTCCGCCTTGACCTTGTCGTTGTCAACCACTATCTCGGCATGAAAGATCTTCTGGTCTATGCGCTCGTCAAAATTGTCGCTGACGGCACCGACAAACATACCCTGCGTGAGCGTCGAGATTTTGCTCGGAGGAATCAGGCTGTCCATCTGGGTATTGAAGGAATGGCTCACATCTTGCCGGTTTATCGACACCGACTGACGCTTCTGCAATACCTTTCCGAACCGCTCCGATAGCGTCTTGGCGGTCTCGCCGACGACCTGCCCGGAGAAGATATTGCCCACGGTGTTCATAACCACCGCCGCCTCCTTGTCGCCATAGTCGCGTTTAAGCTGCGAGAAGTCCTGAAAGCCGAGACACACGGCAACCTTGTTGCTTCGCGCGGTGGCGATCAGATTGTCGAGACCCTTGAAATATATCGTCGGCAACTCGTCAATTATCACGGCGGATTTAAGCCTGTTCTTCTTGTTGATGAGCTTGACGATACGGGAATTGTAAAGGCCGAGTGCCGCGCCGTAGATGTTTTGGCGGTCGGGATTATTGCCTACGCACAGTATCTTCGGATGTTCAGGATTGTTGATGTCAAGCGAGAACTCGCTGTCCGACATTACCCAATATAGTTGTGGGGAAATCATCCTCGTGAGAGGGATTTTCGCTGACGCTATCTGGCCTTGAAGCTGCTCCTGCGCTCCACCGAGCCAAGCGTCCATGAACGGGGATAGATAGTTTTCAAGTTCGGGATATGATGTGAGTATCGGAAAAATATCCTCGTATGGCCGGCATAGAAACTCTATCGCATGAGGAAATGTGCAATACTTGCCATCCTTGTATATGCGCAGGAACCAGATTATTGCGGCAAGCAATATTATCGGAGATTCCACAAAGAAATCGCCCTGCTTGCTAACCCAAGTTTTGTTAAGGTTGAGCATTATGGTATATGCCGATTCGTATGCGTCGGAAATGTCGGTCATAAACTCCGGGGCAATCGGGTTGCACCGGTGTGAGCGCATCGGGTCGTCGAAGTTGATCACACGGAACTCAGGCACAACTCCTTTGTAATCTTCCGTATGCGCGTTCAGATGATTCATTGCTATGACCGACAGGTCGGGAAACTTGAAGTCATAGATATAGGCGCTGTAACCCTTTTCTATACACTGTTTTATATAGTTGTTAACCACGGCGTATGACTTGCCGGAACCGGGAGTGCCGAGGACGATAGTGGCACGGAAGGGATTAACGACATTTATCCATCCCTTGTTCCACCGTTTGTTATAGTAGAAACGTGTGGGAAGATTCACGGAATAGTCGTTTGCCTTCAACTCAGTCTCCTGCATGAACGATTCATTCTCGTTGTTGAAACGGTCATCCATAAGGTTGCCCTTCAGCATACGACCCATCCACACGCCACCGAACAGCAACGCCACATATCCCGTGACGGTACATATTATATAGGAGTAAAGCCATTCCTTCGCCGGCATCCACCAGCAACCGAAATAGAGAAACATACCTGCGGTGATGGCGATTATTATATGTTTCCACCTGATGCTCTCTTTCTTGACACCTTTCGTGCCGAAACACGAAAGGGCCAGAAGGAGAAGGGCGAACCATTTGGCGTTGTTGGGATTGTGGAACAGCCCGCAGGCATTGTCCAGATTGTTCAGTATCTTGTATGCGGTTGAATAGAACCAGCCGCTTTCCACGGTCTTTATGCCCGTGAACCACAGCATATTCGCGGCCACAAGCACAAAACTTATGCCGCGCATGAAATCCATTATTTTGGCTAACGCCCGAAGGTCGTCTTCCTGTTGGCTCATAATAAATTGATATTAATGTTGAAATTACAGTTTAGGGCCACGGCGCTTTTTCTTCTTTCGCCGCTGCATGGCGCGGTAGAAGGCTTCCTCCTCCGCATCGAATCCGGGGCCGGTATGGAAAAGGTCAAGACCGGGAATTGTGGGCATATAATCATCAGACGATGTGTTGCCCTGCCGGAATTGCCGTTGCGACTGACCTTGACCGTGCTGCTGACCTTGCGATGTTCCGGATGCTCCCGCGCCTCCTGATGTCTGTTGCCCTGCCGGATTGGATTGGGAATTACCCGAACCGGGTTGTTGAGTGTCAGGGTGCGGTTGTTCCTGACGGTTATCCATCGGAACGGGTACAACCGCAGGTCTTTCTCCGGCTGTGAACCACTGTTCAAGAGCGTTGGCGGAGAATTGTCTGCCCAGACGAGAACCGTTAAGGACAGTCCTTGTATTGTGGTCTATGAATGTCGCGCCGTATATTCTTCCGGTATCGGTATGGCGCAGGACAAGGTCGATGTTCCTCTCGTTGAGCTTGGCGATGAAATCATCCTTGCCCGAAGATTCAGCCATTGCCTCCGATACAGCTTGCTTGGTCGGACGGATGTCGATGCGGTCTTTCGCCCGCTCCATCCGTCCGTCTATCGCCGTGCGGCTGGCGAACTTGCCGAGGCGGGAAGCCTTGAACGGCGATGCTATTGTATTGCCGTTGTCGTCAGTAGCGAAATAGACAAGACCGTGATATTCCCGTCCGTTGACCCTGCCGTCGGTCTGCTCACACCTGATATTATACAGTCCGAGTATGGCGTTATACTCGCCGATGGTCTGGAACTTATAGCGCATACCCACCATTTTGACAGTGTTGGCAACCTGCCGCTTGATGTCGCCGGAAGGGTCGATTTTCCTGATGGGCATATCGGGAGTGATTCTCTGACGCTCGGCGGTGTGAAGGTTGTACTTCCTCTCCAGCTCCCGGCATATATCCTTGCTTCGGTAGAAGTTGTTTCTGTCGGATACTGCCTTGCCGTCAGTCCCCACACGGAGGGCTACTATATGGATATGGTGCCGGTCGATGTCCATGTGTTTGAAAATCAGATAAGGCATATCTCCCAGACCCATTTTCTGCATATACTCGTGGGCCAATGCCGTATAGTCGGTGTCGCTCAGACGGTCGTCGGGATGCGGATTGAGGGAAATGTGCATCATCGGTCTCTCGGTCTTCGTCTGCGACGGCATCCAGCGCATGAAATCCTCATATACACGGTGGATGTTCACCGTGCCGGAACCGTCATTATATATTTTATTGGTGTCAAGCAACCGGCCTTTTTCCTTGTTGATTTTCTCCCCGTTGTAGCAGATTGCACCGTAAAGGGAGTTACCTAAAGAGATTTTTGCGACCATGCCTCGTCGAATTGCCGGGCCAGAGAGACTATCTCCATGCTGATTCTTACCAGCTCGGTGGTCTTCTGTTCCAGATTATACAGGGCTTTCATCGCCTTTCTCTCGTTGAAATTCTCCCTCAGAGTCTTCACAATCAAGGCGTATTCGACGCCGACGGTACGGTAAAGGGAGTTAAGTGAGGAGAGTTTATCTATGAACACCCGTGTGTTCTCATCCATATAAAAGACCTTGAACGGCTTTTCAAACAGCACCATCTTGATGAACGCCGACATGGATTCTACCTGAACCTTATCATACATAGACATCAGTGTGGCCTGTTCGGTGGCAGTGAAGTTGACGGAACATCTGAAAACGGTGGTGTCGGCTTTCGGTTTTCTGCCGGCCCTCTTTCTATTGTCAGTCATAAGTCGTGCAATAAAAAGGGTAATCAAATCTGCGGAGCGCAGAATCGGGAATGGGGAGGGCGACTTCGGAGCCATCCCAACCCAAGCTCGCTTGGCAAGGGTGATGTGCTGCAAATTCCATTTGGTGCAGCACATCACATACCTTGCCATGCCAATGTTGGCATCGTAAATCGGTAAAAATCAGATGAAGCGAATGTGTCCGTGCAGTTGTAATGAAATTCCGGCATAATGCGGGTAGAATCCCGGAAACGGAGGGAACAATCAGCCGACGGAGAGGGTTGCAATGAGGGAAAAGCGGTCCTCCTGCGCGGCTGAAAAGCGTGATTCGGGAATGTGTTGCGTGTATCTGCGTAACAAAATCGGGGGCGGTTGGTTTGCCGAGGGTGGAAATCGCCGGCAATCGGTCGGCAATCGTCGGCACTTTCGGAAAACGGCAAATCTTTTTCTGAATGACCGTCGTTATGATTGCAGTTCCGGTCAGTCAAACGGCCGGTCATCCACTCCGAAGGAAGGATGTGCTGAAAGTCATCCTTATGGCTGAAAGGTCATGCGGACATAAATATGAAAGTAAAGATGAACAGAATTCCGGCTGTACCTCCATCCGGTCATTATGATGGCAGTAAGTTCATACTTCCTTACGAGTGGACAGATGAATGAATGTGTTTCTGTGTGTATTGAAGGTCGGCACAACGGCAGTTCATTCAGATGTATGCCTGAACATACGGAAGTATGAACATCTGAATGGCTGAATGGTCAGACGCATGAACTTACTGATGTATTGATGTACTGACGTAAGGAAATACTGACATATTGACATATTGACGTATTGATGTATTGACGTATTGATGTACTAACTGATTGCAGACCTCTTATTGATTGTATGCCGGAGTGAACTGGCTGGCGATTTTCAGCTCACTCCACGGATAAGCCGGACATGGTTATCAAGCCGGACATTCCACAAGGCACGGGACAAGTGCCGCACGGCTGGCGCCGTATTACATTACCCAACCTCACATATATTATAAATGCAAGACCCGATTTATGTGGCTTTCGCCACACAGAAAGGGGGAGCCGGCAAATCAACCCTTACGACACTTGTCGCAAGCTACCTGCACTATGTCCTCGGAAAGAGGGTGCTGGCTCTCGACTGTGACCCCAGACAGCACAGCATGGTCGAGTACCGCGAGAAGGACAAGTTGCTGATACGCGAGAATCCCGTTATTCACAGGCGTTTCACCAGATTCATGGAACAGTTCCGTGCAGACGCCTACGAGATTGTAAAATGTTCTCCGTCCACAGCTCTTGACCTTGCGGAAAAAGAGATACAGAAAGGGGAACCGCCCGAATATGTGTTCTTCGACATCACCGGTACGGTCAACGACCGTGAGATTGTGAACCTCCTTGCCGCAATGGACTATCTCTTTGTGCCAATAACCCCGGAGACCGGGGATTTGAAAAGCTCAATCGGATTCGCCCACAACGTGAACGAGGAGATGCTCTTAAAGGAAGGCTCCCATGTCAAGGGGATGTTCCTCGTCTGGAACAAGGTGCAGCCGAAAGACCGCAATAACCTATGCCAGATCATCAACCGTTATGTGGCCTCGCTGTGCATAGAATCGCTTGACACCATTCTGCCCATGAGCGTGAAGTACACCAAAGACGGCGACACATCGGGGCGCTGCGGGGTATTCCGATCCACGTTCATGCCCCCTGACAAGAGCCTTCTGCGCAACAGTCAGCTTCCGGAACTGGTGGACGAGATTCTGGCAACCATAGAACCTGACTGATTATGGCAAGGAAAAGAGAACCAGGCTTCGATGCCGACAAGTTCCTTGAAAGATACGAGGAAAACGCATCGCACACAACAGCCGCGCCCGAAACTCCGGTGCCTCCAGAAACACCGATTTCTCCTGAAAGAACGGTGCCTGACAAAACCGTCGCAGCCAACACTCCACTGTCCAACCGGGAACTTGAATATATGGAGAACTTTATCCTGAAAAACAAGTACCGGCGCATAAGCCGCAAAGGGAAACAGGTGTACATAAGCGAGGAGTTCAAGCTCAAAATGCAGAAAATGATGCTTTTCTTCTCCGATGGAGGCTCGATTACGGAATATGTCAACAATGTGCTGGAACAGCATTTCAAGGAATATGACGACATCATAAAAAGGATGTTCAACGATTCATTAAAATTCTGATATATATGGCAACTGAAAACAATAGCGCCGTTACGACAAATAAAAAATCCGCCGCAGTCTCTGCGAAAGATATGGATTCCTACCGCACTCTGTTTCTGGAGCCGGGAGAAGTCGGGGCAAGAAAAGGTATATTCGTTCCCCGTGAGCTTGTTGACAGGCTCAAAATGACCGTACCGCTCCTTGATGTGGAGGGGCTGACAATCGGGGTGTATGTAACAAGGATTCTTCTCGACCACCTGAAGGGAAACGCCGACATCCTCAACACCCTTATGGAGAAAGGTAAGAAAAAGACGCGCCTATGAACACAGCATCAATCCTGATTTTATGCGCCTTTGTCTATCTCGCCTTCGTGACATGGATGTTCCGTGGAAAGGGCAGGAAGTCCGACACCAAAACCGACGGTAAAAAGGAAGCGCAGGAAACGGTGTCGGGCAGCGACGGAGAGGAACCGAAGAAAAACGCCGTTACCGTCGTTCCGCAGAGCGATTTCGATCTGGACAGCTTCCGCGAGGTGCTTACCGAGTCCATTACCGCTGCCATGACATATGTCCTGAAAGCCAAAATCGGGGATGTTAATCCGCAGGATGTCGAGTTTAAGAATCCCGCCACGGATTCCTCCGTGAACGGTAATGCCGACGACACCCCCACGGATTCTGATACTGCGGGCGAGACCCCGGACATGGATGATTTCGAGCCGGACAGCGTTTCCCCTCCCGCGAAGGGAGAATCAATCGACGAGATAGAGGCGGCGGTGTCCGTGGCGGCAAATCCGGCGGCAACTCCCGAACAGAAAGCCGAGGCAGGGAGAGTCCTGACCGGTATGCGCGATGTGGTATTCATCGGCAGGATGATGGAGACCGACGAAAGAATCAACGCCGGGATAATGAACTGCATCGCCGAGAGTGTGCGGGCGGCGCATAAGAAAAAAATCGGCAGACCGTCCTCCTCCCGCCGCAAAGGGCGCGGGATAGATGTTGACGGCTCGCTCCGGAGACCGGAGAATACTGACAAAGACAGCGAAAAAGATGAAGAAGATTGATTACGGCTGACCGCATTGAGTCATACCATCCACCACACAAGCCGAAAAAAGGCGTTACCGTGGCTGGGTGTGTATCCCGGCCACATTCAAACACTGATTCTTATGAAAACTGTAAAAGACAAGTTTATGATTCTGAAAGGACGTGTCGTCCTCGCCGTTCTTATGATTCTCTGCTCTGTCGAGTTTGTCAGTGCCGCCGGCAACGGTCTTTCGGGCATCAACGAGGCTACGACGATGGTAACATCGTACTTTGAGCCGGGAGTGAAACTTATCTATGCGATCGGGGCGGTCGTGGGCCTTATCGGAGGCGTGAAATGCTACTCCAAATGGTCGAGCGGAGACCCCGACACCAGCAAGACCGCCGCGTCATGGTTCGGAGCCTGCATCTTCCTTATCGTGGCCGCCACAATCCTTAAGTCTTTCTTCCTCTGATGTCCGAGTATTCCATCAACAAAGGCGTGGGGCGCAGTGTGGAGTACAAGGGTCTGAAAGCGCAATATCTGTTCATATTCGCCATCGGCCTTCTGTCCCTGTTCGTCCTGTTCGTGATAATGTATGTAGCGGGGATTCCGCAATGGTTCTGCATCGGCTTCGCCGCAGTGTCGGCATCGGCCCTTGTATGGCTCACTTTCCGGCTTAATGCCAGGTTCGGGCAATACGGACTTATGAAGCTCGGCGCCGTGAGATACAGACCCCGCTACATAATCAACCGCTTGCGAATGACACGCCTGATAAAAACGTGTAGGAAACAATATAGATAAAAATGAGAAATACCCTGAGAGCGACGACTCTTGAATCGAAACTTCCCCTCCTAGCCGTTGAACACGGCTGCATCATCTCAAAGGACGCCGACATCACGGTGGCCTTTGAGGTGAGGCTCCCGGAACTGTTCACGGTCACATCAGCCGAATACGAGGCCATGCACTCGGCATGGTGCAAGGCGATAAAGGTTCTGCCGCATTTTTCGGTTGTCCACAAGCAGGACATATTCATATCGGAGAATTACCGGCCGGAATTGCAGAAGGAGGGACTGAGTTTCCTTGACCGCTCTTTCGAGCGCCATTTCAACGAGCGTCCGTACCTTGACCACAGGTGCTGCCTGTTCCTGACCAAGACGACGAAGGAGCGGATGCGCCAGCAGAGCAATTTCTCCACCCTGTGCCGGGGACGCATAACCCCGAAGGAACTGAATCACGAGATGGTGGTGAAGTTTCTGGAGAGTGTGGAACAGTTCGAGCGCATCATCAACGACACCGGCCATATCTGCCTGCGCCGTCTCTCTGACGACGAGATTCTGGGAACGGATACATCATCGGGCATCATCGAGAAATATATGTCCCTCTCCATGTCGGATGTTACCTGTCTGGAGGATATGGACATTTCGGCAAAGGAGATGCGCGTCGGAGACAAGATGCTCTGCCTCCACACCCTTTCGGACACCGACGACCTTCCGGCAAAGGTCAGCACGGACAACCGCTACGAGCGTCTTTCCACCGACCGCTCCGACTGCCGTCTGTCGTTTGCCTCACCCGTGGGGCTGCTCCTGCCGTGCAACCATATATACAACCAGTATGTGTTCATCGACTGCCACGACGAGAATCTTGCCCGCTTCGAGAAGACGGCCCGCAACATGAACAGTCTTTCCAAGTACAGCCGGAGCAACGCGATCAACAAGGAATGGATAGACCGTTATCTGAACGAGGCCCATTCCTACGGACTGACCAGCGTCCGGGTGCATTGCAATGTCATGGCGTGGAGCGACGACGCCGAGGAGCTGCGGCGCATCAAGAACGATGTCGGCGGTCAGCTTGCGACTATGGGGTGTATGCCCCGGCACAACACCATCGACTGCCCGACGCTGTTCTGGGCTGCCATGCCGGGCAACGAGGCCGATTTCCCTGCGGAAGAATCGTTCTATACCTTCATAGAGCCAGCGGTGTGCTTCTTCACGGGCGAGACCAATTACCGCTCGTCGCTGTCTCCCTTCGGGATAAAGATGGTTGACCGTCTGACCGGGAAACCGCTCCATCTCGACATTTCCGACGAGCCGATGAAGCGCGGAATAACCACCAACCGAAACAAGTTCATCCTCGGTCCGTCGGGTAGCGGCAAGTCGTTCTTCACCAACCATCTGGTCCGCCAGTATTATGAGCAGGGCGCCCATGTGCTGCTGATAGACACCGGCAACTCCTACGAAGGTCTGTGCAACCTTATCCACAACCGTACCCACGGGGAGGACGGCATATATTATACATATACCGAGGACAGCCCGATTTCCTTCAATCCCTTCTACACTGACGATTCGGTCTTTGATGTGGAGAAGAAGGACAGCATAAAGACGCTGCTTCTCACGCTCTGGAAGTCGGAGGAGGACCGGATAACGAAGACGGAATCGGGTGAGCTTGGCTCGGCTCTGTCAATGTTCATAGACCGGATGAAGAAAGACCGCGACATCGTTCCCTGCTTCAACTCGTTCTACGAGTTCATGCGCGACGAGTACCGCGAGGAAATGGCGAAACGCCCGATTCCGATACACCGGCAGGATTTCGACATAGACAATTTCCTGACCACGCTCCGGCAGTATTACCACGGCGGCAGGTTCGATTTCCTTCTCAACTCAAAGGAGAACATCGACCTTCTCAACAAGCGGTTTGTCGTCTTCGAGATTGATAATGTGAAGGGTGCGCCCGTAAAGGCTGCATAAAAACTATCCCATTAGCAAGGGATTAGGCAAGAGTACATTGAAAATGACCTATTATCCGCCCACTTATCCATTCAACGAAAGACGATGGGGAGTATCGCATGTGGGTTAACGTCATAAGTCAATCAGCTATCAGATTGCGACTGAATGACAGGATAAAAGGATAGATAAAGGATAAAATCCAAACTGATTCAACGATAGTCCAAGCGGTATCAGGACGTACCTGCAACGTAAGATAGCTATACTCGTTGTATCGTGACACTCATTTTCCAGTCTTTGAGGAGATTGAGCATGTACAGGTCACGACGCATCTGCAATAAGCAGAAAAGGACGGAAGTCGTATCCTCCTATCTATCATGCAATAGTTAGTATGCAAGCAAACGGGGATTACCTAAATCGGAACGCCAACAGAGGTTGGCTATGGGGCGAAGGCTTCTGAATATCCGACATGGTAACGGAGCCTCCGTAGTAGTCCGAGCGAGGGAAAGCCTCGTACATGGCGAAGGGAGGCAGTTAATTCATTTTAATACAATTAATGAATGATGTGTGAGACATTATGAGAAATTCAGAAAGAGTATTAAACAGTCTGGCAAAGCACAGTTGCGAGCCTGACTACAAATTTGAGAGGCTTTATCGCCTTTTGTTCAACGAACAGATGTACTTCGTTGCCTACCAACGCATCTATGCGAAAGAGGGCAACATGACCAAAGGTGCAGATAACTGCAACATTGACAACATGAGTATATCTCGTATCGAAAGACTGATAGAATCGTTGAAAGACGAATCATATCAGCCTACTCCCTCCAAGAGGGTGTACATTCCCAAAAAGAACGGGAAAATGCGCCCTCTCGGAATACCAACGTTTAATGACAAACTGCTCCAAGAGGTTGTACGAATGATTTTGGAAGCAATTTATGAAGGCAGTTTTGACAGCAATTCTCATGGGTTCAGACCCAAAAGAAGCTGCCATACTGCATTGCGCCAAATTCAAAAGACGTTTAACGGAGCAAGATGGTTTATCGAAGGAGACATCAAGGGATTCTTTGACAATATCGACCATGAGATTATGATTGCCATATTGCGCAAGCGAATCTCGGACGAGCGTTTTCTTCGGTTAATCAGAAAGTTCCTTAACGCTGGATATGTTGAAAACTGGGTGTTCAACAAGACGTATAGCGGCACGCCGCAAGGTGGTATCATTAGCCCGATAATGGCTAATATCTACCTTGACCAACTTGACCGCTATATGAGAGAGTACATCGAAAGGTTCGACAAAGGGAAAGAACGAAAGGATAATCCAGAGCGAATCAAATTTGAATATGGCAAACGACTTGCTGTGCTGAAACTCAAGAAAGTGACAGATGCAGAGGAACGTAAGCGTATCGTCAAAGAAATCAAAAACTTCGACAGACAGCGTGTACAGATTCCCTGCGGCGTTGAAATGGACGAGGATTTCAGACGGCTTAAATATGTCCGTTATGCTGATGATTTCCTATGTGCAGTGATTGGAACCAAAGCGGAAGCAGAGGCTATCAAAAGGGACATCAAGGTTTTCCTTTCTGAGAAGCTGAAACTTGAACTTTCGGATGAAAAGACCCTGATTACACATGGTACTGAACCAGCAAAATTCCTCGGTCATGAAATCTATGTCCGCAAATCCACCCAAACTAAGAGAAACAAGGCAGGCAAACTCACGCGACCTTACAATAACAAGGTCTATCTGAGGATGCCGACAGAGGTGATTAGGAAGAAACTCCTTGACTACGATGCCCTTGAAATCAAAGTGCATAACGGAAAAGAGTTTTATAAGCCTAAACATCGCTCTTACCTCATCAGTAATGATGACCTTGAAATCTTGGAAAGGTACAACGCGGAGATAAGAGGATTATACAATTTCTATGCCCTTGCAAACAACTGTCATACACTTCACACTTTCAAGTATATCATGGAATATAGCATGTACAAGACTTTTGCAGGAAAATACAGAAGTACGGTCGTGCAAATCTGCAAGAAATACAAGAAAGACAAGGTGTTTACAGTGATTTACAAGGACAAGAAAGGCAAAATCCATGAACGCAAATTCTATCACGATGGGTTCAAGCGCAGAAAGTCCGAAGATGTGCAATGCTATGACAGAATGCCAGCACCATACTATTACACACCGACAAGTCTTGTAGACAGGCTTAAAGCCAATCGGTGTGAATTATGCGGCTGCGAGAACGTCATGCTCGAAATGCACCATATCCGCAAACTCAAGAATCTTAAAGGAAAAGAGGATTGGGAACGCATCATGATTGCACGAAGAAGAAAGACCATTGCACTCTGTCAAAGTTGCCATAGGAAAATCCACAACGGCACATTAGACTGATTGAATTAATGGAGAGCCGGATACATTGAAAGGTGTAAGTCCGGTTCGGGGGCGAGCATTTGAAAACCTACCATAGTAATATGGCAAGGCGTTGGGTGCTTAGCCTACATAACAAGGAATTATTCCCGGTGGTGACAATCATCATCATGGAGGCTTTCATCAACAAGATGCGCCGCCTGAAGGGTATCCGGAAAGTCCTTATATGCGAAGAGGCGTGGAAGGCGCTCTCCACCGCTAACATGGCCGAGTATATGCGCTATATGTACAAGACCGTCCGAAAATATTTCGGGGAGGCGATAGTGGTGACGCAGGAAGTCGAGGATATAATCTCCAGCCCGATTGTCAAGGAGACCATCATCAACAATTCCGACTGCAAGATACTCCTTGACCAGCGCAAGTATATGAACCGCTTCGACCAGATCCAGTCTCTGTTAGGTCTGACCGACAAGGAGAAGGCGCAGATACTCAGCATCAATCTCGCCAATAACCCGAACCGGCTGTATAAAGAGGTCTGGATCGGACTCGGCGGAACGCAGTCGGCCGTATATGCTACGGAGGTGAGCCGGGAAGAATATTTTTGCTACACCACCGAGGAAACGGAGAAAATCAGGGTGCTGGATACGGCACGGAGACTTGGCGGCGACATAGAGGCCGCGATAAAGCGACTCGCAAATGAATGATGTATGACGGTTTTACGGATATTGCTTCTTATAATCACGGCTGTTATCGCCGTTGCCGCGCTCCTCCTGCGCGCGGCACTCTGCCTTCTCTCTTTGGGAGTAAGGTTAATCGGAGGATGCGCCTCCAGAATTTACTGACATAAATAATCATTACAATGAGCAGACTTAAATTTATAATTCCCGTTGTCGCGCTGGTCATGTTCCTCTGTGCCGGCAAAGCACACGCGCAGTGGACTGTCATCGACCCCTCCAACATAGCGCAGAGCATCGTGAACAACTCCAAGTCGCTTGTCCACGAGTCGAAGACTGCGACGCACATGGTCAAGTCGTTTCAGGAGACGGTCAAGATTTACGAACAGGGCAAGAAATATTATGACGCCCTGCGCTCGGTCAACAATCTTGTCCGCGACGCCCGCAAGGTGCAGCAGACAGTCCTGATGCTCGGCGACATAAGCGAAACCTATGTGACGAATTTCCGCAAGATGCTGACCGACCCGAATTTCACTGCCTCGGAACTGTCGGCTATCGCCTCCGGCTATACCCGTCTTCTCGAAGAAGCCAACGGGGTGTTGGGTGAGCTGAAGAACGTGGTGAACATCACCACCATGTCTATGACCGACAAGGACCGCATGGATATTGTTGACAGGTGCTATAAGGAGATGAGCCGCTACCGTAACCTGACTTCCTATTTCACCAACAAGAACATTTCCGTGTCCTATCTCCGCGCGAAGAAGAAAGCTGATACGCAGCGTGTGATCAACCTTTACGGCAAGGGTGCCGAAAGATACTGGTAATTATGCTCTGCGCGATTGATTTCTCGAATCTCCATACGATTCTGCGCTCGCTCTATGACGAGATGATGCCTCTGTGTTCCGACATGGCCGGTGTCGCGCAGGGAATCGCCGGACTCGGCGCGCTGTTCTATGTCGCCTACCGGGTATGGCAGGCCCTCGCAAGGGCCGAACCGATTGATGTGTTCCCGCTGCTGCGCCCGTTTGCAATCGGCTTCTGCATCATGTTCTTCCCGACGGTGGTGCTTGGCACGATCAATTCAGTGATGTCGCCTATCGTGCAGGGAACCGCCGGTATGCTGGAGGGCCAGACCCTCGATATGCAGAAATACCGTGAGGAGAAGGACAGGCTCGAATACGAGGCAATGATGCGCGATCCATCAACTGCGTATCTTGTCGATGACGCGGAGTTTGACCGTCAGATTGACGAACTTGGCGTAACTGAGGTAGGCACCGCCGCCGGAATGTATATCGAGAGAGGTATGTATAAAGTTAAAAAGGCAATTCAAAATTTCTTTCGGGAGCTTCTGGAACTGCTTTTTCAGGCTGCGTCGCTGACCATTGACACGATAAGGACTTTCTTCCTGATTGTCCTTGCCATCCTCGGACCGATAAGTTTTGCGATTTCGGTGTGGGACGGATTCCAGAACACCCTTGTCCAGTGGATATGCCGCTATATACAGACTTATCTGTGGCTGCCCGTGGCAGACCTGTTTTCGACAATTCTGGCGAAAATACAGGTGCTGATGTTGCAGAACGACATTTCGGAGCTGACCAACAACCCGAATGTCGATATTGACGGGAGCAACACCGCGTATATCCTATTTATGATAATCGGAATCATCGGATATTTCACAATCCCGACGGTTGCCGGATGGATCATACAGGCCGGAGGCATGGGCAGCTACAACCGTGCGGTCAACAATACGGCTATGCAGGCAGGTTCCGCCGCCGGAAGTGTCGGCGGCGCGGTTGCCGGGAATGTGGCCGGTCGTGTCGGCAAATTATTGAAATAAAATTCTGATACGGATTAAATGGAATTCAAGTCATTAAAAAACATCGAGACATCCTTCCGTCAGATACGCCTGTTCGGAATAGTGTTCGTGGCGATGTGCGCGGTGGTGGTCTCGGTGGCGCTGGTGTCGGCTTTCAATTTCGCCGAGAAGCAGCGGGAGAAAATCTATGTCCTTGACAACGGCAAGAGCCTGATGCTGGCTCTGTCGCAGGACATGAGCCAGAACCGTCCGGCGGAGGCGCGGGAACACGTGCGCCGCTTCCATGAGCTGTTCTTCTCGTTATCCCCGGACAAGTCGGCAATCGAGCATAATATCAACCGTGCGCTGATTCTCTCCGACAAAAGCGCCTACAACTATTATTCGGATTATTCCGAGAAAGGTTACTACAACCGCATAATTTCGGGAAACATCAATCAGGTGTGTCAGGTTGACAGCGTGGTGTGCGATTTCAACAACTACCCCTATGTGGCCCGGACTTATGCCCGCCAGATGATTATCCGCGAGAGTAACGTGACTCAGAGAAGCCTCGTGACGGTGTGCCGCCTCACAAACTCGTCGCGTTCTGACGACAATCCCAACGGATTCATCATCGAGAATTTCAATATCCTTGAGAACAAGGACATATCAACGGTAAAGCGATAACCGATGAATAAATTTCAATCAATGCGCTCCGCCATATATAATAAGGTGTGGGGCAAACCTAAATCGGCTCTGGGCGCGTATCTGCGCCGCAAGTGCGACGGCATCCCGGCAAACCGCAGGCTTACACTTATAACTGTCATGCTCTCCCTCTTCATCATCACGGCTTTCTTCGTGTTCGGCAACGCCTGTTACCGCATAGGGCGCGGACAGGCCCTGATGGAGAGAATCGAGCCGGAACACATAGAGGGTCTGAAACTTCCTTCCCTCGGCAACGGCGATACGCCGGATATTGGTCAATTCAATGAATCCGGATATGAACTTTCAGGAACTGAGAACGAAAATCAATGACTGGTTTGAGTCAAAATCGGCTACCGAAAGGCAGAAAATGAAGAAATACCTGCTTGTCATTCCCGGCGCGGCAATCATCTTCCTCGGCTCGATGTGGCTTATCTTCGGCTCGTATATGTCTGATGACGGTGCGGAAAAGGGAAAGGCCAACATGGAGCTGCCCGACGGAGACAGCGACAAGTTGCAGGGCAACAAGCTCAAAGCGCTTGCCGAGGCGGAGATGCAGAAGGAGAAGGCCCGACAGGACAGCATTTTGAGTGCCGCATCCATAAGGCAGGATTCCGTACCGACTGACACGATGGCTGCATCTGAACCTTCCCCGATTGAACAGTCTGCCTTGCAGTATCAGGAGGTACAGGCTTCGCTCGATGACTTCTATGTGCCGGAAAACTCCGATGCCGTCCGTATGGCGGAATTGCAGGAGCGTATTGACGAGCTGGAGGCGCAGAACGCTATGGCGGCTGAGCAGGCGGCGCAGCCGGACCAGATGGAGCTTCTTGAACGCTCCTACCAGCTTGCAGCGCAGTATATGGGCAACGGCAATGCCGTGAATCCAGCTCCGGCGCAGACGGCGGAGGAAAAGGGCAAAAGGAATGTCCAGCCTGTCGCGCAAGTGAAGCGGAATGTCGTATCGACGCTTTCATCCTCTGCGGCCGGTCGCGGTTTCAACACTTCTGTCGGGTCAAAGGCAGCAAGTCAGAAAAACACCATCGCCGCTGTCGTGGCGGGGAACCAGAGCGTTACCGACGGGCAGACCGTCAGGCTCCGGATTGTGGAACCGATGTGGATAGGCAACCGGCTCGTACCACGCAACACTGCCGTTGTCGGTGCCGCGAGATTGCAGGGCGAGAGGCTTGAGATTGCGGTGTCCTCGGTGGAGTGCGACGGCTCGGTGTATGAGGTGGAACTGACGGTATATGACACCGATGGACAGGAGGGAATCAATATCCCCAACTCAATGGAGTCGGACGCTCTGCATGAGATCGGCGCCAACATGGGGTCAACGATGGGCAGTTCAATAAATATATCCACCGATGCCGGTGCGCAGATTGCCTCCGATGTGGGGCGAGGACTTATCAACGGTGTCAGCCAGTATCTGACAAAGAAGATGCGAACCGTGAAAGTACACCTGAAATCCGGATACCGGGTAATGCTCCATCAGCCCGAAGATGTGTAACCTAAAACAGAAAACAATTATGAATTTCAAGACTATAATTCTTTCCCTTGCCGCCGTTATAGGCATGGCTACCCCGACATTTGCCAAAAACAAAGCGGTCAGAAACACCGATAACAATGTGTCGTCCGACACCGAGCAGGTGGCGGAACACGACATCAACGTGTACGGGTCCGGCTACACTGACGGAGACAGGTTCGAGGGTCTGACGCGGAAGGTCGGTTTTGACCGCATGATTCCCCCTCACGCTCTGGAAGTGGCGTTCAACAAGACCACCCATGTCATTTTCCCGTCGGAAATCGTGTATGTCGATTTGGGCGACGAGAATCTTGTGGCGGGTCTGGCCGACGGCGCAAAAAACGTGCTGCGCGTGAAATCGGCTGTCAAGTCGTTCAAGTCCGAGACTAATCTCACGGTCATTACCGATGATGGCTGTTTCTTCACCTTTAACGTGAAATTCGCAAAGGAGCCTCTTTTGCTCAATATCGAGATGACCGACTTTATCCATGACGGGGAGGCGGTCAACCGTCCCAACAACGGGCAGGAGATATACTTGGAGCGTCTCGGTCAGGAGTCGCCGATGCTTGTAAAGCTGATTATGAAGTCAATCTACAAGCAGAACAGACGCGAGATAAAGCATATCGGTTCCAAGCGTTTCGGAGTGCAGTTCATTCTGAAAAGCATATACACCAACAATGGCCTTCTCTACTTTCACACTGAACTGAAGAACACATCGAACATCGCTTTCGATATTGATTACATCTCGTTTAAGATAGTCGATAAGAAGGTGGTCAAGCGTACCGCCATGCAGGAGCAGGTGCTGGAACCGCTCCGCGCCCAGAACTATGTTACGGTGGTCAACGGCAAGAAATCGGAAAGGACTGTCTTTGCCCTTGAGAAATTCACTATTCCAGACGACAAGCTGCTTGTCATCGAGGTCGCGGAGAAGGAAGGAGGCCGCAATCAGTCTTTCGTGGTCGAGAATGGCGATATTGTCCGCGCGAATGTAATTGACGAATTAAGCATACAGTAATCCATGAGAAAAGCGATAATGATAATCGCTGCCATGCTCACCCTCTTCGGAGGGCGGGCAATGGCCCAGCGATGCCTCCCCGGAATGTCGGCTGTCGAAGTCCGCGCCGACATGGTAAACGGTTTCTATACCGGTGATTCACGCAACTGCGGCTATGATTTCGGAGTATTCTATTCCGTTTTCAAGGGTAATGCAAACTCTTGGAGCTTCGGAGGGGAATATCTCCAGACTTACAGCCCTTACGGGGAGAAAGGGCGTATCCCCGTTGCGCAGTTCACGGGAGAGGTCGGATATAATCTCCATATCGTCAGCGACTATTCACAGACATTCCATCTCTACGGAGGTGTGTCGGCTCTCGGCGGATATGAGACGGTCAATTGGGGTAAGCATACCCTTTCCGACGGATCCACAATCAAAAACGGCGACGCCTTCATCTATGGCGGGGCGTTGACCCTGTCGGCTGATTTTTATCTTTCGGACAGGCTGGCGCTCGGCGCCCATGTAAAGGAACGGTTTGTGTTCGGCAACGACATCGGCCATTTCCTGACCCAGTTCGGGGTACACGTTAAACTCACAATCGAATAATCAATGCCTACAATAGTTGACCTTGACATTAAGAATATTCCGCTTACGGAGTTTATGAAGGCTCTTGGACAGGAACACCCGGTGGCAGCCGACGGCAATCTGCGCGTTTACAATGCTCCGTATGACAGCAATCACGCCGCGACGATGGTCATAAACACTGAAACAAATTTGTGGCGTGATACAAAATCAGGCGCTTATGGCGGAATATATGACCTTGCGCACGAGATTACGGGCAGTTGCAGTATGTCGGAACTGACCCGGTTCATCGCCTCTGAAATGTCTGCCATCCGCAAGGTTGACATCTGCCATGAGCCGGATGTGCCGAGGCCGCAACGAAAATTCCGTATGTGAGGCATGGACAAGGAATATTTCAAGGGAATATCCCTGCTTGACTTCATGCGGCATTTAGGCGCGGAGATGAAAGGGAAAGACCGTAAGGGTTTCTGGCTCCGTACCGCAGTGAGAGAAACGCCTCCCTGCATATAGGCTATAATAATCTGTGGTACGACTATGGTATAGGGAAGGGCGGCGACATCTTCACTCTCGCCGGAGAACTGATTGGCAGTGATGATTTCATCCTGCAGGCCGAATATATCTCGCAGGTCATGAAGATTCCGATGTCCGACGGTTACAGACCGGAACCTATGCCGAAAGTCAGACATGAACCGGCATTTGAGAATATCGAGGTTGGACCGCTGTGTTCCCGAAGGTTGCTGAACTATCTCGCGGGACGCGGAATCCCGGAGAATCTGGCCCGACGGTATTGTGTTCAGGTCGATTACCGTCTGCACGGCAGGGATTATTATGCCGTCGGTTTTGAAAACGTCGAACATGGATTTGAGCTGCGGAATCCGTTTGCCAAGCTTTCTTATCCTCCGAAGGCAATGTCGCATATAGCCGGTGGCAATTCCCGATGCAACGTGTTCGAGGGGTTCATCGACTTTCTTTCGGCTGAGAGGCTGGGCTTCAATGACGGTGTGGATTCGGTGGTGCTTAACTCGGTTGCCAATGTCGGCAAGGCGATTGCGCCTCTTTCGGATTACTCACTGATTCTGTGCTATCTCGACAATGACGATGCAGGGCGAAACGCCCTTTCAAGACTCCGCCGGGAGTTCGGCGACAAAGTGGCTGACAAGTCGGTTCTTTATCCAGACCACAAGGATCTGAATGATTACCTGATGGCTACACAGCCTAAAATCTCCAACAATTCAAAATTAAGACTCTGAGTTATGAATACAATTCTCAATAAAATCGGCGCGATGCGCCTCACTCCTGCTCGGTTCTTCGGGTTCTGGATTGCTCTGTTCGCAATAGTTCTCGCGCTCACTTCATGCTCCGATGAACTTGATGTTCAGCAATCGTATCCGTTCACGGTGGAGGTTATGCCCCACGCAGACAAAATCGTGAAGGGACAGTCTGTGGAACTGCGTTTCGAGATTAAGCCGGAAGGCAACTATTCCAACACTCTCTACACCATCCGCTATTTCCAGTATGACGGAGAGGGAACACTTAAACTTGTTGACGGCCCGGTACTGGTCAACAATGACCGTGTACTTCTTGAAAACAAGACTTTCCGGCTGACATACACCGCCAAGAGTGCCGATGCCCATAAGTTCCTCGTTGTCGTGCAGGACAACTTCAATTCTACCCCGTGGGAGCGGACCTTTGAGTTCAACGGCAAGGACAGCGACGATGACGGTGGCGACACTCCGGGAATTGTCGGCCCGATTGTCGGACCCGTAACCCCGATTTTACGATGAGAAAGATTTTTATCCTGTTTATGGCTATAGTGGCGCTGGCTGCCACTTCGCCGGCTTTCGCCGCTAAACGAAGTATCATGGAACTGCCGCTCTTTGAGCGGGCAGTTCTGATAATCAAGAAATTCGAGACGCTCCACAAACCGAAGCACTGGCCCTATGTCGGCTACGGACATCAGGTTCAGCCGGGCGAGCCATACCGCCGAGGCGTCCAGTTCACCGAAGCACAAGCCGATGCGTTGCTCCGAAAAGACCTCGCCAAGTTCTGCGCCATGTACTCCAAATATGGCAAGGACTCCGTTCTTCTCGGCGCACTCGCATACAACTGCGGTCCCGGGGTAGTCAACAAATCCACCGTCCTGAAAAAGCTCAAAGCTGGCAACCGTGACATCTTCAAGTCCTATGTTTCCCACTGCCGCTACAAAGGCAAGAAACATAAAGGCTTATATACTCGCAGGCTGACCGAGTTCGCCGCCCTGTTCATTCCTTAGAATCAGCGTCTAATAAATGCACCGAGGGGATGCACTCTTTTCGGAGTGTGTCCCCTTGATGTATCTTATAGATAAATCAACAAAAATTCAAAATGGCTTCGATAAAAGTAAAGTTCCGACCCTCGACTGTCGCTGACCACGAGGGCACAATCTACTATCAGATTATCCATGAACGGAAGGTGCGACAGCTTCTGACCAAGTATAAGGTTTTCCTTGCCGAGTGGGACGAAAACCGCTCGATAGTGACGACCACTCAGAAAAGTGAGCGCAAATCGTTCATCCTCTCAATCCGTGAGCGTATCCGATGGGACATAGAGCGGTTGACCAAGATTGACCGCAAACTGGATGCCAACGGTCTGATATACACCGCTGATGATGTAATCGACGAGTTCAACCGTTATGCGCATGAATACTCCCTGTTCAACTTCATGGAGAGCATCATCGCCAAGTTGAAACATAACGGCAAAATCCGTACCTCCGAGACATACAAATCCACTCTCAACAGCTTCAAGAAGTTCCGTGAGGACGAGGACATAATGCTCGATTGTATCACCTCGGAAACAATGGAGACTTATGAGGCATGGCACAAGAATCGAGGTGTAGCTCCGAATACCATCTCCTTCTACACACGCATCCTGCGTGCAGTCTATAACCGTGCGGTAGAAGACGACATCATCGAGAACCGAAATCCGTTCCGCCATGTCTATACCGGTGTTGACAAGACTGTCAAACGAGCATTGCCGTTGGCTGTCATCAAGAAAATCAAGGCACTGGACTTGTCTTTGACTCCTGCACTTGACTACGCCCGCGATATGTTCCTAATGAGCTTTTATCTAAGAGGAATGAGCTTCATAGACATGGCTTTTCTGAAAAAGTCAGACCTCAAGAACGGTTATATAACTTATCGTCGCCGCAAGACAGGCCAGCAACTGATTATAGAATGGACAAAGGAGATGCAGATAATTCTTGACAAGTATCCTGAAAACAAGAGCGACTACTTGTTTCCGGTCATTCGCAACCTCGGAATCAACGAGCGATGCACTTATCGCAATACCGGCTACAACATCAACCATAATCTGAAACGAATAGCAGAAATGGTTGGTATAACAATCCCACTGACTCTATATGTCGCACGGCATAGCTGGGCCTCTGCTGCCAAAGCGAAAGGTATTCCTCTCTCGGTAATTTCGGAAGGCATGGGCCACGATAGTGAGGCAACAACGCAAATCTATCTCGCCAGCCTCGACACCTCCGTCGTTGACAAAGCCAATTCCCTTATCCTCAAAAGCCTTTAGACTAAGCCTCAGTTTCCACCTCGGAGATTGAGGCTTTAATTGTTTAGCAATCGTCCAACTCTCTAAATAAGAGAGTCTTATTCAATATGCAAAGTTAGCAATTATTCTGCAAATAAGCACTCTTAAGTCCAGAAAAAATATATGATGATGCTGGATTCTTCGTGGAATTCACTCAGTAGTTTAGGAAATTAAGTTTAATAGTCGTCGCAGACAGCTGAACAGATTATGATTACATGGCATCCAATTCTCTTATTTAGAGAGGCTCTACCAATCAATCATGTTATGACAATGGAAACCATGAAATATCAACCAGCCGCCATTCCTCTATTTGCGAGGGACAGATTTGTATGTTCGGTGTTTAGCATCTATCCAAATCTCTTGAAAAGAGATACTTATCCAAATGCAAAGTTACAAAAAATTTCCGATATACGTGTCATAATCGGTTTGCTAAATTCCAGAAAGTCCCAGGACCCTTATCTGCTGGGATATTTGTTTAGGTAAAGAGAGGGCCGAAAAATGGCAATATCCTGTAACTCAAAGCGTGGAGAACAGTCCAAATCTCTTTTCAAGAGTGCCTTACTAAATATACCAAGCATTTAGCAATGAAACAGACCCTAAATACGCTACTCTTTTGTACTGCCGTGATTCTCCTCGCGGCTGTTACAGGGTGTAGCCATGACAAAATAGAGGTTAGCGCCACACCTGTAGCGTCCACTATGCCATCACAGGATCCGTGCCTCAAGGTTTTTATTGAAAACTCAGGAAGTATGGACGGATATATGTGTGATGGTTCTCAGTTGAAAGACGCCGTGTATGATTACGTTAGTGACATCAATAGGGTTTCTACAAAGACCGAACTTTATTACATCAACAGCAAGTTGATACCTTACAATGGCAATCTTACCAACTATATCAAAGCTTTAAATCCAGCCGCATTCAAAAAAGCAGGTGGAAACATGTCAAACACTGATTTAGGAGACTTGATTGCTAATGTACTCAATGAAGTAAATGATACCACAGTGTGTATATTCGTATCTGATTGTATCTTGGACTTGCCCGCAAAAGATGCTCAGAAGTTTCTTGTAAACTGCGAAATACGTATCAAGGATGAGGTGATTAACACTCAAAAAAGAGTCCCTGATTTGGGCGTGGAAATATTAAAATTATCATCTGACTTTAATGGCAAATATTTCTATCCCAATGGCACCGTTGAGATTCTTAAAGATGTGAAGCGCCCATACTATATATGGATATTTGGTAACAAGAATTATCTTTCAAAGCTAAATGCCGCAGTGCCATTTTCACAATTAGCAAAGTATGATCTTAAGGGAATAGTTGCGTTTGCCAGTCAATCTAATGTACCATTTGAGATTTTCAATAACGCTCTCACAAGTAAAATTGTAGTACCGGCCCATGGCGATTATCATATTACCATCCAAGCAGACTTCCGTACGACATTACAACCTGATGGAGTGGTACAAGATAAGGGCAATTATACCTTTAATAACTCTACAATAGTTGTGGATGGGATTTATCCAATATCAGACCCCAAAAGTAAATATTCTCATTTCATTAAATTTACAATTCCAAAGGGAACTAATGTAGCTCAGGATTGCCTGTCATTTAATACTCCAAAGATGCCTTCCTGGGTTTCAGAATCCAATGATGACACCGGTACAAATATTCAAGACAATCTCAGTAAAACAACTGGAATAAAATATTTGATTCAAGGTGTGGCTGATGCTTATAAGAATGAGACTGTATGTACAACATTCAATTTTAACGTTAAACGAAAATAAAATATGGGTGAATTTTTCGGAAGCATCTATTGCTGGTTTGAAGATTTCTTTGGTCTTGAACTTGCAGAATATATGTGGGGATCATCTTCCCCCATATCACCAAACAATTCCTTCATAGGGATTGGCTTTACCATGTTTGGCATAAGCCTTGCAATGGTGTTGGTCTATTATTATGTAGTAAATCATCCTCGCTTAAATAACTGGTGGGGATGGCTAATCTTCTTAGGAATAAATGCTATTATCAATTATATCGTTGGTTGGCAATGGGTGTTAAAAGATTACTATGACAATAAGATGGTGACTATTGACCCATCTACAAATTTGCAAGTTCCACTGAATATTGGAGAGTCTGAGATTCTCTGTTTCGGAGTTTCCAATATGATTCTCTCCATACTCGCATTTATAATTTTCTCCTTCATTTTAAAATGGTGGAGTTCTAACTGCTCACGCGCCCCATTCTAATATTATGTCTAAAATTTTCGTGTTTGGAATTGGCGGAACAGGATCGCGCGTTCTAAGGTCATTGACGATGTTGATGGCCACGGGCGTGAAATTTGGTGCGGATGAAATCGTACCCATCATAATCGACCCTGATACTGCGAATGCCGACCTAACAAGAACAGTTTCATTGCTGAACAATTATTCGGCAATAAGGAGCGAGTTGCAATTCAGCAACGATAACAAGAGTAGGTTCTTCAGAACCGAGATTGAGCAAATTTTGCCCAACTACACTCTTCGTATCAACGATACCGATGACAAGTCGTTCAAGCAATTCATAGAATACGCTTCCATGTCGAAGACTAATAAAGCATTTACAAAAATGCTTTTCTCCGATAAGAACCTCGAATCGTCAATGGAAGTCGGTTTCAAAGGCAACCCCAACATCGGCAGTGTTGTGCTAAACCAAATATCCAGCTCGGACGATTTCAATGATTTTGCAAATCATTTCAGTGATGGTGATCGCATCTTCATTGTCAGTTCAATATTCGGAGGAACCGGTGCAAGTGGTTTTCCTCTGCTTCTTAAGACATTAAGGACAGGACAAAACTTCCCGAACCACGACATAATAAACCGATGCACAATTGGCGCGGTCACTATATTGCCGTACTTCAAGTTGCAACAGGATGAAGATAGCGAAATTGATTCATCTACCTTCATATCGAAAACTAAATCTGCACTTGCATATTACGAGCAGAATATAAGCAAAAATGGCTCTATCGATGCCCTATACTATCTCGCGGATGATGTTGCAAAAACTTACGAGAATCACGAAGGCGGTTCTGCACAACAGAACGATGCACATCTTATAGAGTTCCTTGGGGCAACTGCAATCATTAACTTTTCCAATTCCAATTTTGCTAACACCTCAAATATGGAATTGGGTATCAAAGACGGTTCAAACGTTGTGTCCTTCGACTCTTTCTATCGTCAAATGCGAGAGATGCTGTATTTCCCCATGGTTCAGTTTACTATTATGGCGAATGCTCTTACGCACAAATTGGACACATATCGCTCGAACACATTTAACGCGAATAAAGGCAACTTCGATGATCTATATTCTGGAATGTTTTTCAGCGACCTTACATCCTTCTTTGCGCGTTATCAGGAATGGCTGAAAGAGATGAAAGGGAATAAGCGAAGTCTTGACCTATTCAATCTCAACTGCGGAGACAAACCGTTTGAACTTGTAACAGGTGTTAAACCAAAAAGAATCTTTTCCAAGTACTCTGATTATACTCTTGTTACAGACAGATTGAATACCGCCGTACGCAACTGCAAGAGTAATGGGAAGAACAACAAATTCCTTGAGATGTTCTACCTCGGCACAGAACGACTTGTAAAAGAAAAACTTAGCAACTAATCTATTATGTCCAAAATATTCCGATTATATAAGGAAGGCACCTCAACTTATGAGGACTGGAACAATAGTCCGGCCTTTCCATATAATTCAGCAAGCCGCGACACGATTGAAGATCCTGACGGAGCTACGTCTCGTCATGAAATAACTTCGATACCTTCGCCGTTCGCTCGAATTGACCTCGTGAAGAATGCGTTCAAAGAGGTAAGCAGAGTTGACAGGAGAACTCGTAAAGCTGACCTTGATGGAGATTCAATTTTCCACAAGATGGTTTCAGATACACTCGATGTTGCTGAGATATTTTTCAACATAGACAAGTATAACGGCAAAGTGGAAGTCCTCAAATGGGATCCATCTATAATGCTCGCTGAATTGGAGAACTCCAATATATCTGGGCACAAATACCTCGCTGATGCACTACGAAAATATATGAGTTCTGACGCCAAAACTTACAATTTTGGCGGAATGAAGAACATTTATTTGCTCAACTACCTTCAGGGACCTGATGAAATCAATATTATTGGCGCAACTTCCCCTGCAACGCTATTCTTTAGCAATGCTAACGATTTAAGTTATGTCAATGACATCTACTTTGGTGACGACAAGCCTTTCGACTCTGAATATCAACCCCTTTATAAAAGGGATTTTGAATTTGTAAAGTATTTATTTGCTCTTAGAAAGAGCATTCAAAACTTTGCCGGTTTATTCCCGGAGTTTGATGCTTATCTATCGGAAACCTATAAGCAGATCCCTGACCAGTCTAAAAAGAACGAGCTGAACAACATAACAGCAAGCGAATTAGCTAACTTTGACAAAATATCAGTCAAAGATGTTCAACAGAATGACTTGGTAGAAGTTCTTGGATATGCACTTTACAAAAAGGTTAATCGTCCCGTTACTTCGGCAAGCGATTTCATAATTCAATCTAAAAAGGATATACCGACGCTCCCTCTCGTACTTCCAATAGATGCAGGAAATCGCTATAGCGATTTGCAATACACTACTGCAAAGTGGGGTAACACCAACAGAGCTCCATTTAAGGATTCTGAATCAGACCTGTCTCGTCGTATCCTTCCCTTTGAAGGCTCCATCTATCCGTACTTGACAATCAGCGACTTCCTCGAAGACTCTATTGTCCAAGTCCCTCACACCCTTAATAAAGCCAACTACTTTGACGGTCACATAAAAATAGACAAGTCGGAGTTAGCTTTTCTACTTCCTATCAAGCCATTGTTCTTCATGTTCTTCACCGTTGATGAACTAAGAGACGTCATGGTAGATGGGAAACCAATGTTTGAGATGAAACTTCTTGCGGGAGATTCAGTTTCTGTCACACTGCGTATTCCTATCAAAGGTGCTGGAAATGTATTCTATATCGAGTACACACGTTTGTACTACAACAATAGCTCAGCGGATGTAAAAAATAACGCAGGTAATATTGTCGAGATGAAATTCACCGGTTTCATCATGCCTCAGGTCCGTTTCAACAATCCTGAAGATGCAATCTACAATATTTCTTGCGTACAAGCTTTGTCGTCAAAAACTGAATTTATCTTCTATAAAGGGGATGAAAAAATACTTCCGAACGCATCAGATTGTAGAAACGAGGATCAGCAATACCTTACTAAAGCGAATAACTATCTTGTCAAAGGCGAGAACTTTGATTATATCCAAGTTCGCAATCATCATGGTTACTGCGGCATCATTGTACCGATATTCAAACAGCAGAGAAACGTTGAGCAGTTTGAATTTGCAGTAGATTTGGGAACATCCAATACCCATATCGAATACCGAAAGGGACAAGATAAGCCCCAGGTCTTCGGATTCTCAAAATCGGATCGTCAACTTTGTGAGATGTTTACTCCCACAAAAAATGAATGCGGATTTTTTGAGGATTTACTGGAAGAGACCGAACTCATTGAACGTGATTTCCTTCCAAAGGAAATAGGTAGTGACGATTTCTCTTTCCCAACAAGAACGGTTCTCTCTTGTTCAAAAACGGTGGATTGGAGCGAAGAAGTAAATCCGTTCAACTTAGTAAACCTGCCTTTCACATATGACAAGAGAGCAGACCTACCATACAACAATTTGAAGTACAATATCAAATGGGGTAATGGAGATGATCTTCGAGTTATGGAAGCCTATGTCCGCTGCCTTATGCTCATTATTCGTAACAAGGTCTTGTTGAATAATGGTGATCTCAAGCATACCAAAATCACCTGGTTCTATCCTATAAGTATGGCTCCCAAACGCTTACGCCGTCTCAAAGAAACATGGGACGAAGCGTACAAGGAATATTTTGGAGATGGTGTAACAAATTATATGACTGAGTCAGCAGCTCCTATCCAGTATTTCTTTAAGCGTTATGCAACCGCAACAAGCCTTGTCAACGTTGATATCGGTGGAGGTACTACCGACATTGCATTTGCCAAAGACAAATCCATCCATCATGTGACATCTTTCCGCTTTGCGTCTAACGCTCTTTTTGAGAACTCATTCTCAGAACTTGACGACAACAACGGTATCGTTGATTGGCATAAAGGTGAAATCTTGAAACTTCTGGAAGAAAAGAATCTTTCAGAACTTGTTCGAGTATTCAATAGCTCCAACAATCATCGCCCATCGAATATGGCATCCTTCCTCTTTGGACTTAAAGACAACTCTATTCCAAAGAAAGCCGGGATTAACGGAAAAGCTCTTGACTTCAACTACCTGCTACAGGATGACGAAGATTTCAAGATTGTCTTTATCGTATTCTATACTTCTATTATCTACCATATTGCTCAAATCACAAAGGTGTTAGGGCTTGATGTTCCGCGACACATCTCGTTTAGTGGTAATGGTAGTAAGGTCATTCGGGTTATTACCACTGATCCTAAAATTCTTGCTAAGTACACAAAACTAATCTTTGAAAAGGTCATTGGCAAACCTTATGGAAAAGAGTTGGAGCTCTTAGGACTTGAGAAAGATTCTAATCCTAAGGATTCCACTTGTAAAGGTGGCCTCATTGGAGCAGAGGAAGATGACATCAGAGATAAATCTATCGTTTTCAAAAGTGACTGTACTGGAGTTGTCACTAATAGTGACACTTACCGAACAATCACTGAGAAGTACAAAGAAAACACAGTAAAAGCCGTTGAAGAATTCTTTGATTTTGTCTTCATTGAAATGAATAATGCTTTCAATTTCGACAAAAACTTTGGATTAAAAACTTCGGCCTTAAAAGCTGCACACGAAACCGCTAAGAAGGATTTGAGTACCTTCCTCGATAAGGGTATCGCACAACGTCAAGAGGAAACCGAAGAAGATGATGTCATTGAAGAAACGTTCTTCTTCTATCCCATTAAGGGCGTGCTTCAGTCTATGTCAAACGAAATATACAAAATATTGAAATGTCAATAATGAAAGCATTCAATATACGAACTGCATTATTAGCCCTCTTTCTATTTGTAGGAGGGCTATCACTCACCTCGTGCGAAGACGAGGCCGCAGCTAATAATCAGGATCACTCCTCTACGTCGAAAAATCAAGAAGCAGTTACGCCTACTACACAAGAGGAGGATGTAGATATCTCACCAATCAATAAGGCCGAGTTAGATTCGATGAGGAGCAACATTGAAAATCTTAAGAAGCAAATTGGAGAGAGTTCTAACCGCGCAGATAAATACGAAGATGAGATTAAAAATCTCAAGGAACAAGAATCGAGTAACAAATTGTATCTGCTCATCTCTATTGTCCTTGGTATTATTTCGTTAGTAGTTGCTATTGTAGCTCTTTCTAAAGCATCCAAGTTTAAACAGAGACTGGATAAGCATGGCAACGACATCTATAATCTCAAGCAATCTGCAGATAGCCGTTTTGCACCTACACCTCGTCAAAATGGTTCCGATGAATATTATCAAATGAAATCAAGGCTAAGGATTCTTGAAGATGAGATAAAAGCACTCAAAAGGACCAAGAATACTTCAGAGGAACATAGGGTCTCACCCTATACTCCTAAACCAACACCTACTCCTGTATCTGTTGTAGAAACACAAAAAGGTTATTTCGGGCAACCGACTCAGGCGGATAGAGGTTACTTCAAGAGTTTCCTTACAACACGTGATTCCGAGGCTCGTTTTTCTGCTGAAGAGAAGAACAATGTTGCTAATTTTGAGCCACTGTTAAACTCCCGTGCAGAGCTTGAGACTTTACTGCGTACTGATGCAGCTAAATTAGCTGTAGATTTTGAGGGCTGTAGCCTTCAAGAAGCCAATCAAGCGAAAGTTATCAAGCCAGGAATCGCTAAGTTTGAAGGGAATAGATGGTATATAACTCAGAAAGCGTTAGTCGCTCTAATCAGATAGTAAAATGCACGCATTAGTACCAGTTATTATCATAGCAATAATTTGCATTCAGATATTCTTTTTCGTAAAGAATCTATTGCGAATGAATCAATTTAGTAAGATCTTCTCTGAAGAATCTTCATGGCGCCTCAGACGGAATGAACAAACAAATCTTGTTGATGGAGTTTATGGAGCAGGAAATATGATTTTCGAGTCCATAAAAAACTCAATCAACAAGTATCTTGGAAATAACTCTGGCTCTGTTATTGATTTCGGGCTACTTAAAGATGCCGTTGACCGTCACTGTGACTCTGTAGAAAACGATATTGCGACACAAACTCCAATCCCGTTATATTGGGGCTTAGCCGGAACAATGGCGGGAGTCATCATCGGTCTTACAGACTTATTAAAGTCAGATGCTATTCTTACTCTTATGGGTAGTTCTGGTGGAGTAATAAATGTTGCATCTCAAAATGCTGCGACAGGTATCAATGCATTGCTTAGTGGTGTAGCATGGGCTATGCTTGCTTCAATTATTGGCATTTTGCTTACGACTGCCAATTCTTTACTTTTTAAGCGTTGTAAACTGAAAGAAGAGAACGGAAAGAACTCATTTCTTGCATGGATGCAATCTGAACTTCTTCCAGAATTACCATCAGATACATCTCAAGCATTGAATAACCTTGTCAAGAATCTGAATAAGTTTAATAATACTTTCAGGGAAAATACTTCCAATCTTGGCGATGCTCTTAATGCAGTAAATCAATCATATGCAATACAGGCAGATATAATCAAAGCGGTTCATGACATGGATGTCATGAAGATGGCTAAGGCAAATGTGCGTGTGCTTCAAGAGCTAAAAGAGTGTACTGACAAACTGGAAGCATTTAATGAGTATCTTAATGACATTGAAGGTTATACTGAGGCAATACATAGATTTGAAGCCCAGTTTGGAGAGCAGGCGGATAGGCTACATGTTCTTGAAGAAATAAGAGATTTCTTCCGACGCCATAAGAGCGAAATTGCTAAAACCACCGCAGATGCAGATAAGACTCTCCAGGAATCCTTAGAGAATATAAAAGAATCTACTTCTGAAAATGTAAATGAAATGCAGAAGCGTTTTGTAGAACAAAGCGAGCATTTCAAGAAAATATTGGAGGATGAGAAAGAAGCGTTTGAGCGATTTATGACTCAGATGAATGCTCAGTTCAGTGCTCAGATGTCACATATGCCCCAAATAGCCAAGCAACTCGAAGAAATATCCTCTATACCCGTTCGTTTGGATAAACTGATTGATAAGATGGAAAAATCCAATGCTAAGCTGGCATCCGATATTTCTTTTGCTTTGAGACAATCAATCCAGACAAATAAAGTTACGTCCCAAATTAGAGGGGAAGAAGGTTCTATTATTGCGGCTGGGGAATCAATGCCGTCATGGATGAAATGGACCATAATTTCTGCCCTTGTGATAATTGCAGTTGCTTGTATATTCAATGTTGTAGTCTATTTCTTCCAAAAAGAGACACAAGTTCAAACTCAACCTGCATATATTGAATCTGTTCAATCTGCGGACTTGTCTGCTCCAGTTATGCCAGATACTGTTGCGGCTGCGCCAGTAGATAATGCATCAAAAAAGGACTCCATTAAATTGTAAAAAAGGCGATGGCACAGAAAAAAGAATCTTTCTTTTGGACGAGCTACTCAGATCTCATGACGAGCTTATTTTTCGTTATGTTAGTTCTGTTCATTCTCGTCATTGTCCTATTACACAAACGAATGGAGGCTACTGAAGCCCAACTTCAAGAGATAAAAAAGGTTGAAGAATCCACAAAGGATTTGAGCAAAGATTATTTTGAATATCGACCAGAATACAAGAAATATGTCCTTAATATTCAGGTGCGTTATCCTGCTGGAAAATCTGATCTAAATACGATTATATCATCTGACAAAGAAGAACAATTAAACAAACTTGCCAATGCAGGCAAGGAAATTAGAGACTTCCTTAATAACCACAAGGAGAACCAATATGTGTTAATTGTGGAAGGTCAAGCGTCCAAAGATAACTTTACGTTCAACTATGAATTGAGTTATCAAAGGGCTCTTTCGCTTATGCGCTTCTGGGTTGATGAACGACGAATCAATTTTGGGAACAACTGTGAAATATTAATATCAGGCAGCGGCGACGGCAAACTTGATACACATTCAATGCGAGAGTCTGTAGAAACTGAGAACCAACGATTCTTAATACATATATTACCTAAGAATATCTTTGAATCGACGAATGAGAACAAGTAATATCATATATGCCATATTAATAAGCATGTGTCTAATATCCTGTGCCCATAAATCAGGACATAACCGACCACAAGCTGCTTCTCATTCCGGGAATACGGATATGAGTAATTCGCAGTCGTCTAATGTGACTCGCGGAGGTCAACGTAATCTGAATGTTACTGTGTCCAATAACCGAGGAGACAAGAATAAACTCGATGGATCCAAAATTTTCGCCAAGTATAATACTGCGGTGTTTATGGTTTTTACATCAGATGGTTATAATGGCTATCAGGGTTCCGGCTTCTTCATTAACTCCGATGGGTTGGCAGTAAGCAACTATCATGTGTTTCAGGGCACAAATATTGGGGCTGAGCAGATTAAACTCGCTAACAGCGATGAGGCATATAAAGTCGCGGAAGTAATACATAGTGATGCGGAGGAGGACTTTATTTTATTTAGAGTTGATGTCTCTAACACTAACTACATACCGTTAGCGAAATACAAGCCACAAGTTGGCGAAAAGGTTTATGCAATCGGTAGTCCGCGTGGACTTGAGAATACTTTTTCTTCAGGCGAGGTATCACAGTGGCGAGATAAGAATCTAATGCAAATCTCGGCCCTTATTGATCATGGTAGCAGTGGTGGTGCATTGATTAATGAGTATGGCGAAGTTGTGGGTATCACATCCGGCTCGTTTGCCGACGGTTCACAAGCTAATCTTAATTATGCATGGAGCATAGATGCCATTAAATCGTATATTAAATATAAATAGTATCATATTAACTCAAAATCATATTTCTATGCAGCTGCTTATCGTTTGGCTAATCTTCACCGTTCCGGCTTGTATCCTTCTCTCAAAGAAGAATCGTGGTGCTGGTTACTACATCCTTGCAATTCTTTTTCCTCTGATAGGTCTCATATTTGCCCTATGCCTTAAAAAACTTAATCCCGAGGAAGATAATTTAACGCCTCCTACACTCGACATCACAGAAGATAAACAGTAAACATCCTTATGATGAAGAACTACTACAACATCTTGGGTTTATCTTCATACGAAGATTCCCAAGATGTAGTTTTATTAAGATACAAAGAAATGACAGCGCATCTTCGCTCACAAGTTTTGAGTAAAGATGTAAAGGAACAACTCATTGAAGTCAATGAGGCTTTCTTAGTATTATCTGATAAAGAACTCAAAAGGAAATATGATTATTCACTCAGTTCTAATTCGCAAGATACGACATTGCTTTCTGGTATTACTCTAAAACATGAACGGGCAGCCCAATTTGTATCTGAGAAATTAGATAATGCTCCTAAAAAGCGTAAAAAGAGCAAATGGCCAGCGATACTCTGTGGTTTTTTTCTTCTTTCAGCATTAGGAACGGTTTCTCGAACATGTACCCAAGCATATAGACAAGAAAAAAGTTCACAAGCTGAGATTGTTGAGGTTTTCACTGCGCCATCTGACTGGTCAGAGTTTAATATTGATGGTGCAATAAAAATATCTGTACCAAATACGCTGGAATTAAGGAAGGATTATGATGATTATACTCAATGGATGTCAAATAACATCGGAGTGTTAAGCAGTGCCGATGCCGTTTTCCAACAAAAGAATCTATCAGAAATGTCTGATAACGCTTATCAGACATATGCTCGCGTGCTTATACAGCACTATTCATTTTCACCGGCAGACGTTGAACATCACTATGAATCTCCGGGATTAACGGCTGAAGATTATCGTAATCTGCGTGAAATGGTTGATGAAGAAATTAAGCCATATACCTATGTTGACACTCCTACGTGGCGATGGATAGACATCAATGGAACTAAAGCCATAGAAGGCATCTACAGACGTAATGGCGAGAATGGTCCTGTTAAATGTAAGTTTTACCTACTGTCGAATTATGACGAAATGGTTAAAATGATTATTTCATATCGAGAATCAGACTCAAGCCATTGGGAACCAGATTTAGAGAACGTCATTAAAACTTTCAAATGGAACCGCCCAAAATAAAATCATTATGCGTAAAACGATAACTCTCACCACTTTAGGGAAAGCATCTCTTATTCTGGCTATCGCCTTAATTCTGTGTTTGCTTCCTCTGCCATACGGTTTTTACACGATTGTTCGTCTTGCAACAGCTGTTATAGCAGGATGTTGGGCATATAATTTCTATAAGCGTAGGAAGACTTCATTAGCAATCGTGTCTGGAGCGATTGCACTATTATTTCAACCATTTCTAAAAATCACCCTTGACCGCATTACATGGAACGTTATTGACCTTATAGTAGTAGGTCTAATAATGTTAATGGTACTGAAAAGTAAATAACCACAGAAGATAGATTATGAGATTGAATTGTATAATACCGATTATGGGAATCTTGTGCTTGTCCATGTTAATGATATCATCATGTGGCAACACTTCTGAGAACCGTGTAATAGCTACTGTCAGTAAAAATTCCAAGACAAATAGAACTGATTCTGTTAACGTAAGTATTTTTGGAGTTGAGGCAGAGAGGGATGAGTATTCGGTAGCAAAAAACCTTGAAAAAGCCGGTATCATAAAAATTGATACAATATCTACGGACAATGGGAAGTTTCAATCAGCAATTATAGAATTTGCCAACATAAAGTTTGTGATGAATAAAGGCTTAATCTTTGTTACAAGCAGGCATGATAAAAAGGCCATCAATCTATTGGTAAGTAAAATTAGCGAATTTTATGGAGACCCGGAAATTGATGATGAACTGGAAGACCCGGAATACCGATACTATCATTGGAATCTTTACAATAGTGAGCCCAATGCTCCATACATCAGAATCAGACCTGTTCACTCTGAAGAAGGAGGCCTTACTATGATGTGGAATTTATAATAACAATATCATGAGGAGAAAGATTCTCATCGCAACAGGACTCATATTGGTCGCCTTCATTTTTGCCACTATTTTATGCGATCAATCCGTAGCATATAATGCCGAAGGGCGACTTTATGACAATGTGGACAGCATTCCTCATCGTAAAGTCGGGCTTATTTTAGGTACATCTCCTATATCTACTTGGAATGGACGCAGAAACTATTATTTCGACTATCGGATAAAAGCTGGTGCTAAACTATACAAATCCGGGAAGGTTGATTGGCTCGTTGTTAGTGGTGGAGATTACCGCAATACCGAGAATGGCTACGACGAACCAGTTGCTATGCGTGATTCGTTGATTAAACAAGGCGTTGATTCTGCTTATATCGTTCTTGATTATGATGGTACCAGAACACTTAATTCCATTGCGAAAATGCGTGATGTATATTGTCAGGACTCAATAATCATTATTTCTCAGAAATATCATAATGAGAGAGCCTTGTATCAGGCAAAGCATCTGGGCATTAACGCAGTCGGTTTCAATGCCAAGACTCCGGGACGGCGCACTTCATGGTGGCGCAACCGTGGACGTGAGGTGTTGGCTCGCGTGAAACTATTTATTGATGTGGTTCGAGGACTTCATCCCGATATAAAAGAATCAATCGTAAGAGATTTCACCAAAGTAGATACCGATATTCTTTCTGTCTCTCATATCAGAACCGAATATGGTGACCTGATTTGTCTCAAACCGGATATGAGCGGGCTTAAAATGGATATGGTATGTGGAGAAATACCTTCCCCTAACGATGATTCCATAGTTTTGGCATTTGCCGGAGCTTTTACCGGTACTGAATTTGACAAAGGACACTCAAATGTAGCCGGCGATCACGTTGCAGGAGGAACCCGGTTCAAAGGTTATCGCTGTAAGCGTAACACTGGCGCATTTACCTGGTCTGCCAAGTCAGGCCCGAGATTCTTCTACAAGGATTATTCCTCCGCACTGGACAAAGCCGCAAAAGAGGGCGGAATGGGGTTCGCACAAGAGATGATGATACATAATTGGGCTAAGGTACCGACCACTCGCCCTTTAGGGAATAAGAATGTTTTCCGTGCTTTATGTCTCGATTCACATAATCATTTGGCTCTTTACGAAAGTCAAGGTATTGTCACTTTCGGAAATTTCATTGATGCACTACTCTCACAAGGCGTTAAAGAGGCTATTTATACAGACATGGGACAAGGCTGGAACTATTGCTTCTATCGTGTCAATCAATCAGACAAGTCGCCCCAATACCTCCACTCCACTTCATTACCTTACGCATCAAATTTCATTACAATTAAAAAGAAATAGGGTATGACACATATTAAGACAATCACATTATGCCTGATATTTATGATGGCGACTTCTTTTGTTTATGCAGAAAGCAGTTATGATATTTCAGAATTCTATTCGGTAATAAAAGCTCCATCAGGAACAAAAGTTGTCGGCACATACGATAAAACGGTAGAAGTCAAATACATTTTAACTCCGACTAAAGTCGATACTGGAAAATATGTAGTGAGCGTAACAAAAATCGGAGAGAATCTTTATCAGATTAAAGACACAGATATTTGTGTTGAAACTCGTTATTGCCATGAATGGGCTTCTTATTCCAAAGAAGTAGTTGTGATTATTGAGTCTAATTACGGATATACAAAGGGTAAAATCATCTTTGATTGAAATAACACTCCTATTATAAGATATTTCAATGGATACTGAATTCTTAAAAGATAAAATGCTTGGATGTCTATACGGACAAGCCATTGGAGATGCTCTTGGTCTTGGTTCTGAGTTTATGAGTAAGGATGAGGTAAAAAAGAATTATCCCAATGGATTAAAGAATTATGACCAGATAATTCAAGATGATCATAGACGAAGATGGGCTAAAGGCGCATGGACCGATGACACAGATATGATGTTGTGCATACTTAATGGTTATGATAACGAATCTTTCAACCTTCATCGGGTCGCCTCCAATTTCAAGGATTGGTTCAATGGCACACCTATGGGCATTGGTAGTCACACTTACAAGGTGCTGTGCATGGCAGATTATGTTGAGCAACCGGAGATGTGTTCTAAACTTTGGTGGGAACTGTCTCGTCAACAGAGTGCGGCTAATGGCGCATTGATGAGAACATCGGTTGTCGGACTTGCTAAAACCAATATCGAAGCTCAAGCTGAGGCCATATGCAAGCTAACGCATTATGACTCACGTTGTGTGGGCTCTTGTGTGATTGCGTCTTCAATAATTCACAATCTTGTATGGCATGATAGGCAGTTGTCATATGATGAAATAAAGAATATTGCTCTCAGATACGATGAACGGATACTCGAATGGGTTGATGCTGCATATAACAGTTCCGAAATATCCATGCTTGATTTGGATGAGACATATTCTATTGGGTACACACTGCGTACACTTTCGGCTGCGCTATGGTGTTATTGGCATTCAACATCATTTGAAAATGGGCTATTGTCTGTTGTCAATGAAGGAGGGGATGCCGACACAAACGGAGCTATTGCCTGTGCCATACTGGGCGCGAGGTTTGGTTATTCTTCCTTACCGTCTCATTACATCAACAACCTTTATAAGCAAACGGAATACCATCAGATTATAACTTCATTTGTCAACTTAATTCTTAATGAGAAAGAGTTAATAATGTAGTTTATGCTTGACAATCAGCAGAATATTTGAATAAACGCCCCATAATGCCGCCTGTGGCGGCCAAAATTTTCAGAAAAATCAGCGGAGCGACTTCATCACGAGGTCGCTCCGCCTGCTATATTACGACTTGGCTAAATAATTTCTTCTTGTTGAGCCATTCATCACGGCGTTGTCTGCACTCTTTGAGTGTACCAGCCACGCAGGAGAACAATTCCCCATCGGTGTGGCGATAGTCGTATTGGCAGTGTTTTTTTCGTCTTGTACCATATCCGGTGTAGAACACCTCGTATTGTTCAGTGCCGGGAGTGGTGGTCGTGCTTACTCCGTTGGCGGTAAGTTTCGTTGCCATATCTTCAAGTTTTAGAATTTTACAAATATCATACGTTGTTCAAAAGTCTGTTCAGGGTCGCTGACCTTGCGTTGTTTTACCCAAAAGTGGTGTTTGCCAAAGCCATAGACGAAGTATCTGTCAAGGTCGCTACTAAGAGCATATGCCGATATAGTTTCCCGCAATTCCTTTTCGTCTTTTGTAAGCACTATGCGGTTTATCAGTTCAAGGACTGTTTCACGCACCTTATTGTCAAAATCGAATATCAGACTTTCAATTATTACGTTCATAATAGGTGGGTTTTATGACCTGCGCCATTGCTGACGGTACAACCGTCCGCGATAGCGTATTGAAACCTGTCGATATAGACTCTAACTTTGCCATTAAATTTTAAATATGGATAAGGAATCTCTATATCGCCAGGTTTTCACTTCATTCAAAAATCTCTGCGCTATAGGAGAACAGCCAAGCTCGTTCTCAAAATATTGCAGTGACCACGGGGTGAATCCCAACTTAATGCCCATTATTCTGAAAGGAGAATATCAGAATATACGTACGCTCCCCGGATATAGATTCCGCCGGGACATACACAGTGTAGGCGCTCGTTACATGGAAATCTACGAGAACTTCAGGAATCTTTGTGCGCAGGGTCGTCAACCGGGAACATTCAGCGACTATTGCGCCGGTTTCGGAGTGAACCGGGATCAGATGCATAGCTATCTGAGGCGCAATCACCTAAAGGTTGCCGGCCTGCCCGGTTATGAGGGGCCAGCCGGAGTCGGGTTGCCGGCCTGCCGGGATATTCCCTTTGAGGAGATAATTTTTGAGGAATCCGGTTTCCTTCCGGCCGGCGACGGCAAAGTGATAACGGTAAATGTCGACGGCCATGTGGCAGTCAGCTTTCCGGCAGATACTGATGTAGCCATTATTGCGAGGTTCGTCAGAAAGATGGGAAAGGAGGCCGGTCATGTGGGGTCTTGAGCAGGGATTGAGGCTGTGGGTGTGTCAGCAACCGGTGTCTATGCGCTACGGTATCCGCGGTCTGACGCAGATGGTGTGGTCGTGGAAGGGGCACTCTCCGGCATCGGGAGATGTATATGTGTTTTTCTCGAAGGACCGCAAGACCATGAAGGCTCTGAAATGGGACGGTGACGGATTTTTGATGTACACCAAAAGGCTGTCGCAAGGCCGTTTCCGGGAGGTGCTGAAAAAGGGCGATGACGGTGTCCGCAGGCTTCAGTGGGACGATTTCTATATGCTGATGAGGGGCCTCACGCCCGTGAAAGTGATGGTCGAGAATCGTTTTAGAATGGCTGTAAAATAGTGTGTAATATTTTAATATTCAATAAAATAAGTGGTGTAAAAAGTTGCGTAAGCCAGGCGTTTTTTGTAACTTTACACCATGAAAAAGAAAGAGTTGATAGAGTTTTTACAACGCCAGAACGAGTTCCTTCAAGGACGGCTCGACGAGGCGTTGGCGTCTGTCAACTCGCTTACTTTTGCCAATGAAAAACTGGTGGCGACAGTCGATGAACTGCGCAGGCAGATAGCTTCGCTGGAAGATGTCATAAAAGGGAAAGGCGCGGAACTGAGCAAAGAGAAAGCGGCGCGTCAGGCCGTGCAGCGTATGCAAGGCTCACCGTCAGAACGTCAGACAAAACTTACAGATCCTGCCACTTCCGAAAATCCGGAACAGAAACCCCAGAAGAAACGCACCAACAATGGCGCCAAGAGAAAGACTCATCCCGAATGCGAGGTGGAGACAGTTGTGGTGGAGCCGGACAGTCCCGACTTCAATCCAGAGGCAGCCACGTTCATAGGGGAGTGTGATGTCGTGCGCTACGTCATGGAGCCAATGCGCTTCAAGAAGATTATCTACAAGGTACGCAAATACGTGCAGGACGAGAAGATATACAAAGGCTCGGCTCCTGCCACGCCACTGCTCAACTCGCAATACACCTCTTCCTTTATAGCCGGGCTCACTGAGTTACGCTACCTTCATTGTATGCCTCTTGAAAATGCAGTCGAATACTTCCGAGCCCACGGCTTCGACCTTGACAAAGGCACCGCACAGAAACTTGTAAGCAAGGTGAAGGTGCATCTGGAGAATCTATACAAAGCACTGGGTCAGGCAATAGTGGAAGACAACTATATGTGCGGTGACGAGACCTATCAGAAAGTGAGGTTGCAGATGGCAACTCCTTCGGGCCGGAAAATCAAGAAAGGCTACATCTGGGTGTTCGTCGGCATGACAACCGGGCTTGTATACTTCTTTTACGATGACGGTTCTCGCTCGGCCGAAGTCTTCGAACAGCACATCAAGGGCTTCAACGGAGCCTTCCAGTGCGATTATTACTCCGGATACCGAAATATCGGAATCGGTGAGATGGGCGGGATAAAACGCTTGCCTTGCCTGCAGCATATCAAGCGGAAGTTCCTTGACCTCAAAGACAATCCACAGGCACAGGAAATAGCAAAACTCTTCGGACTTATGTATCACTTCGAGCACAGATACAAAATAGACAAGGACGGATGGACAGCGGAAGATCATCTGAAATGGAGACAGCGATACTCCCGGATAATGCTTGAGAAAATCCACATGAGACTGATGGCCGTCAAAGACCGCATCGGAGTGCCTCCCGATGACCCGCTGCTTGCGGCTACTGAACATGCGCTCAAACAATGGCGCGAGATACCGCGCATCTTCGAGTCTCCGACCTATCGGCTTGACAATAACGAAGTCGAGCGCATCAACCGCTACATATCCCTGACCCGCCGGCGGCTGACAATCGGCTCCCACTCAGGAGCCGAGGCTGCCGCCCTGTATCACTCGCTGGCAATCACCTGCCACCGCTGCGGCGTCAACGTCTTCGACTACTTCTGCGACATCATCGACCGGTGCGCCGCCTGGCCGCCGAACACTCCGATAGAAAAATATCGCGACCTACTGCCCGACCACTGGAAACCCTCACAAAAATAGCCGCCCAAAATCTGGACGGCTATCTTTTTAGGCTATACCTGCTATCGCGGACGGTTGTACTGCTGACGCAGGTCTGATTAAACATTAGGCTGTCATTCTCTCCTTGATAAGTCGGGCGTTTGAGTTCACAAGCTCGATGATGCGGTCGTGGTACTCGGTGTCCTTGTTATATTTGCCGTGGCACTGCACAACTTTGAGGGTCTGCAAGTCAACCTCTACCGTCTCTATTATGGTATCGCCAATCCTTGCCGACAATACCAGCGTGTTCTTTTTAAGGTAGTAGGAAGATGAGAATACGCAGATGTGCTGTGTGTTACCCTCCTGGCAGTATTCCTCTATGCTCTCAAGCACCTTCACCGATATTTCATTGTCGGAGATTACCAGACCGAAGAACTTGGATTTTAGAGCCTTGAACTGTTCTTCGTTCTCTTTCTCTCGGAGCAGTCTTTCCTCGGTTCTTCTGCGCTCGGCTTCCTCACGCTCCCTTCTGCGTCTGTATTCTATCATTCGGCTCAATCCGTCGTGCGCCTCTATGAAATCTTTGGGGCAGATGTTCTTGGGATTGCGGAGGTCTTTGCCGATGTTCTTCAGCATCCGCAGATAGTCGCACCACATTCCGATGTTGTTGATATGATAGCGGTGGCGTTTGGCGATAAGGTACGATGCCCAAAATTCATCCGCATTGCAGGGATTGGCGAGAAAGTATTTCATTTCCTCAATCTCTCCGGCTTTCATCAGCGTCTCCATTCTTGGGTCGGCAAGCAGAGCCTTGAAAAGTCTGACGGGGGATACTCCGTAGAAATCGCCCTTGAAGCCGTTGCGTTGGAGTTGGGGTATTACCTTAATTCTCGGATATACCTCACTCCATGCGACAACATCATCATACAGTGGGTTGTGTGGGCGTATCTCCATGTCGCTCCAATAAGACCAGCAGTCGCAGTAATGGAAAGTAAATCCACGGAGCAATGCCATATCGGTAACTTTGCCTTCCGGAGAAATCCACCTTTGCACGACCTCCTGACAATAGAGTTGTCTGACCTCCCCCTTACGGCTTTCGCTCGTTATCAGCGACACACGGATTACTTGAAAACCCTTGTGTACTGTTATGACACTGAAATATGCGGTTTCCTTATGGGTGCGTTTGCGGGTGTCCTTCACTTTCAGTTCAGTGCCGCAGTGAGGGCATTTGCAACCTGCGATAGTGTCGCAAAGGTTGCCTTTCTCTCCCTTCCAAACGTGTCCGCAGTCTGAGCATGTCATTGTTCCGCTATTTGTGCGATAGGCGAAATGCTCAATGCAGTGGCGGTATGCCCATTTCTCTTGTGTCGCGGTTATGGGGCGCAGTGTGGCGGATAGTGCTGCCACTTGCTTTTGTAATGCTGTCTTGGGTTTCATAGCCGTAATGATTAGAAGTCGAATAGACTGGGTTGTTCAACTTGGGTTTTCTTTTCACTCACCTTCTTGGATTGCGTGGGTCTGCGCATTTTAGCCATTTCCTCATCACGGAGTCTGTTTATGGCGTCCTGCCGTGCCTGTTCCTTTTCTTCCTCGGTGAGTTCTACCGTATGGTTCACTACCACTTGGCAGTTGATAGGCTTGCCGACCTCTATCTCATTTTCTTCATAGTAATGGACTGCCATTCCAAAAATTTCATCGTCTGCGAAGCCGTTGCAACCGCTTTTCTGCACTTGGTTGATGATAAAAGTACAGCAGTCGGATACTGACTTTGATGGATTGGCGTACTTGACAGCGAACAGAGCGTCATTCTCCGCCATAGCTTCAAGATAAGCCTTGATTGTGTCTTGGAACGATTGTGTTCCTTTCATCGTGTTGCTTGCCATAGTCGTAAATGTTTTAGAGTGTATTCATTATCCAATAGATTATCCCTAATGCGGAGAGGATTGAGATTATCCACCCGATGCCTCGGAATATTCTTTTAATCAGCCAACCGATAGTCAGACCAACGATTGCTCCGATGACAATCAGTATCACTTTCGCCACCTTTGCAACCGCCTTGCTTATGCGGTAATGATAGGAGGATTGGTGAGCTTGCCTTGACCTATTTATATGTTGTTCTGTGGCTTTCATATCGGTGGGGGCTTTTTTTTAACCTCATGCGTCCAAAGACAGTGTGGTTGTTTGAGTTGCTTGACACCTGAAAGGCGTGTGGTACAAAAGAAGGGATGTTCACGGCAAGACGGAAAAATACTACTCGCAGAGTGGAGATTTTTCCGGATCGACGCGAATGTCCCTTTGCCACACGTTTATTTTGGCAAGCGACTCCAACAGAGACCCACAAGACTCAGGTACGCATCAGATGAAAATGGCCTCCCCGATATACAGGAAAGCCACAGGACGACATTGAAATCAAAAATGCCGGACTTTACTGAACGGCATCATAATGAAAAATCTGGGGAAACAAGAAAATGACTGTAAGTAAAAAGAAATGACAATGCAATCCCGGAACAGGATAATGTCCGGCATTAGTTCAAGCCGGAGAGCAGCGCAGGCGCAGGGCAAATGACGGTCTTTATCCCCGTGGATTGAATTACCTGCTGGGACATGGAATGACCGTATTCAGTCGTAAGATGCGGACAACCGTCCCCGGTTGCACATCTTTCGGCGACACGGATATTCGATGTCCAGCATCGCAATGAAAATAAAAAGTATGTGTTGATAGAGTGTCTTTCAATAGTTGTGAAAGTGTACTGAGAAGCTAAAGAACAGGTAAGAGAAGGCAAATCAAGGCAGTTAAAAATCTTTAACGCCTCCAAAATAAATCAAAATCAATTTCTGTTGCTTTCCCCTAAATTCCCTAAAAGTACACCATTAGTACACTGTAATATGCGAATGGCGCTGATAATCATCATACTTACGGGTGTAAAAATAAATTTACCAGATTTCTCTACGAGAATAAGCTACACTTTCCGTGTATTCAATATGTTACTGCAAAAGTAGCATATTCAGCGGAAATTGCAAAACATCCTGCCCTTTCGGGTGCTGTTGCTGTGATTAATTGTGCAAAGTTCTTGAAAACAAAGTTTCTATCCAATAGTCGGGAGTATGGAAT
>ERZ791911.173-NODE-173-length-61137-cov-20.846943_pt1 | contig 61137 bp, 49 predicted proteins | sample MGYA00510142_ERZ791911 | MGnify/ENA primary metagenome ERZ791911 (study PRJEB30046, sample SAMN00792056) | human gut metagenome | study: EMG produced TPA metagenomics assembly of the A metagenome-wide association study of gut microbiota in type 2... | reverse complement strand
TAAGAATCTACCATAGTGCCGCGACTAGTTTCAAAACGCAATCAGAGGCTGGAAGTTTTTTTGGTTACCCTCCCCTACCCTTCAAAGTTTACAAGTTTACAGTTTACAGTTTACATTAAGCACCTCCCCACTTTTTGACAGGCGTTACAGCGTTACATTAAGGATTTTCCACTGTGCAGATTTCAAACTTATAAACATTATTAATAAATATAATATAATTATGTATTATATTGTATTATTATATTATTTAATTACGCGTATATCTTTTATTAAATATAATAATTAATTATGTATTATATTATTATATTAATTATTCATCTTTTATTTCTGTCTTGTCATCCATTTCTTCACTTTCCTCTTCCCGTTCATCAAGCGAAGAAGAATGTACATGAAAAAACTTAATGTAACGCTGTAACGCTGTAACGCTGTAACGCCTCGAGATTGTTTTGGAAAAGTGGAAGGTGCTTAATGTAAACTGTAAACTGTAAACTTGTAAACTTTGGAACATCGAAAGGTGCTTAATGTAAACTGTAAACTGTAAACTTGTAAACTTTGGCGGGATGCTTTTCCGCGGTCATTTGCCTTTCCGCGGTCAGAAGCATCTGTCTCTTCAATCGTATTTATCCTGCCGAAAATAATTTTTGGAAACCTAAAACAGTCTGTTTTTGGCTGGCGAAAATAAAATCAAGCGGGGTAAAACAACCGTGATATCCGATAAAGGCAGACAAGCAGTATAGCAGACGGAATAATATGTCCTGCTTACCACGTGAGACCTCGGAGGTCTCACGTAGACAGCATTGCATATCTGTTGTCCACGAAGGATAAGAAATAAAGATTTTAAGGAAAATGGGCATGTCCATGCTTCCGCTCCTTAGGGAGCTGTGGTGTTGAAGTGCCGGAGCAGTCTTTGCGAGCAAGCTCGCAGCCTGCCCCAGCACTTCAACACCACCCCTTGCAGGGGTCCAGCCTGACCATGCCGAAAATCGCTTCGCGTAAAATTGCCCTTCGGGCATAAAATAGAGCATACCCCCAATTCGTCCATAACCTGCCTACAGTCGGATTAGCATACTACTCTAACAGTCGGTTTTGTGTGCTCTATCGGTTTTAGGGTGCTATATCGGTTTTGTGTGCTCTAAGCATATCGGATGCTCTATTTTATGCGCTCCGCGCAATTTTACGCGAAGCGATTTTCGTCATGGACAGGGTTGGCACCAAAGGTGTGTTTATAAAGAGATGGGGTAGCCTGCGAGCTTGCTCGCAAAGGCTATCCCATCTCTTTATAAACATAGCTCCCTAAGGAGCGGAAGCCTGTCCATGACCATTTTCCTTTTCTTTCAACAAGATGCTGCGATATATGTCCTGCTTACCACGTGAGACCTCCGAGGTCTTTCCACTCTGCCATCCTGCTACCCCAGGGTCTGCCACCCTACCCGCCACCGCGGCAGATGATGTCAGAAAAAACAGCTATGGGAGAGGCGACAAAGCTAAAAGCAATTGTGTAAAGGAACTTTAACATTTAATTTTTCGCGCAAGTGTCTAAGAATTCACGACCAACAGGAATTCTTCGTAACTTTGCAATACAAGAATCAAAAAAGTCAAGACACATGAGCATGGGCACCATACAAAACATAAAAAACTCCATCCTCACCGGACTGCTGCTTCTCGCCAGCAGCATCGTCTTAGGGCAGACGCACCGGTATAATACCAATTTCAGCTACTCGCTGCACAACTTTGTCGACACCATCCCCGTCGACTACCAGGACGGTCAACTCTTTGTCACGGCCACCGTCGGCGGTCGCCTCCACCGGTTCTGCATCGACACCGGTTCGGGCCAGGGCAGCATCTTCGACAGGAGCGCCCTCACCAGCGATTTAGAGAATGGCGGACAGACAAATGGCATCAAAGAGCTCGGCAACGTCGTCAGCCGTGATGCCGCCGGGCACCTCGACACCGTGAAGGTTGTACAGCTGCCACCCTTCCAGATTGGCCACCTGACGGTGACGGGCTATGTGGCCTCCGTCTTCCACTCCGCTATCCGCCGAAGCTACGACGCCATCCTTGGCTTCGACCTCATCAACAAAGGGTTATGCTGCAAGATAGACATCCGCAGAGGCATCATGGTCATCACCGACCGCCGTGATTTCTTCGATGGTGAGCCCGGCTTCGCCCTGCATTACGAGCTGAAATGGTGGGTGCCCTACGTCACGGTGAGCCCCTTCAAGCGTCATTACGACGAGGTACTCTTCGACACGGGCTCCAAGCTCCTCTACACGATGAACAAGCAGAGTTTCGACGAGCACGCCTACAAGAGTAAGAATGTCAACAGCCAGGTTGTGGATCGCGTCAAGGGCAACATCGCCATCGGCAATATCGGTGCCGAGCGCACCGACGAGGTGGCTTTCCTACGTCTGAACCGCCTAAAATGGGACAACTTCTCCTTCCTCAACGTCAGCGCCGTGACCACACAGGGAGCCAGCCGCATCGGTGCCGAGATGCTCAGCTATGGTTCTGTCATCATCAACGGCTTCCGTCGCTACATCCGATTCCAACCCTATGAGGGCGGCGACAGCGTCATGGTCAACAACAAACCCCTCACCACGGCTTATGTCCCCACCCCCGACGGTATGGCTCAGGTAGGCCTCATCCTGCCCTCCAGCAGCGACTACCAGGCCGGACTCCGGCAGGGCGACATCATCTTAGCCATCGACGGCAAGGCCATCGCCTCCTTCACCGCCTTCCAGCAATATCCCTTTATAAAAGGTCAGCGGCACAAGCTCCTCGTCAGAACGACAGACGGGAGAAACAAAGAGGTCATCGTGACAAAATAAGGTCTTTTCACAGACTTTATCATCCCAAAAATCGGAATGCGGAAATTTATTGCTACCTTTGCAAAATGACAAAAGCATTATTCTTCGACATCGACGGTACACTCGTCAGTTTCAACACCCACCGCATCCCCCAGTCCACCGTGGACGCTTTGCGGCAGGCTAAGGCCAAAGGCGTGAAAGTGTATATCTCTACCGGCCGACCAGTGGACTTCATCAACAACCTCTCGCAGATTGAAGACCTTATTGACGGATATATCACCACCACCGGTGCGCTCTGCATCGTTGGCAAAGAGAAGTTCAACTGCCACCGCATCAGCCCGGAGAATGTTGACAAGCTCATCGCCGCCGCCCGCGCCAAAGGCAAGGCTTGTGTCGTAGTAGGTACCGAGCATATCGCCGTTGTCAATGACTCCGAGGAGCTGACACGCCAGTTTCGCAAGGGTCTGAACCTCGACTACGACTTCTATCCTCTCTCCGATGTCCTCCAGGAGCCTATCCTTCAGGTAAGTCCATTCTTCGACAAGGCCGAGGAAGAGGAGGTGATGAAAGAGATGCCCGACTGCGTGAGCTCTCGCTGGCATCCCGCCTTCACCGATATCACCAATGTCAATGCCGACAAGGGTAAGGCTCTGTTAGCCATGTGTGACCACGAAGGTTTCAAGGTCTCAGAGACGATGGCTTTCGGCGATGGTGGCAACGACATCTCCATCATTCGGCAGGCTGGCATCGGCGTCGCCATGGGCAATGCCACCGACGAGGTCAAGGCACATGCCGACTACGTCACGACCAGCGTCGACGACAACGGTGTCGTCAATGCCCTTACCCATTTCGGAATCATCTGATTAATTATTCACAGCAATCAAAAAGCCCGCTCATCCATGGATAAGCGGGCTTTTTGCTATATTTTCTTCTTTTTCGTCACCTTTTTGAGTAAGTTCTAAATTCTATGATAATCAGGCACAGCGGATATTTCCCGAGGGTTGAGACTTTATCAACGCGTGACCATCAATCTGAGAATGGAATTGGAAAATGGCTATGGCCAGGCTTTTGCTCCCAATGGAGCTCTGAGTCTCAACCTGCGGGATAGCCTTGCGAGCAAGCTCGCTGCCTATCCCGCAGGCTGAGACTCACCCCTACGGGGGAAAGCCTGTCCATAGCGAAAATTGCTGTCGCATAAAATTGCCCTCCGGGCATAAAATAGAGCACCTCCTACATCTGATCATACACAATTTACATACGCAATTTAGTATGTACTGATTGAAGAATATCGCTGCTCTATTTTATGCGCTGCGCGCAATTTTACGCGACAGCGATTTTCACCATGGGGAGGCTTGGCACCAAAAGTGTGGGTCTGAAGTGATGGGGCACCGGCGAGCTTGCTCGCAAGGCTGCCCCATCACTTCAGACCCATCGCTCCATCGGGAGCGGAAGCCTGCCCATGATTTTCTTCAGTTCTATTGCAAGTGCTGTTATGCTCTGACAATAAATTCAATGCGGGTGTCCCTCGAAAACAAGAAAAAATAGCCCGCTCATCCATGGATAAGCGGGCTTTTTGCTAAACTTTCAGAGCAATGAAACGAATCTCTGAAATCAGACGGCAATGGTGAAGGTGAAGCAGAGACCGCCTGTGGGATTGTTCTTCACCCTTATGGTGCCCCTATGCAGGAGGATGGCATTCTTCACGATGGCCAGTCCAAGGCCCGTGCCGCCTAACTTGCGGCTGCGCCCTTTGTCGACGCGATAGAAGCGTTCGAAGAGACGTGGCAGATGCTCCTCAGGCACACCTACGCCGTTGTCGCTGAAGTTAAATGTCCAGTAGTCCTCATGTCCTCGGGCCGAAATCGTTATCTCAGTGCCGTCGCCGGCATAGGCAATAGCGTTGTCGGTGAGGTTGCGGAAGACGCTATAGAGCAGTGAGCTGTTGCCCTTGACAATGAGCTCACCGGGCAGCTGGTTGTGGACCGTCATATGGTGCTCTTTAAGCTGCAGTGCCGTCTCCTTCTGAATATTCTGCACTATCTCGGAGATATTGACATGGTCGAACGACTGCCGCTGCATGTCAGAGGCATCGTCGAGGCGGTTCAGCGTAGAGATGTCGCGGAGCAGAGCCGTGAGGCGCTCACTCTGCGCATAGCAGCGGGAGAGGAACTGGTCTTTGGTGGCACTGTCGATATGTGGATTCTCCATGATGGTCTCCAAATAGCCTTGTATGCTGGCCACCGGCGTCTTCAGTTCATGGGCGATATTCTGGGTGAGCTGCCGTTTGAGAATATCCTGCTCCTGACGTGTCGACTGCAAGCGCTTGTATATCTTGATGATACGTTCAGCTATCTCACCGAGCTCATCATTGGGGAACTCCGCCAAGTCGTCGGTATCGAGGCTCTCGTTATGGTCGGCGCGGGAAGCGAAGATCTTCAGCTTGTTGATATTCGTTCCCAAGCGGTCGACGAAGCGATAGAGCAATACGCCCAAGATAATGAAGACGACGAGTGCGAACCAGATGAAATGCTGGTCGAGCTGCAGCGAGCGGGCCAGGTCGTGGTTGTAGGGCAGCGCACTGCGGATGATAATATTCTCGTTGGGGAAATAGGTAGCCGAGTAGAAGAAGTCATGCTTCAGCGTGTTGCTGTATCGCCCCACGGAAGTGCCATGCCCGTCTCTGAGCGCCGTCTGTATCTCCGGCCGCGAGTTGTGGTTGGGAAGGTTAGCGAAATCGCGCCGCGTATTGTCGAAGAGCACGTTTCCGCCCTTACCGACAATCGTCACACGCAAGTCACGAAAGCCTAACTTCGCACACTGAGCCTTCAAGGCATCATACTTCGCCTGGAAGCAGGCCTCACTGAAGATGCTGTCATCCTGGATAAAGGTGGCCAGGCGCTGGTTGAAATCCTCCAGCCGGGTGTCGAGGATGCCTATCTTATACTGTCTCTCCCTGGCTTGCTGAAAGACGATGAAGCAGACAGCAAAAACGAGAAAGATAGCCAACACACTAAAGAATAGTTTCTTTCCTACTGTTGTTGTTTTCATTTACAGAATGTTTAGTAGTCAAAAGAAGGGACTGAGAGTCAAAAATATCATCGTCTTCGCCCCGCCTCACGCGTCAAAGTAATAGCCAAAGCCGAGCCGGGTCACGATGCACTTGGCAAAGCGCCCTATCTTCTTTCTCAGACGTGTGATATTGACATCCACGGTGCGGTCAAGGACGACGACATCGCGCGGCCACACCTTATTAATCAGCTCCTGGCGTGAGAAGACGCGGCCACGCTCGGAGAGCAGCAGATGCAGAAGTTCAAACTCCGTCTTGGTGAAGGGGATGTCCTCACCGTCGACGCTCACCGTCTTCTTCTCTAAGTCGAGAACAAGGCCCTGGTAGTTGATGACCCTGGGCTCCACAACCTTGCGGCCAGCCGTACGCCTGAGGACGGCCCTGACTCTCACCATGACCTCACGCAAGGAGAAGGGCTTAGAGATATAGTCGTCGGCACCGAGGTTGAAGCCCGTGACGGTGTCGTTCTCAGTGTCCTTGGCTGTGAGGAAGATGATAGGAATGGATTCCGTCTTAGGGTCGGACTTCAGCTTGTGAGCCAGTGCAAAGCCCGACATGCCATCCATCATGACATCGAGGAGCAGCAGGTCAAAGCGCGTGATACCCTTGCGGAGAGCCTCCTCGGCAGAGTTGGCAGTCTCCACGGTATAGCCCTCAGTCTCAAGATTGAACTTGAGAATCTCACAGAGATCCTCTTCGTCGTCAACAACAAGAATGTTATATTTCTTTGTGTCTTCCATATCTATTGCAAAGTTACTAAATCTTGTGCAAAGGTAGACACGCGTTGTTTAGATTCTGTGTCACGAATGTTACAATAATATTACGATAGCGTCAAGACGGTCCCTACTCCACTGGCGGCAGGCTCTGGAAATGGCGGGTGGACCACACCTGATAGAGGAAGATGACGCAGATGACGAGTCCTATCTTATAGGCTCCGGTGATGTCCAGAGCGGCACCGAGGACGAGGAGCACAATGCCATGGGCCATGACAAAGGAGAGATAGCCGAAGAAGAAGAAAATGGAAGCAAGTTAGCAAAAAATCTCCAACTTGCTTGCTTATCTTACTGAAAACCTTTATATTTGCACAAAATAAGATAAGCACGAACCACTATGAGCAAGGACTTTAAGCGCATACCCTATGGCATCTCCAACTTCAAGCAGGTGAGGAGAGAGAATAAATATTTAGTCGATAAGACCATGTTCTTCGAGAAGATGGAGCTGGCTGGTAATTTTCTCTTTCTCGTCCGTCCACGCCGTTTCGGCAAAAGTCTGTTTCTCAACATGTTGGAGGCTTACTACGACATCAGCGAGAAGGACAACTTCCAAGAGCTGTTCAAGGGACTCTATGTGGCCGACCATCCAACGGAATACCGCAACAAATATCAAGTGCTGCATCTCGACTTCTCAATGGTGGGCAGCGACGTGGAAAACCTACGCACAAACTTCAGCAACTACCTGACTAATTGCATTGAGGCTTTTGTCAAGAAGTACACATCTTTCTATCCCCAAGGCCTGGCAGAGGAAGTGCTAAAGGGTAAGAACGGCATGGACATGCTCAACCGTCTCAACAACATTGCGCATTTAGCAGGGTGTCCGCTCTACCTCATCGTTGACGAATACGACAACTTCACCAACAACGTGCTGAACGTAAAAGGTCAGCAGGCCTACCACGACCTGACCCACGGCACAGGCTTCTACCGCGATGTGTTTAAACTTTTCAAACCGATGTTCGACCGCATCATCATGCTTGGCGTGGCGCCCATCACCCTTGACGACCTTACCAGTGGCTACAACATCGCGCTGAATATGACCATTGATGCGCGTTTCAACCAGCTTCTCGGCTTCTCGGAAGATGAAGTCAGGCAGATGATAAGCTATTACAAAGAAGTGGGGGCCATCAAGCCGGAGATTTCCGAGGACAGCATCATCGCTGACATCAAGCCGTGGTATGACAACTACTGCTTCGCCAAGGACAGTTTCGGCAAGGAGCCCAGCATGTTCAACAGCGACATGGTTTGCTATTACATGTCCACACTTATTGACACGGGCAACAAACCAGAGGAGATGGTCGACCCCAACACCAAGACCGATTACAAGAAATTGCGCAACCTTATCGAGATTGGCAACATGACCGAGGAGCGCCGACAGACTATCTACGACATCGTACATACGGGCTACACCATCTCGACCGTCAACAGCTACTTCCCTGCGGAGAGCATCACCGACGAGAACAACTTCATCAGTCTGCTCTTCTACTACGGCATGCTCACCATCCGCGGTACCCTCGGGGCTGCGCTGAAACTCGGCATCCCGAACAACAACGTGCGCATACAATATTACAATTACCTCATGCTGGCCTTCCAGCAGATTCACCCCACAGCGCTCTCACAGCTCAACGTGCCGTTCTATCAGGCCGCCGTAGAGGGTCGCTGGCAGCCAATGATGGACTATATCCTCAAAGCCTACCATGACACCACCGCCGTCAGACAGCTCATCGAGGGCGAGCGCAATCTGCAAGGCTTCATGAACGCCTACCTCAGCCTCGACCCATACTACCTCGTAGCGCCCGAGATGGAGTTCAACCATGGCTACTGCGACTTCTTCCTTCTACCCAACTACACCGTCTACCCAATGGTGGCCCACAGCTATATCCTTGAGCTGAAATACCTCAAGACCGATGCCACCGAGGCCGAGGCTGCACAGCAATGGGCCGAGGCCGAGGAGCAGATCAAGACCTACGCTGCCGACCCTAAACTGCAAAGCATGCTCCACGGCACACAGCTCCATTGCATCATCGTGCAGATAAAGGGATACGAAAAGATAAAGGATGAGGAAGTGAAGTGGTAAAAGGTATGCGCGCATGAAGAATCAAAGCTAAAAGCCAAAGCACAAAGGAAAAAGAAAAAGCTGAAAGCCGACAACAGCAAGAAAATAATTACATAAAAACTCTGACTATGAACAACAATAACTATCAACCGACCCGTCAAGAGCTCATCAACGTTTACCGCACTACGATGAACGCAGTGGAGAAAGGAGCGTATACCACCGACGACGGCACTGTGGTGGAGCTCGATGACGACAGCGAGATGCAGGAGAACTCACGGCTGTACAGTCATAAGTTCACCGTCAACGACATTCCCGCCTACCCTACTCCGACCCTCATTGCCGTGGAGAATACCGACAGCATCTCGGCAGGGAAGCATCTTCTCGACGAAGGCTACCGCCCCGCCGTCCTCAACTTCGCCAGCCGCACTCATGCCGGTGGCGGTGTCATGAACGGCAGCCGAGCACAGGAGGAGAGCCTCTTCCGGCAGACCAACCTCTTCCGGTCTCTCTACCAGTTCACCCCCAACGCCGAGAACTTCGGACTCAGCACCAACCGTCGCCAATATCCGATGGACAGGGAGTTTGGCGGTGCCTATACGCCTTATGCAACGGTCTTTCGCACTGGAGACAGAGAGGGCAACAAGTTTCTTGCCCATCCATTCAAACTCTCCTTCATCTCCGTGGCTGCCATCAACCACCCCGCCCTTGTCGACGACAATGGCAATGAGGTGGGAGACAACAGCAAAGTCGCCGACTGTCGCATCGCGCCCCGTGATGTCGCCACGACGCTCAACAAAATGCGCACCATCTTCCGCATCGGGCTCAGCCACGGTCACGACGCACTCGTCTTAGGGGCCTTCGGCTGCGGAGCCTTTGCCAATCCCCCACTGCACATCGCGCAACTCTTCAAGCAGGTGATGGAAGAGCGGGAGTTTAAGAATAAATACCGCAAGATTGTCTTTGCCGTCATCGAGGACCGCAACAGCCGCAACCATAACCTTCTGCCCTTCCTCACCGTGTTCGGGAAATAAAAATTAGTATACCTCAAGAGTTATGAATCTCAATGGAAAATAGCCATAAACAGACTTTAGCTCCCAATAGAGCTCTGAGTCTCATCCTACGGGATAGCCTTGCGAGCAAGCTCGCCGACTATCCCGTAGGATGAGACTCACCCCTTCGGGGGTAAAGTCTGTCCATGGCGAAAATTGCTGTCGCATAAAATTGCCCTTCGGGCATAAAATAGAGCATCTCCTACATCTACTCACACGTAAATAGAATTGCTCTGGTCGAAGAATATCGGCTGCTCTATTTTATGCGCTGCGCGCAATTTTACGCGATAGCGATTTTCTTCATGGGAAGGCTTGACACCAAAGGTGTGGGGCTGAAGGGATGGAGCAGCCAGCGAGCTTGCTCGCAAGGCGGCCCCATCACTTCAGACCCATCGCTCCATTGGGAGCGGAAGCCTGCCCATGATTTTCTTCACTTCTATAGTAAATGCTGTTACTCTCTGACAATATTTTCAATGTTGGTGTCCCTATACGAAAATAAAAAAACGGCCGCTCCACTCACGTAGAACGACCGCTGTAAATGAGACAGTAGGGAAGTTATCAGAACTTTCGACCCTCAAACTTCCCTATAGTCTCCCGCCATTGTGGCGTGAACATCACTTTCTGCTCCTTCTCGATGTCAAAGAGCACCATGATGGTCTGTCCGACACATTTCACCTCATGGTCGTTTTTTCCTACGAGCTGCTGCTGGAAGGTGAAGCTGCTGTGACCAATATGCACGATGGCCGACTGCACCTCCACTTCCTCATCCTTGGTGTAGACCTGGTGCAGGAAGTCAGCCTCAAGGTGCACGGTGACGATAGCGTATTTATCGACAATCTCCGGGCATACCTTGCGGAAATAGTCCATCTTCGCAGTATCATAATACTGGAAGTACATGGCGTTGTTGACATGCCCGAAGGCATCAGCGTCCATCCAGCGCAGCTGGATGGGCATGGTGTGATGATAAGTAATTTGTTCCATAATCAAACTCTATAGAGCAGTCCGTTGCGCAGGTCGTCGGCGGCCATGTCCTTCACCCGGACGTGGAGCTTCTTACCCGTAGCATTGCGCGGAATCTGCGACACGAAGCGATAGAGACGCGGGCGCTTGAAGTTGGCGATGTCGGGAGAGTCCTTACACCACTGGTCGAGCTCCTCAGGTGTCAGCGACTCATCAGCGCGCACGATATAGGCTGTGACGACCTGTCCGCGCATCTTGTCGGGGGCCGCGGTGACGATGCTGTCCTTCACCTTCGGATGCTTGTCCAGAACACCCTCTATCTCAGTAGGATAGATATTCTCACCGGAAGAGATGATCATGTCGTCCTTACGGCCAAGGATGGTGATATACTGGTTGCGGTTCCATGTAGCCAGGTCGCCGGTGTAGATGAAGCCCTCATAGTATTTCTTCTCCGTCTCCTCCTCATTGTTGTAGTAAGCATAAGGCGACTTGGCCGGTGAGGAGATGATGACCTCGCCGATCTCCTCGTTGTCGGTAGCCACGACATCGTCAGGCTCTGCCTTATGGTCGTCGTAGACCTTCACCACACGGACGTCATCGTCAACCATGGAAGCACCGGCAGTACCAGCATACTCCGGCAGGTCGAAAGGTCTGAGGAAGGTATTCCACAAGGTCTCCGTGGTGCCATAGCCGTTGTAGATGTTCGGTGTGAGGACGCGCTGATAGCGCAGACATGCCGAGCGCTCCAAGGGTGAGCCCATGGTGATGATACCCGTCAGCGACGAGAGGTCGTAGCCATTCTTCTCCTGGGCATCGGCCAACTCCTCCAGGACGGTAGGCACACCGATGATGAAGGTGATATGATAGCGTGAAGTATAGCGCAGGGTGTTGTCGGCATCAAACTTGTTCATCACCACGAGGCAGGCACCGGCATAGAAAGTCGGGCACGGACCACCGCAGTGGACACCGCCACGATGGAACCATGGTGTGGTGTTCATCGTCACGTCCTTGAAGCTCATGGGGAAGTGAATCATGATGTCGTGAGCAGAGAGCACCTCGTTGACACTCGTCAATGGCACACCCTTGGGGCGACCTGTCGTGCCGGAGGTGTAGAGGCGTGTGGTCTCGTCATAGATATTGTACTCACCTTCCACAACGGGCTCTGTCGTCTCGCTCTGGCCGACATAGTCAGCATAGGAGATGACGCCGTTGCCGGTATCACCATCTGCTACGATGAGCCGTTTAGGCTGATAACCTGCAATCTTCACAGCCTGCAGGACCGTCTCCTGACGCTTCTTGTCGAAGAGGAGCATCATCGGCTTGGAATCGGTAAGGTTCTGTGCCAGCTCACCGGCACTGAGTCGGAAGCTCACGGGCGACATCACACCGTGAATCTTCTGAGGAGCCACATAAGCGAAAGCAAACTCCGGGCAGTTGGGAGTCATGAGCATGATGACGTCTTCGCGCCCGAAGCCGTCTTTCTGCAAGGCATTGGCCAAACGGTTGACATCGTTGTTCAGCTCGCGGTAGGTCCACATGCGCTTGCTCATGGGGTCTATCATAGCCATGCGGTCAGCATAGCGACGCACATTGCGCATGAAGCCTTCTATCCACGTGTAACGGGCCTCAAAAATCTTACGAAACTTCTCTCTGTTACTGGTATACATAAATATTGTTTTTTACTTGCAGGCCGGTCTATCCTGACCTCGGCCTGACCTTTTTTACTGCTACAAATTTAGCAACAGCGATACATTATTATATATTATTTGTTTCTCAAAACACCGAACCGTCGCTTTTACGGGATGAACCGTAGCACAAAACGGTTGTTTTTGCACAAAAGCTAAAAGGCTGTGCAACGCCCTTATCGGCTGACCCACTCCATCACGCTCTTGCGCATGTCGCGGCTGATGAGAATCTCGGGCGGGTCGTCGCCATAGAGGATGAGCTGCAGGCGCCCGTTGGGCAAATGCTCCACGCCCTTGACCTGCTCCAAGGGGATGATATACTTTCTGTTGACGCGCATAAACTCCTTTGGCGGCAGTTGCTGGGCCAGGTCGGTGATGGTGATGTCCACAGGGTAGGCCGATCCGTCGAGAAGATGGATGTAGGTGGTCTTGTCCACTGAAGCCGCATAGCGCACCATGGAGATATGTACACGCCGCTCTCCCCTCGCCGTCTTCACCATGAAGCAATAGCGATGTCCGGCATCGTGAGCCATAGAGCGGAAGAAGGAGTTCTGCGTCTCCTGCTCCTGGCGCTCAATGGTGAGCTTCTCACTGCTATAGGAGAAGCGCTGCTCCGACTCCGGCTGCGCCCGGTCCACGAGGAACTGAGCGTTGCGCATTCTAAGTGCCTTGCCCACAGCCTTGCGGAGCTCGTCGTCATCAATGGGCTTGAGGAGATAAGACAAGCTATTGAAGTCGAAGGCCTTGAGGGCGTATTCATCGTAGGCCGTGGTGAAGATGATGGGAATATCGTCAGGGGCATAGCTCAGGGCATCGAAGCTCAGACCGTCGTTGAGCTGTATGTCGGCTATGATGAGGTCGATGTCGTGATGATAGGCCAGGAAGGTCCGGCCCTCCTCCACAGAAGAGATAGGGCCTATCACGTCATAGTCTTCATTGATGTCGAGAAGCTGGTGACGCAACATCCGGAAGTTGTAAACCTCATCTTCGAAAATGACAATATTCATAACCTTGTTATCCTACCAAAGGCACGGCCACACGGAAAGTGGTGTCGGTCTTTGTCACCTCTATGCCGACATTGAAGAGCAGCTGCATCGTCTCGTCCATATACTCCAGTCCGATATGCGTCGACACAGCCTCCTGAGAGAGCAGCGGCTGTAAGGGATTTGTCACCGTCAGCTTGCCATCTTCCACATCGACGGTGATGGTCAGCGGCAGAGCCGTGGTATGCGCGTTGTGCTTGATGGCATTCTCCACAAGCCCTTGCAGGCAGAGCGGCGGAAGGGGATGACCTTTGAGGCGCTTGGCGGCGGAACTGACATGCAGGCGCAGACAGCCCACATGGCGCAGGCTCATCAGACTGAAATACTGCTTCATCATTGCCATCTCCTGATCTACGGGCACTGTATATTCATCGCCGAAGCGCAGAAGATAACGATAGATTTCCGCCACACCACGGAGAAACTTCACCGCTGTCTTGGGTCGTGTCATGACGAGGCTTGCGGCAACACTCAGACAGTTGAAGAGGAAGTGGGGAGTAACCTGACGGCGAAGCTTCATCAGCTTCAGCTCCCGACGCAATTTTTCTACTTCTGTTTCAGCCATTCTTTCCGTTGTATGCTATTAGATTTGCAAAAGTACGAAAAAGTTTACAATTCCGGCGGAAAGAAGCCAAGGAATTGCAATAAAACAAGCAAATTATCCGCCAGGACAATTGCCAAAAAGAAAAAGTATCGTTATCTTTGCCAAAAAATAGCGCTATGGTCAAGATGAAATATCCGATAGGAATCCAGAACTTCGAGAGTCTGCGTCAGGACGGCTATGTCTACGTGGATAAGACAGACTTGATATGGAAGATGGTTGACGAGGGACGTTACTACTTTCTGAGCCGTCCCCGCCGCTTCGGAAAGAGTCTGCTGCTGTCTACCTTGGAGGCATATCTCAGCGGAAAGAAAGAACTCTTCAGAGGATTGGCTATTGAAAGGCTGGAGAAAGACTGGACCCCATATCTTATCTTTCACCTTGACCTCAACATCGGTGAGTATACCTCTCGTGCGTCTCTTTACGACAAGCTCAATGCGTTTCTTACCCCATTAGAGGAAGCCTATGGTCATGGGCCCGGACTTAAAGAGGCTGGGCAACGTTTTGAATACGTCATCAAAGCCGCCGCCGAGAAGACGGGCAAGCGCATCGTCATCCTCATCGATGAATACGACAAGCCTATGTTGGCAACGCTGATGCACCCGGATCTCCAAGAGACTTTCCGTATCATGCTCAAGGCCTTCTACGGAGTAATGAAGTCGTGCGACAGGTATATCAAGTTTGCACTTATTACTGGTGTCACCAAATTTGGGAAAATCAGCGTATTCAGTGACCTTAACAACCTTACGGACTTGTCGATGGATCGTCGCTATCAGACAATCTGTGGTATTACCGATGAGGAGTTGCACAAATACTTTGGAGAGTCTGTCAAAGATCTTGCCGCAAACTATGCACTTACAGAGGCGGCCACCTACCAACGTTTAGCAAAAGACTTTGACGGTTATCGGTTCTGGCAGCATGGCATTGGTATATATAATCCTTTCAGTCTGTTCAACACACTGAGTAAGGGCGCCTTTGGCAGCTATTGGTTTGAGACCGGAACTCCTTCCTATCTCGTAGAGGTGATGAAACAAGACAACTATTGCCTACCCAATCTCACTGAAGAGCAGGTCTCTGGAGATTTTCTCAATAGCATAGACTCGATGTCGAAGAACCCTATACCTCTCATCTATCAGAGTGGATACCTCACCATCAAAGACTACGACGAAGAATTTGGCGACTATAAGCTTGGTTTTCCAAACAAGGAGGTTGAGGAAGGTTTCATAAAATATCTAATGCCTTTCTACAGCAATATTCAGGAAGAAGAGTCTACTGCCTTCATCGGCAGTTTCATCAAAGATCTCCGTCAAGGAAAGGCCGAGCTGTTCATGAAGCGTATGGAGACCATGTTTTCCGACACCAGCTATAAAATTGTCGGCGACTCGGAACTCTATTTCCAAAATTGTTTCTACATCATCTGCAAGATGTTAGGCTTCTACACTCACGTGGAGCGCGAGACCAGTGACGGCCGCATGGACATGACTATTGAAACTCGCGACTATGTCTACATCATTGAGTTCAAGCTTGACAAAACAGCTCAAGAGGCCTTGCAACAGATTGACGACAAGGACTATGCCAAGCCTTTCGCCTTGGACCGTCGCAAAGTGTTCAAGATTGGTGTTAACTTCTCACTGAAGAAGAGATGCATCGACGGTGTATTGATTAAAAATTAAAACAAAAATGCCTCTCTGCGGTGCATCTCGCAATCCGCAGAAAGGCATTTGATGGGTCTATCTTTTTATTTCCTTGTCCGGGAAAGGTGCAAGGGCTTAGAGATTACAGAGCTCGACGACCTTGTCGACAGCGGCATGCAGACCGTCCTTGTCCTTACCGCCAGCCTGTGCGTAGTAGGGCTGTCCGCCGCCACCACCCTTGATGAGCTTGGCAGCCTCGCGGATAATCTTACCGGCACTGAGACCGTTGTCTTTGACCATGTCGTCGGAGAACATCACGCTGAGCATAGGCTTGTCATGGCTGACCGTGCCCACGACAGCAACGAGATGCTCGGGAATAGCCTGACGCAGCTTGAAGACGAGGTCCTTGGACTGTGCGGGCTCCATGGGCAATACGGCTGTGATGACGGAGACACCGTTGACCTCACGGACATTCTGCAGGAGCTTCTCCTTGGTGCGCTCCACGACCTGAGCCTGGAACTGCTCCACGTCTTTCTTCAGCGAGGCATTCTCGTCGATAAACTTCTGGATAGCACTCTCCAGGTTCTTGGCGTTGTTGAACATGCTGCGGATGGCATGGATGGTATCCTCAGCTGTGTAGATGGCTTCCTCGGCCATCTTGCCCGTCAGCGCCTCTACACGACGGATGCCGGCAGCGACACTGCTCTCGGAGATAATCTTGAAGAAGCCGATATGACCTGTGCTCTTGACATGGATACCACCGCAGAACTCAGCCGAAGGACCGAAGCGTACCACACGCACCCTGTCGCCGTATTTCTCACCGAAGAGGGCCACGGCACCAAGCTTCTTAGCCTCCTCGATAGGTGTATCGCGATGCTCGTCGAGGGGCAGGTCCTGACGAATCATGTCGTTGACGATGCGCTCCACCTGACGGAGCTGCTCGTCGGAGACTTTCTCAAAGTAGTTGAAGTCGAAACGCAGGGTCTTGTCGTCAACATAAGAGCCGCGCTGCTCCGTCTGCTCACCGAGGACCTGCTTGAGGGCATAGTCGAGGAGGTGGGTAGCGGTGTGGTTGCAGGCTGAGCCCTCACGCTTCTCAGCATCGACAACAGCATGGAAGTCGGCAGTGACATCCTGCGGCATCTTCTTCAGGATATGAATGCTCTGGTTGTTCTCGCGCTTGGTGTCGATGACGTCTATCTTCTCACTGTCGGAGATGAGCCAGCCCTTGTCGCCGACCTGTCCGCCCATCTCACCATAGAAAGGAGTCTGGTCGAGGACGACCTCGAAGAAAGAGTTCTTCTTCTGCGTCACCTTGCGGTAGCGGAGGATGTGGGCGTCGCACTCGTTGGTGTCATAGCCGACGAACTCCTGCTCGCCCTCGTGGACATTCACCCAGTCGCCATTCTCCACAGCAGCGGCATTGCGGGCGCGGGCTTTCTGCTTGGCCATCTCGTCGTCGAAGCCTTTCTCGTCAACGGAGAAGCCATTCTCGCCAAGGATAAGCTCGGTGAGGTCGAGGGGGAAGCCATAGGTATCGAAGAGTCGGAAGGCTTTCTCGCCCTCCAAGACGGTCTTGCCAGCCGCTTTCATCTCGTCCATGTCGATGCTCAGGAGCTGGATACCCTTGTCCAAGGTGCGGAGGAAGCTGTCCTCCTCCTGCTTCATCACGCGTGTGATAAGCTCCTGCTGAGCCTTGAGCTCAGGATAGGCGCCGCCCATCTCATGAACGAGGACGGGGACGAGTTTATACATGAAGGCCTCCTTCTGGTCGAGGAAGGTATAGGCATAGCGTACAGCACGGCGCAGGATACGACGGATGACATAACCGGCCTTGGCATTGCCGGGCAGCTGACCATCGGCAATGGCGAAGGCCACAGCGCGCAGGTGGTCGGCGACGACACGGATGGCGATGTCCACCTTCTCCTCGTCGTTGACACCCTCACCGTTCTTACCCTCGGGGAAGGTATGGTTGTATTTATGGCCGGACAGACGCTCTATCTCCTCGATGATGGGTGAGAAGATGTCAGTGTCATAGTTGCTGTTCACGCCCTGCATGAGGCGCACGAGGCGCTCGAAGCCCATGCCGGTATCAATGACGTGCATCTTCAGCGGCTCCAGGCTGCCGTCAGCCTTGCGGTTGAACTGCATGAAGACGATATTCCAAATCTCGATGACCTGAGGATGGTCCTTGTTGACGAGGGTCTCGCCGGGGACTTTTTTCTTCTCCTCCTCAGGGCGGAAGTCGATATGAATCTCAGAGCAAGGGCCGCAGGGGCCTGTGTCGCCCATCTCCCAGAAGTTGTCATGCTTGTTGCCGTTGACGATATGGTTCTTGGGGAAGTGCTTGGCCCAGTAGCCAGCAGCCTCATCGTCGCGCTCCAGGCCCTCAGAGGCGTCGCCCTCGAAGACGGTGACATAGAGGTCCTTGGGGTCGAGGTGCAGCACGTTGACGAGATATTCGTAGGCGTAGTCGATGGCTCCCTCCTTGAAGTAGTCGCCGAAGCTCCAGTTGCCCAGCATCTCAAACATGGTGTGATGCGAGAGGGCAGAGTCGCGGCCAACCTCTTCCAGGTCGTTATGCTTACCGCTGACACGCAGACACTTCTGAGAGTCTGTGCGGCGGCAAGGGTTGGGGTCCTTAGTGCCGAGGATAATGTCTTTCCACTGGTTCATGCCGGCGTTGGTGAACATCAGCGTGGGGTCGTCCTTCACCACAATGGGGGCTGAAGGCACGATGACGTGTCCTTTTGACTCAAAGAACTTTAAATATGAGTCACGGATTTCATTAGCTGTCATCATATTGTGTAGAAATTGTGCAGGGACGACAGGGAAAGAAGCCTTGCCCGGAAGTCCCGAATATAGCTATTGTTGTTTTTTTATTATTTCCGTGCAAAGTTACTAAATATTTTCGCTAACTTTGCAAAGGAGTTGGATAAATAGACGTCAATTGACAGAAATCCGAACTCTATGACTCAGAACATCAAAATTATGGCACTAAATACCGACAAGAACCCCAAGCTGTATTATTCCATCAAAGAGGTGGCTGCTATTATCGGCGTCAACGAGAGCACGTTGCGCTATTGGGAGACGGAGTTCCCCAACCTGAAACCCAAGACAGCCCCCAAGACGAAGGTCAGACAGTATACCGAGAAGGACATCGAGGAGCTGAAGGTCATCTACAACCTCATCAAGGTTCGCGGCTTCAAGATTGCCGCCGCCCGCGCCTACCTTCGCGACAACCGCAGCGCTGCCGACAAGAGTTCTGAGATGATAGCCATGCTCAAGAGTGTCAGAGACCAGCTCGTGGAATTGAAAAAACACATAGACAGGCTATAAAGGATTTTAACGATTGCAAAAAGATCGTGTGACGGTCGTCGCAAGAAAGTGTGACGGTCGTCGCAAGATCGTGTGACGGTCGTCGTAAGATCGTGTGACGGTCGTCGCACTTTTTCTCTCCACTCGTTTAGAATCATGAAGCTGGATGGACACTCGCAAGACTATATGGCAGCAAAATCGTCCATACAGATAGAAGAGCCAGAAGAATTCATAAAACGAAGGCAGGCTTCAGCAACATGCCAAAGCCTGCCTATATAAAGGGTTCTTGAGAGTCGATTAGAATATCTGCCTCACTTCCTGCAAGTCATCAATCTTCTTCAGCCGTCCCATAATGGTCCTCACCTCATCCCGATCGTGGACGCGGATTTCTATCTGCCCGCTGAAGATGCCCTGGTCGGCAGTGAAGGATACCTTATGGATATTGACATTCATCTTGTTGGAGATGACCTCCGACACATCGTGCAGGATACCCTTCCGGTCTATGCCCCGCACCTCAATGATAGCATCGAAGTCCATGACGCGGTGCATGTCCCACTTGGCGTCCAAGATGCGGGGGCCGAAGCTGGCCTTGAGCTTAGCCGCCGTAGGACACGACCGCCGGTGTATCTCCACATGGCGATGACCATCGATGAAGCCTAAGATGTCGTCACCGGGAATGGGGTGACAACAGCTGGGAAAGATATACATCCCGATGGTCTTTTCTGTGATGACACAAGGTATCTTCTTGTTGAAGCCATTGCCCGCCACGAGTAGTTTCTGCGAGTCCTCCTCATGCTTGGCATCCTCTTCCTTCTTCTTCCGCCCAATAAACGTTACCAGCCGTCTGAGGCTGAAGCCCGATGACGACTTCTCCTTACCATTGATGGCCTCAACATCCTTATCGCCCAAGAGCACCGACTTGTTGCCCACGGCGAGACAGAAGGCCTCCTGGGTGTCGATGTCATGAAACTTGCACAACTTCTCCATCACCGTCGGCGTCATCTCAAAGCCTTTTGTGGCAAGCCATGCGCGGAGCTCTTCCTCGCCCTGCTTCTGTATCTCACGGTTGTCGCGCCGGAGAATAGACTGAATCTTAGAGCGCGCCTTGGCAGTGTTGACGAAATTTATCCACGACGCCTGCACATGCTGTGAGTTGGAGGTGAGCACCTCCACCTGGTCTCCACTCTGCAACTTATGGCTCAGCGGTACAAGGCGGTGGTTGACCTTGGCACCAATACAGTGGCTGCCAAGGAAGGTATGAATCTGGAAAGCGAAGTCGAGAACGGTGCAGCCCGCAGGCAAAGTCTTGACCTCACCCTTCGGCGTGAAGACAAAGATTTCCGAGGAGAAGAGGTTGAGCTTCACAGAGTCGAGGAAGTCCATGGCGTCTGGCTGCGGGTCGTCAAGGATCTCCTTGATCGTGCCCAGCCATTTGTTGAGCTCCGTATCCTCGTCGGTGCTGTTGTGGTCTTTATATTTCCAATGAGCGGCAAAGCCTTGCTCAGCGATGTCGTCCATGCGCACCGAGCGTATCTGCACCTCTATCCAACGACCCTGCTTCGACATCAGGGTGGCGTGAAGGGCCTGGTAGCCGTTGGCCTTCGGGTGGTTGACCCAGTCGCGCAGCCGGTCGGGATGACTCTTGTAAATCTTGTTCAGGGCAACATAAATCTGGAAACATTCGTTGACCTCATCGTCACGTTCTTTAGGCTCGAAGACGATACGGGCTGCTAAGATGTCGTAGATTTCCTCAAAGGTGACATGCTTGTTCTGCATCTTGCACCAGATGGAGTACGGACTCTTGACACGGGCCTTGATGGTGTATTTGAAGCCCATCTTGTCGAGCGACTCGCGGATGGGCGCCGTAAACTCGTCGAAGAGCGTCTGGCGCTCGCTCTCTGTCATGGAGAGTTTCATCATGATGCGGTCGTACTCCTCAGGATGCTCGAACTTGAAGCTCAAGTCCTCGAGTTCGGTCTTTATCTTATTCAGTCCCAACCGGTTGGCGATAGGAGCATAGATATACAGCGTCTCACCGGCAATCTTATACTGCTTGTTTTTCGGCTGTGAGGCCAGCGTGCGCATATTGTGCAGGCGGTCACAGATCTTAATAAGGATGACCCGGATGTCGTCGCTCATGGTGAGCAGCAGTTTCTTGAAGTTCTCAGCCTGTGCCGAGGCATGGTCACCGAAGATACCGCCGGAGATTTTCGTCAGTCCGTCGACAATCTGCGCTATCTTCGCACCAAAGATATTCTCTATATCCTCGGTGGTGTAGTCGGTATCCTCGACAACATCGTGCAGCAGTGCCGCACAGATGCTCGTACTGCCCAGTCCCATCTCTTCGCAAGCAATCTGTGCCACAGCGATGGGGTGCATGATATATGGCTCCCCAGAGAGCCGGCGCACGCCTTTATGGGCCTGGCGCGCGAAGTTGAAAGCCTTGGTGATGATATCCACCTTCCGGCGGTGAGATGAGTTGAGATATGTCTCCAACAAGTGGTTGAACGCATCGGTTATCAGCTTGTTGTCAGCCTGCTCACGCTCTTTGTTCTTAAGCTCTTGGTCGTCCATAGTGATAAAAATTGCGAGTTCCGAGTTGTGATGAGTGCATATTCCCTTGCGGGTCGAGAGATGATAGATTCCGATTATTTCACTCTTATCTTCTTTCCGGCTCTGATATTGCTTCCGGAGATATTATTGAGTTTCTTGAGCTTTGCTACAGTAGTATTATTGCGCTCTGCTATCTCGCTAAGTGTGTCGCCGCTCTTCACGCTGACGCTCTTAGTGGTCTCTTTCTTCTTAGAGCTCTTCTTCGAGGACTTGCTCTTCTTGGAAGAGCTGCTCTTCGACGAGCTCCTTGACGACTTCCTCGACGTGGTGCGCCGGCTGCTTCTCGTGACAGTGCCATTATCGTCGTCATCGTCACTGACCGAGCTGTCGTCACGTCGTGAGGCCTCAGCCTTGTCCTTCACATCCTGGGCCACCAATGACGACTCGGGCAGCGCAGCAGAGAGGCTGACCTTGTTCTTCTTGACGGTGTAGTTGTCAGAGCCACCGGCAACCTCTACCTCCGTGCGCTTGGGCTTGAAGTCCTTGGCGTCGTAGGCATAGACAGAGTCTTCCTTGTCAATGAAAGTTGAAATGAGGGAGGCGGGCAAACGCAGGGAAGTGAGCCCTGAGCGTCCACAGACGATGTCGCGTCGGTATTGAGGGTTCAGGTCCTCCAACTGCTCCATACTGATGCCCAAGACACCGGCAATCTGCTCGAAGTGGATGTCGCGCGACACCATGACGGTATCAGTCTTGGTGGGCAGGTTGGTAGTGAGCGGACAGATATTGTGGTCACAATAATAGTTCATCACGTAGTTGGCAGCGATGAAAGCAGGCACATAGCCGCGCGTCTCCTCCGGGAGTTTAGGGTAGATCTTCCAATAGTCTCGCTCGCCACGGCTTCGGTGGATGGCCTTGTTAATCTGGTCCTTGCCGCAGTTGTAGGCAGCTATGACGAGATTCCAGTCTTTGTAGGTCTTATACAAGTCGCTGAGATAGCGGGCGGCGGCATACGACGACTTCACGACATCACGGCGCTCGTCGACGAGGGAGTTAATCTTCAACCCATAGCGTTTTGCCGTGGAGAGCATGAACTGCCACAATCCTACAGCGCCAGCCTTAGACCGTGCTGTGGGGTCCAAGGCTGACTCTATGACGGGCAGGTATTTCAACTCCAAAGGCAGATTGTAGCTCTCAAGAGCCTCTTCGAAGACAGGCATATAGAAGTTCTGTGCGCCAAGCATATAAGCCACCTTCCGGCGCAGCTCACCGGTGTATCGGTCGATAAAAGCCTGGACAATGGCGTTGTACGGCATCTCGATGACGGTAGGGAGCTTAGCCAACCGGTCTTTAAAGACATCGGGCGTATAGACAGGGTTTACGTCAGGCTGGTTGCAGTCGGTGTCAGGGCTGAGATACATCTTGGCGCGATACTGGCGCATCAGACTGTCCAAGTCGGCCGTCATAGCTTCCGGCAAGTCTATCTGCTCGGTGTGACCATTGTTCTCAACGGTAATGGTCTTGTCATTCTGAGCCATGACCGGCATGGAGAGGCCGGCAACAAGGGATAATAATATAATGTGTCTTCGAAAGTTCATTGTCGTAAATTAAATCATTAGAAAAACAGGCTGCAACTCATTCCCACTCCTGTATTGCCAAAGCGTGTGGTGGCCAAATCGTTGTTGTTGATGACGGCCGGAGCGACGTGCAGCGAGAGATTGGGCGAGATGTCGAACTCAGAGAGCGAGGCGTCGACATAGGCGTCGATGACAGAGAGGGCATAGACGGCGACCATGGAGAAGAAGGCCATGTCGCGCCAGCGGCGGTAACGGTCCTTCCTCTTGCGGAATACCTCCTGCCAGCGGCTGATGTTGTCAGCGGTAATCTGTGAGCCTAAGTGCAGAAACTGATTATAGCTCTGCGTCGTCGGGTCGCTGTCCATGATGTCGAGGTAAGCCTGGCTGTAGTCGCGGTACATCATGTTGTTCCACCGCATGGCATAGGCACAGCCCACAAATCCGCCATAGAAGATAGGCAGCTTCCAATATTTGCGGTTGTATATCTGTCCGGCTCCCGGGAGCACGAGGGCGAGCCACAAGGCGCGCTTGGCGCTGGGCTTCCAGGTGGCCCAGTCGCGTTTATGGTGGCCGACGGTGTCAGAAGCCACGCCGACCTTGGCCAACGGCTTGTCTAAGGAGTCGGCAACAAGGGCAGCAGGAACCGTAGCTGCCAGGGTATCAGCATCCTCCTCGCCAATCTCCTTTGGCGAGAGATGGCGCACAGGCGTTGTCGGCGTCTGGGCCGAAGCCGTCATGGTGCCTACCATAAGGCAGCAGACGACGCTGAGGATGGTTATCATATGAGAAGTCTTCACTGTGAAGATTAATTTTGTTCTGTATTCTGCTCCTTCAGCTTGTCAAAGAGCTCCATGATACGCTCCAGATCTTTCTCGTCGTTGAAGGGAATGCTAATCTTACCCTTACCTTTCGACGAGCATGAGAGCTGCACCTTGGTATTGAGGAATCCCGAGAGACGGTCGCGAAGGATGCCGTACTCTTCCGGCATCTTGGCTTTGCTCTGTATCTTCTTCTTGCCACTCTCCAGGTCATCACCGTTTTTGAGGTGCTGCACCATCTCCTCGACTTTGCGCACCGACCAGCCATTCTTCACAATTTCCTTGAAGACCTGGAGCTGTGTCGAGGGTGAGTCGATACCGAGGAGGGCACGGGCGTGGCCCATGTCTATCTCCCGCTTCTGCAAGGCCATCTGCACCTGAGCAGGAAGCTTGAGCAGACGCAGGTAGTTGGTGATGGCCGTGCGGCTCTTGCCGACGCGCTGCGACACCTTCTCCTGGGTCATGCCCGGCGTCTCTAAGAGGTGCTCATAAGCCAAGGATATCTCTATCGGGTTGAGGTCCTCGCGCTGGATGTTCTCCACGAGGGCCATCTCCATGACGTTCTCGTCGTTGATGGTGCGGATATATGCCGGTATCGTCTTCAGCCCGGCCATCTGCGAAGCCCTCCAGCGGCGCTCGCCAGCGATAATCTGGAACCGGTTCTCTGCCGTCTGCCTCAACGTGATAGGCTGTATGATACCTATCTGACTGATGCTTGTCGCCAGCTCCTTGAGGGCTTCCTCATCGAAGAGGCTGCGCGGCTGCTCACGGTTGGGTTCTATCTGGTCGAGGGGTATCTCGCTAATGGTCGAAGAGCCCTGGGTGCGGACGGCCTCAGTAGAGATGAGGGCGTCGAGACCACGGCCGAGGGCATTGAATTTCTTATGTACTGCCATGTTTCTCTTGTGAGAATTAAGTGTTTTGTCGCGGTGGAAAGGCTAAAGGACCTTCCGCCTGTTTTCTCAGCTGTTCTTTTCTATTATCTCCTTGGCCAGAGCCAGATGGTTCTTGGCGCCCGTAGAATCGGCATCGTAGAGGATGACGGGCAGGCCGTGGGACGGACTCTCGGAGAGTTTCACATTGCGCTGGATAACGCTCTTGAAGACCAACTCCTGGAAGTGGCGCTTCACCTCGTCGTAGATCTGGTTGGCAAGACGCAGACGACTGTCATACATCGTCAGCAGAAAACCTTCTATCTCCAACTTCGGATTGAGGCGGCTCTTGATAATCTTGATGGTATTGAGGAGCTTGCTGATGCCTTCCAACGCAAAATACTCGCACTGCACGGGGATGATGACAGAGTCGGCGGCTGTTAGCGAGTTCACAGTGATAAGACCCAACGACGGCGAGCAGTCGATGAGGATATAGTCATATTCCCCTCTGAGCGGGTCAAGGATGCCTTTGATGACTTTCTCACGATTGTCAAGGTTGAGCATCTCTATCTCTGCACCGACAAGGTCGATATGGCTTGGAATGATGTCAAGCCCGTCAATATCAGTGGTATAGATAGCGTCCCGGACATCGGCATGGTCGATGATGCACTCATAGATAGAGCAGTCTACCTGCGAGATGTCCACGCCAAGACCACTTGAGGCATTGGCCTGCGGGTCGGCATCGACGACGAGGACTTTCTTCTCCAGTGTCGCCAGTGAGGCAGCAAGATTGATGGTCGTCGTCGTTTTACCTACACCACCCTTCTGATTAGCTAAAGCAATGATTTTTGCCATTTTCTTCATCTTTTTGCCGCGGCAACAGCTGACGCCGTGGCATAGTTTGTTGCAAAGATACATATTTTGCGTGAAACATTAGCTTTTTAAACCTTTTTTCGTACTTTTGCAGCAAAAATAAGTGGAAGACGTGAAGAAAAGTAAGAACGCTTTCCCGAAACTAACATTATACTTATGCAAAGTAAACCTCTTATTCTCATCTCCAACGATGACGGCTACCATTCGCCAGGCATCAAGAAGCTCGTAGACATCGTCAAAGACATGGGCGACGTCCTCGTCTGTGCCCCTGAGAGCGCCCGTTCCGGCTTCTCATGCGCTTTCTCCGCCGCTGACTTCCTGCGTCTCAAGCAGCGCCACAACATCCCGGACACCGAGGTATGGTCATGCACCGGCACACCTGTCGACTGCGTGAAGATGGCACTGAGCGAGCTCACGCCCAACCGTAGGCCAGACATCATCCTCAGCGGTATCAACCATGGCGACAACTCGTCGGTCAACAGCCACTATAGCGGCACTATGGGAGCCTGCATGGAGGGATGCATGAAATATATCCCGTCCGTGGCTTTCTCCTCATGCTACTACAACGAGGACGCCAACCTCGAACCGCTACGTCCGTATGTCGAGAAGATTGTCAGGAGTGTCTTGGAGAAAGGACTGCCCAAGGGCACCTGTCTCAACGTGAACTTCCCTGCCCGCGAGAAGTTCGAGGGCGTGAAAGCCTGCCGGATGACATGGGGCTCGTGGATTAACGAGGTGGACAAGCGTCACCACCAGCGCGGATACGACTACTACTGGATGGTGGGAGAATACCGCAACGACGAGCCTGAGGCCGAGGACACCGACCAGTGGGCTCTCCGCCATGGCTACGTTGCCATCACGCCCACTACCGTAGACGTCACCGACTATAAGTTCCTCGACAGCCTGAAGCAGGAGCTGTAGACAGGATTCTCCAGTTATCTTATCAACAAGGTCTATGAAATACTATCTCATTGCCGGTGAGGCCTCCGGCGACCTCCACGCCTCCCGCCTCATGCACACCCTGAAGCAAGCCGACAGCCATGCCGACTTCCGCTTCTTCGGCGGTGATGCCATGACGGCGGAAGGGGGCACCCGTGTGAAACATATCCGGGAGTTGGCCTATATGGGCTTCGTTCCCGTACTGCTCCATCTGCCTACCATCTTCCGCAATATGGCACTCTGTAAGCGTGACATTGTGGAATGGCAACCCGACGTGGTCATCCTCATCGATTATCCCGGCTTCAACCTCGGCATTGCCAAATACGTCCACACCCACACGCATATCCCCGTCTATTATTATATCTCACCGAAGATATGGGCGTGGAAGGAGTGGCGCATCAAGAGCATCAAACAGTATGTTGACAAGCTGTTCTCCATCCTGCCTTTCGAGGTGCCGTTCTATGAGGAAAAACACCACTACAAAATCGACTATGTAGGCAATCCCACCGCCGAGGAAGTGAACACCTTCCGCTCTACGTACCTTGAGACGCGCGAAGCCTTCTGCCAACGCCATGGTCTCGACGCGGCAAGGCCTATCGTAGCCTTGCTCGCCGGAAGCCGCCGACAGGAGATTAAGGACAACCTCCCCGGTATGCTGGCAGCATGCAGCCGCGTGCAGACCGACGCCCAGTTTGTCATCGCCGGGGCTCCGTCGATAGACAAGGATTATTACGCACCGTTCACAACGGGTAAGAATGCGAGAATCATCTTCGGTCAGACCTACGAGCTTCTCTCCCACTCCACGGCAGCGTTGGTGACGAGTGGCACGGCGACTTTGGAGACCGCTCTCTTCCGCGTGCCGCAGGCGGTATGCTACGAGACGCCGGTACCGAAGTTGATCCGCTGGGGCTTCAACCACGTCATCAAATGCAAGTTCATCAGCCTTGTCAACCTCATCGCCGACCGCGAGGTCGTACCCGAGCTCCTTGCCGACCGCTTCACGGTGGCCAACATGCAGTCGTGGCTCACACGCATCATGCCGGGGGGAGATGCCCGCGAGGCTATGCTCAAGGGCTACGACGAGGTGGCACAGCGCTTAGGCTCAAAAATAGCACCGGAGGAGACAGCGAGAATCATCGTCGACACCCTGCGGCAACGGCAATAAAAACAAGGACCTACAACATCGGGCTTCAGCATCAGCAACGTCCGTGGCGCTTGTCCCACTGCAGGTAGAGACCGGCAAGGATGGTGCCGCTGATGCTGTGCCAGGCGCAGCTGATGGCGCAGGGCAAGACGGCAAGAGGCTGTGAGGCAAAGAAGGTGGAGGCTAAGACCGTGGCCAGTCCGGCATTCTGCATACCCACCTCGATGCTGATGGTGCGCTTCTTCGCAATGTTGAATCCTGCCAGACGTCCGGCTCCCCACCCCAAGAGATAACCGAGACTGTTGTGGCAGAAGACTACAGCAAAGGTGAGGAGGAAGAGCATCAGACCACGCTCGATGAGGTCGTCGTGGACCGTAGAGATAACACCCCCGACAATGATAGCCAAGCAGGTAACGCTAACGCCTGGCATGAGACTCTGGATGGTGGGGAACGACGGCTTCTTGGAATAGAAGTAGTTGAGCATGCAGCCCACAGCAACAGGGATGATAGTAACGATGAGGATATTGGTGAACATGCCGACGGCATCGACATGGATGATCTCGCCTGCCGTGAGCTGCATGAGGAAGGGTGTCATCACCGGTGCCAAAAGGGTGGAGGCACACGTCATACCCACTGAGAAGGCTACATCGCCATGACACAGATAGCTCATGATATTACTCGACACTCCGCCGGGGCAACAGCCCACAAGCAGGATGCCCAAAGCCAGCGCAGGCTCTAAATGCCACACATGGACGAGAACATAGGCCACTCCCGGCATGATGATAAACTGGGCGCAGGCTCCTATGAAGATGTCAAGGGGTCGGCGGGCTAAGATTTTGAAGTCCTCGGTCGTCAGCGTCAGTCCCATCGTGAGCATGATAATGCCTAAGATGACCGTCTGTGTCGTTCCACGAACCCAGTCGAAGACATGCGGGAAGAACATGGTCACAATGGCGATGGCAATAATAAATACCGAGGTGTAATTGGCGAGCCAACGGCTTATCGTCTGCAAAACTTTCAACATACTAACAATCTTTTTCTTTTTACCTTATCCTTACGGCCTGCAAAATTATAACTATTTCCGTTTAAATGCAATTAATTCGCAATATTTTTGCCGACAAACATGATAAAATATAAGAAAAGATTCATAGCTTACTCTTTAGGCTTGTCATTTAGCACTTTAATGGATAGCGCAAACTCATTTACAACATCAGTATAATTAGGATTGTCATTACGAATGATAAGTGTAGCATAGTTAATAACACCCTCCTCATCTTTTATGGAAGCAGATAGAAACGTAAAATTTTGCTTACGTTCATAGAAAGAATACCAATATTGAAAAAGTCTGTTGCGCATGGCTTGTTTGCCATCACCAGTCTCACAGATGTAAAGCATTACCTCATTGTTTGAAGCAAAAAATCCTTCAACAATGGCAATGATTGTGTCGCGAAGTTTAATATCGCGTGGAGAAGGCAAGTTGTCAACGTTCACAATCACCAATTGATAACAAATATGCGACAAGCTCACATCATCCGGGTCGAAACTAACAATGTAATGTAAACTATTGTCTGTTGTGAAAAAAACACTACCATCCTGCAACCCCTTTATTTTATAAGGGGCAGCACGATTTATCTGTTCCAATGGAAGACAAATCATAGTACGAAAAACTTTGTCGGTCTTGTTCCAGTTTCTTTCTCAACAATATCAGCCAGTTCAACTTTCATTCTTTCAACAGCATTTTGTTTTATCTGCTTCGATTTCTTTAAGCGTTGAAGCGCTTGCTCTCTTGTCATCTTTTCCATGATAATATTCTTTGTATTACTTTGCAAAGATAAGTTTTTCTTACGAGCCATCCAAATAATCGGCCTTCTATTTTTTGTTCTCGGTTTATCGCTTCCTTCACCATACTGGACGAATATAAAAAAGCCCCGGCAGACTATTGGCAGTCTGTCGGGGAAATAAGAGGAAATCGTCACGATTAATTTCTGAAGACTAAGGTGCCGGGGCTAACTCCAATGGCATACTGCTTCACGAAGGTGCCATCGCTGTGATAACGGCAGAGATAGCCATCGGTTGTATAACTAGCATAACCTGTGCTGGCATCCTTCTTCTGCGAAGCAATGAAAACATCCCCATTCGCGGGGTCAACAGCTATGCTGTAGGCACTAAAGAGTTCTGTGCCTTTGATAAACTCAGAAGTCTTTTTTGTTGAGAAGTTGTAGAATGTATAGGTAGCCGAAGGATAGCCGTAGGGATTGACCATATAGAGACCGCCATTGCCTGCTGCTATCATGGTAGCCTGAACACCTAAACTCGTTACGACATCATTATCGTCAATTTTCTGCACATCAGAAGATACAGAAGAGTAATTGCCCCAACTGTTGACATAGATGCCATCGCTGGTGCTCACAATCTCATTAGGATTAGCGGCCACAGTGATGTCCTTCCGCTTATCAAGGTTCTGATCGAGCTTTACGACATTTGTAAAATAAGTTTGATAGTCCGAACTGCATGAGTTGCAAACATAGATATTGCCATTACGAACGGCAATACCCTCTAAGCGCTGACCAAGAACTTCAGAGCTGTCTACCAGCGCCTGCTCCTTTTCACCAATAGCGTAGACCTTGCCTGTATAGGAAGATACAAACACACGCCCATCCGCAGCAGCCAAGTGACGGGGATTCTTGACACGGACAAAGTTTATAAGCTTCGACGAATACGCATCCACTATCCATACACGATTTTCATCTGTTGATGCGATATAAAGACGACCGTCATCAATCACGGCATCATTGGGAGTGCCTCCGAGCGATATGGCGTTGGTCTGTAGGAAGACGTTACGCACCACACTGTCACCAGAGAGGGACACCCAGTCGAGAGAGCCATTGATTTGGGAATAATAGCTGCCCTCATTGACTACAAACAGTCCGTGTCCTGCAATGTTCTTGGGACCATAGTCGATGCTGTTATCGTCATCGTCTGAGCAAGCGGAAAAAGCTAAAATACCAACTAAAAGAATGGCAAATGATAAAAGTTTCTTCATCTTGAATAATTTTTAGTGTTTATTGAATTATTATCTTGAATTGTTTGACTTACTCTTAAAACTCCACCCCTACAGAAAATCGCCAACTGCGACCAGACATTGGGTAATGGGCCACAAGTTCATATTGCTTGTCTGTGACATTAAGCATCGAAACGCGGAAGGTTATCAGCCATTGTTCAAGCCGAAACTGCCGCCAAGCCGAAAGGTCCATTTCGCCGTAGCCAGCTATGCGAGTGCCGTTAGAATGTTCATTGACAGTCCATCGCTCATCCATTCCGTCAAGGGAAAATACAACATTCAGCCATGGGTTCATCCATGTGAGCGTAGATCCAAACGTATTTTGCGGAATATAAGCTATCTGGTTATTATAAGTCGTTGCCGCAGGATTGTTGCGATCTTGTACACGCTGGAATGTGTAATTAGTAGTGAGCTCCAAGCTATGTCCTCTTGCGACAGCCCACATCATGTCCATCGTAAAATCCGCACCTAAAGAACGGGTCTTGGAGAGGTTGGTGGTTCGCCAAATGAACATGTTGAATGGCACGGAGAGAATCTTGTCTCTTACTGAAGCCACATAGCCATCTAGCGTCAATTGCAGATGTAGCACTCTTCCGAGTCGTCGCCCACTATCCCACGTAACACCCGCATTCCACAGGCTGGTTTTCTCTGGTCGGAGTGTGGGCGAGCCAAGATGATAATAGTACAGCTCATTAAAATTAGGCTCACGAAAGATATTCTTCCAAAAAGCACGCAGATAAAACGGCTCTTTTTCAAATGGTTGCCACGACAGATTTACAGAGGGAGACCAGCAATGTTCATTGCCAGCCGCAATCTCACCTGTCCTCACCTTGTTGATATAGTTGCTCTGAAGGAGCTGGGCTATAGCGGTAAGCCTTGATATTTGAGCCTTGACAGAGAAGGACTGCAAGATTGTGTACCGACGGGGTCTACTACTAATGGTTCCACTCCCGGATGTAGAACTTTCTGAAAGACGGAGTGTGCTGTTCAGATTGTTAAAGGCATAATCCAAAGAATAATCAGCAGAAAGCCATGGAGTTGGTGTATAGAGCAGAGCTGATGATGTATACCATTCGCGTTGGAAATAGTGCTCACTTTTCATACCACCGCTAGGTATATCACGATGATAGAGTGTTGCATTCCATGTAAACTTCCCATTCCATTTAAAGGACCACTGTGGCGAAAATATCTTTTTCCATTCCATTTGGGCAAAAGCATTACGCTCACGTTGTTGTTCATTGTCATTATCTTGGGTATAGAGATGTACAATACCCGGAAGATGACAATGGCTGTCATAATAGTAAACCTTTGCGCTCAGTGAGTTGTTACCCTTCCAGACATAATTGATGTTAGCCTCAGAATGCCCTCCATGAAGCTGTGAGTTTTGCCGATGCTCTCGCGAGGTGAGACGTCCATTATAGAGCGTAAACGGATAATTATTATCCGACCAAAGATACTCTCCCATGATGTTAACATGCAATCCTTTTCCATTGGAGCCCCCGACAAAGAGCGATGGTGCATAGGTACCCCAACTGCCCGTCTCCAGCCTCATTCTAACATTCAAAGGCCGTTCGGTATATAACGTGTTGAGATACAAAGTGGCAGCATAAGCATGGTTGCGAGCTGGAGCAAAGATATCATCTCCGTCTCCAATAACCAGGCCGAGAGCCCCCACGTTATCCAAACTGAAACGACTCAAGTCGATTGCTCCCGTTTGGCAGTCTGTTACTGTCAGACCATCATAGACCACACCTGTATGCTTACTACCAATGCCACGCACAGAGACCATTTTCATGCCGCCAGCGCCCCCGTAATCGCGTACAGTGATACCGGAGAAATGCTTTAAAGCATCCGTTATGGTCTGTACTCCACGGCGTAACATCTGTTCCTCATCAAGTTCCTGCACCGGCGTACTGGCCTTCACCTGTTCCGACAGGCGACGGGCCTCCACCGTCACGCCCTGGATGGTGTGAGTGGTGTCGGTGATGGAGGTCTGGGCATGGACGGGGATAGCCACAGCGCACAAGGCGGCAAAGATAAAATGTCGCTGTTCCAAAGTTATCATGTATAAGCTCGCCGTATGCTGTCCTCGCAGCAGTGACGACTGGTTAGGGCAATGGCAGGTCTTCTGGCTCGCAGTCAGTGCAGACGGCCTTCCCAATAAAATGTCAGTGGCCATTGATTCCTGCCCAGGACAGGACTTGTCTGCACCGGTAAGACTGCACACAGCAGCGGGACTGTCGGAGATTCTCACTCCGTTCCCTTTTCATCACGCGTTTCCTTGTGAACCGATTGCTAAGTGCAAAGGTAAGATAAAAAAAGTAAAGGACAAAGAAAATAGACGAAAAAAGGGGCGAGGCTCACGCCCTACCCCAATATTCCCGCTACAGCGGGACAGAGGAAAATATAAGAGAGAATCTATTTTTTCACCATCTTCATGTGCTCCTCCTGCTCATGCTCGTCGTTAAGTATCTGCCTGTGCGAGGGCGTCACCTCGCTGTCAGTCTCCGTAACATGATGTTCCTTCATCCACTGGCGTATCGCCGCAGCTTCCTGACTTTTAGCCTCATCAGCCTGGCGCAGGGCCTGGCGCATGAGCTGGGCCGCACTGTTTTGTATGGCCTCCCCATACTTCCAACGCAGACGGGCGGCCACCATGATATCCTTTACATCCCGATATTTATTAGCCGTCATCACTGAGCGGGCAGCACGGTAAGCCTTGTCAGTCAGCTCTGCACCCGCGGATGGCATATTCAAGACGCGATCCCGGAAGTCACGCATCGTGGCAACATACTCGCGGCTGTTGTGTTCCAATTCAAAGCCGTCACCGATGTTCTGTACCTTGCGGTAATGAGCCACAAAATCATCATAGGCCTGCAACGCCAGCCGGGGGCTATAGTCCAAGATAGCCAGGAGACGCAAGTGGTCACGCAAAGTATCTGCGGGCAGTTGCTCCAAAAGATAGAGCGCCCGGTCAGCATGTCCATCTCTGAGCAGTTGACTTGCCGTGGGAATATCGGCCTTGATATCCTTGCGAGGCATATCGCTGAGAACCCACGCCGCCAAGGCCACATCGCCGGCCACCCCCGGCGACCATGCTTCCCAACGTCCACGGATAATACCATCGCCATCTACTATAATCGTAGAAGGATGACCAGCATCGACGGCTTTAGCATTGTCATCAGCAGCTTTTCCCGGTGCTGTAGTGGGAAAAGGAATGCCCTTCTCTTTCCAGAATTGAGAGGCTTTGTATCCCTTGTTGACCATCCGCTCAGCAGCATCCACACCGATGACCTGCACGTCGGCATACTCGCCGGGAGCGGCATGACGGAACATCACCGAGTCGAGGTCCTGGCACAACAACCGACAGCCGCCACACCATGTTGCCCAGTAGGTCAGCACCACCGTCTTACCTCTGAGCGACTTGCTGTTAAGTCCATGACCGAAGTCATAAGCTGGCATCTTGTCGCCTATTTTCCCCCTCACAATAGGACCACCAAGAGAACGGTTAAAGTTCTGGCTGTAGGTTGTCATAAACTTCTCTAAAGCATCGGGAGCAGACTGCGCCTGTCCACCTATAGTCAAGAGCAATAGAAATAAAAAAACAGCACTTCGTTTAATCTTCATTACTATTTATTGAATTCATAATTATTCTATCATTTCACCATATAGATCACCTCATGCTCCTGCGGCGGCAGACAACGGTGGGCGTCACAAGCCTGGTAGTTAATCTTGAAATGAAGTTCTATGGGCTTTGGCATCTTGTCTATCGATGTAAAACAAGCCACATCCTGCGTATACTTCACGTCACCACTCAGTATCGGGTTGCTGCCCACGTAAGGCGGTGTCAGTTCCCCTTGTAGAATCCACTTATCGCCTTTGTCGGGTTTGTTGGCTATTACCACCGTAGTGGGTATCATGCCCATCGTCTCCGTAGCAGGAATGTCGGCATAGCCATGCCAACCATCTTTGAAACGGAGCGTCAGCGTCACGCGGATGATGCCGTCGGAAACACGCTGTTGCGACACCTGATAGCTCAGCGGCTCCTCGGCATCAAAGGACTGTGTCTCCACCGGCTTGGGAGCCTCAACATGCAAAGTCTGAGGAGCAGGGGCAGCCACCGGGTTCTTCTTGCCATAGAAGACATAGACGTAGCCACGATGACGCAGATCAACATATTTGGTATCGCCTAATTTGCCTAAATAGTATTCCTTCGCCCATGGCTCTTTCTTCATGCGGGCTATTAGAGAGTCACGAGTAGTGAACATATAATATTCTCCCGCATCCTTGCCAGGCATCTCCGTACCCAGGTCGTGAATCCATTTCCATGCCAAGTCAGTTTGCACCTGACCGAAGAGCGTGGGCTCAGAGAGGCCCATGACGATGTCGTTGACACCGTCACCGTTGAGGTCGCCCACAGCTATCATCGGCTGGCAGCCCGGCAGTTCCTTGCCGCCGTCCTCTGCGGTGAAGAGGGCGACAGGATGTTGGAAGCGAAGACCAAGGTTAGTCTTCACTCCTTTGTAGAAGAGCACGGCATGGCTGCCCTTGCGGTCATATTCATAGGTGACGAGGACATCAAGGACCCCGTCACCGTCCCAGTCGACAGGCGTCATATAAGTCTTGAAGAAGGTGACATGCCCGCCTTCCACGAGCGGATGGTTGTCAGGGTCGATGCACAACGGCCGCCCGTCAACAAAGCGCAGATATTGGCGAAGGCCAAAGCGGGGCTGTTCTTTCGTACCCACATTCAGGGCCACGCGCAATCCGGCACCACCGCCGACGAAAAGGTCGAGGAGTCCGTCGCCGTTGAAGTCGGCAAAGCTCGCCGAGGTATAATTCCAGTAGTCATTGCAACGCGGGTCAGTAGGATTCTGACTTTCCATCATATGTCCGGGGACAAAACCTTCCTGCGGCACGTCCTCACGCGGCAGGAAACCACCGTCGGCAGTACCACGCCAGAGCGATACGACGCCAGGGTTGTACTGTCCCGAGAGAATATCCGGATAACCGTCGCCCGTGATGTCGACGACGCGAGGATGGATGCCGATGCAGCACCACTGGCTGTTGGAGATGGGGTCGCCCTTAGTGTCACGCAAATAAGTCCACAGTCCCGTGAACTTCGGTTTGCGGCGCGAGCCCGTGTTGAGCAGCACCTTGATATTGTTTTCCTTGGCTCCCGTGGAGAACTCACCGAGCAAGAGGTCCGGCTTACCGTCATGGTTGATGTCAAGAATGGCAGGATAACAGAGTCCGTGCTTACCCGTGTGAATCTCAAGCTTCGTGCCACGGAGCAGCACAGGCTGAGAGAGGACAGGAGCACCGGCTATCGGCGTCATGTGCAGCGGCTTCAACTGTGGGAAGACTGCAGAAGCGATGGCATCGTCCTTAGGATTATCTTTAGGATATTGAGCTTCTGCTGACAGCGAGAGCATCATGGTCAAGGCTGCCAGACAGAGAAATTTAATACGAACCATAGTAGAGAATTATAATGACTTGATGTTCACGTCGTAAATTTTCTTAAAGTTCCATCCGCTGACCGTTGTAGCATCGTAGAGCGACAGTGTGGTGACGTTGCCCGTCATCTCATCCAAGTGCAAGGCATAGAGATGCGACTGACTGCCGTCCCACGTGGCCACGAGGAGCACCTCGTCGGTGTTGTGGGTGGTGACATTCGGTGAGTTGAGCATCTTCATCATCGTGATCGTTCCGGAGAAAGCTATCGTACTACCGTCGGTCTTCTGCAACGGACACGCTGCCGTCAGCCTTGTACCGTCGAGACCATAGTGGTAGACCTGCTTTGTCGTAGCGTAATACATCTCGTTGACAGTCTTGCCGAACTCAAAGCTCTGCGCGGCATCGACATCGGTCAATGAAGCCATGCCAACTTCTTGCTGCGGCACACCCTGATAGCCACTGCCACCAGAGGATGCTGCATTAGGCATCAGATCAGCAAGGAAATATTGATGAGGGAACGACGCATTATCAGCATCTCCTTTCATTACCGCTACAACATGTCCACGCGTGTCAAGTGACATTTTCTTCAGTGATGCCTTCATATCTCCCGGGTTGAAGGGCACGGCATCAGTCTTTGTATCGAGGAGTACCAAATCATTAACGGCGTTCTGCAAAGAGCCATTAGTGTATCCGGCAAAGCCTTTCTGTGACTTTCCGTCAACGCTGTTCACATACATCAGTCGTTGCACGCCACTGGTAGAAACAGTGGTCAGAAACGGCGCAAAGGTGAATGTATGACCATTCACATCAGTCGTGGGTGTAAAGGTAGCAAAGAGATAAGAGGCCTGCTGTGAAGGGTCTACGATGAATACGTCATCTCCATCAAAGGCCGCGCTCCAAGAATCATCGACCACAAAGCCTTTAGGCTGTCCGGCATTGACAGCACGAGGTCCTTGAAGATAGAACAGCGAATTCCAATCGCCAAAAAGCGACAGATCGCTACGATTCAACACACGCGCTGTCTGGTCTGTCATAACAACAATCCGACAGTTGTCCTTATTCTTACTGGGAATATAGCTGGGATGCGGCTGTATGATGCTAATTCCCTTGCCCGGAATCTTTGAGCCCGTATTCATCGAGTACAGCCCTGTTGTTGCCGATGGATTGGCTGGAACTGATGATGTCGAAGGCATAAACTCCTGACCGGTGAGAATACCGACATCGCACTGACTGTCATCACCATCAAGTACCAGCAGTCCCGTGATACCTTCGATGGTAATGGTAAAGGTCGAGGTAGAATAGAAATCTCGTCCTGTACTCTTCTGCTTCACATGAAGTCGGCAATCGTAGTTTTTGTTCATCTGCGAGACATTGGAGTCTAACTTGCAGGTGTAGCAAAGATTCATTCCTTGCAAAGAGTCAGCTACCAAAGGAACGAAGGTCTTACGTCCTTGAGCATTGTAACGCTCACCGCACACCTCCCAGATGTATTGCAAGTCAGAAGCATCAATGTCAGTGGTGACAGTCGGCTTGATGCTAATCTTATCGCCGATGGAACCGCTATAAGTTGTCTCAGGCAGCGTAATAATCACATTTGGCAGAACACCATCATAGTCGTTGCCACCTTTGTCGTCGTAACAGCCGGAGAGAAACATGACGAGTCCGACCATCAGAATTGTCTTGATATAGTTCATCATAATGGAAGTCTAAGTTTTACCATGATCTGAAATCAAACGAAGGAGTCTGCCCCGGTGCGTTGGGGTCATCAGCAGGATAGGTAATATGGTTTTTGGCTATATAGTCGTTGAGAAGATATATCCAATATTGCAAGCCAAGGTCGGACGACGACCAGTAAGAACTGGATTTGTCGGTACGTGGGTCGTCGGTGCCTCCAGTCACAGCGATGAAAACTTTCATCTTTAGCTGAGAGAAATAGCCTAAGACAAATTCTGCATTTTTCGTCCACCACGCCGGTCGCGGGTATCCGTTGTGCAGGCAGACGGTGGCATAGAGATTCGACTTCAATCCCTGGTCGAAGTCCTCACCTGGGAGGATGTGCACCTGGATGGTGTCATAGACCTGGTCGAGGTGACTGCTGTTAGTAAGACCCACATAGAGGGTATCGTTCGTGCGACCGGCATGGAACACGCCCTGCTGCAGGGTCACCTGCGTACGACTGTCAGAGGGCTTACGCGTCAGTTCCACGTTGACCACGCGGTCACGGTCGGAGACCTTAGCCGCAACGGTGAGGGGCAGGGGAATAGCGAGCTGACCGCCCTCGGGGACATCGGGCTCCGACATATTGGTGAAGTTGATAAGTGTGTCGGTGAACCAGACAAAGCCCTTGGCATCCCATGCGTCAATCTTGTCTTCCGAGCATCCGGAAAGGAAACTTGCGGCAAGGAGCACGACCAGCGTAAAGGCTAGCGAACGACCACTTCTCAGAATAGGAAATATGCTGTTCTTCATGATTGCTTCTTTTAATATTTATTCCGTACGCCCGCCATAAGTATTCTCGTCATCGGGACGCGGCAGCGTGTAGAGTGAAGGTGTAATGTTATAAGTGTCATAAGCCGTCTTGTTGGTGATAGGCTCATTGCGACGCTTGTGATAGTAGAAGAGCTGACCCTCGGCAATGAACTCCTTGGCATACTCCTTCTCTATCTCCTGCTGGAGCTCGTCACGGCTGGAAATCTGCAAGGGATAAGCCGACATACCGCGGTTCTGGCGCACAGCCTCTAAATACGCCACAGCCTGCTGCAAGTCGGGGTCACACTCGGCAGCAATGTAATACATCTCCGACACACGGATGACGGGCAGACGGTTGGCCGACCACGGCGAATAACTGTTGTTGTAGTCGTTGTCCTTATAGTATTTGTCGCTCACCGCATAGGCACTACCATAGATGGAATATGTCTTTAGAAGATAAGTGTAGCGAGGGTCGCTGGCACGCGTGCTCTCATCGAAGCAATCGGTATTGACACCTTCTATATTTCCATTGCTGCCCGTGAAAGAATTCTGATTGGCGATGAGATAACCGTCCATGCGGTCCTCAAGGTCTGTGATGTTAAGGGCGAAAATCTGCTCGGTAGAGAAGGTGCGGTCGCGCGAGACATACTCGCTGGTGCTAGCCACATTGGACACGAGGGTGGGATTGACCCAGGGGAACTTCTGCGGCTGTGCATCGATGACTTCTTTGGCACACTCCAAAGCTTTCTCCCTGTTACCCATCCACAGATAGATGCGGGCCATGGTAGCCACGACAGCATAGTAGTTGAAATGAAAGCGACGGTTGTGCCAGTCATAGATATGATACCGCTGACGATAGGTGGCATTACCCGTGACCGCCGAGCAGACATATTTCGAAGCTGTGGCCCCCGTCACTATCGGGTCATCTTTCAATAGTTCCTTGGCCTGCGTCAGGTCGTTCAGGCACTCGCGGGCCACCTGGCCCACAGTGAACAGGGGATAAACCTTGGAGCTGAGGGCATTGACATACGGCATGCATTTGGCTGTGGAGTCCACGGTGCCTGCCGGACCGAAGAGGCGCAGCAGGTCGAAATGCATGAAAGCCCGCAAGCCTAAGGCCTCGCCCTTGAAGATGTTGTAGTCGTCGCCCGTGAAGACGCTCTGCTGACCGTCCAGACCCTCCAGTAAGGAGTTGATATTGGCGATGGTGTTATAGCCCTCGTTCCATATCGGGTCGACAAAGCTGTTGCGTAAACTCTCCGAGTAATAGCTTGCTTTAGGTTGGAAACTAAATGACATATAGTTGGCATTGTTGCCATACATACATGTTGCCCCGCCACCCATGAGCTCTAAGCCATACCAGGTGAGATTCTTACCATAGAGGTTGCTGCTGCACAAGTTGGTATAGATGCCCGCCATGGCGTCGGCGAATCCCGACTCCGAGGTGAAAAGCTCCTTGCGGTCGGTCTGCGTCGAGGGCTCCACATCGAGCCACGAGTTGCAGGAACTCAGGGCAAGGACCGACAAAGCTCCCACGGCCAACGAGCGGAAGATATGTTGAATATTATATTTCATGTTGCTATCGAAATTAGAATAGAAATGTGTTAGAAAGTCGCCGTCACTGAGAAGGTGAAGGTGCGGGCATAGGGATAGTCGGTACCACGCTCAATCTTGATACTGCTCAGCCGGGCCACATCGTTGGCGATGAAAGAGAGACGGAGGTAGCTCAGCCCTAACTTGTGAATCCACGCCATACGGTAGAAGTCATAGCTGAGGTTAATGGAGGAGAGGTAGAGCTCGTTGTTACGCTCTACGAAGCGCGACGTCGGCTTGGTATAGTCGGGCAGGTCGATGGGTGTCTGCTTCATCTCGATGGCTTTGTAGCGGGCGTTGTCGCCGGGCTGTGTCCATGTCTCTGCCACACGCTTGTCGAGGTTGCCGAAGCCTGTGACATTCTCCACACGGTCGATGAGGGTGGAGTTGTAGAGGTCGCCGCCGAGCTTGTAGCTGGCGATAGCACTGAGGCTCCAGCCCTTCCATCCGGCACTGATGCCTAAGGTGCCATGCACCTTGGGGTTGGTATCGCCGATGACAACCTGGTCGTCGGCACTCCATGTGTAAGTGACATTGCCGTTCTTGTCGAGATACATTTCCTTACCGCTCATTGGGTCGATGCCTAAGGAGCGCATACCCCAGATGGCGGTCATCGAACAGCCCTCATAGTATTTCGTAGCGGGGTTGGTGAGCTTCGACTTATAGGCAGCATACTCTTCATCCGTAGCCGAGCCCGTGGCATAGCTGGGATTCTCAGCCGAGAAGTTGCTGTCGGCGTCATCGTTGCTCTTCTTGAAGATGTCGTAGATTTTCTTGATGGTGTTCTTGTTGCGGGTAGCCGATGCCGTCAGGGTGACATAGCCGCGGTTGGCATTGTCACGCCACGGTGTAATACCGAGGTAGAGCTCCCAACCTTTATTCTGTATCTCACCCATGTTCTCCTTATAGCTCTGGAAGCCCGTGGAGCCGGGCAGGGTGATGTCAGAGAGCATGTTGTCGGTGTTCTGCACATAGTATTCGGCGCGGAGCGAGATGATACCTTTCCAGTTCACGTCGAGTCCAAGGTTGGAGTCCCACACCTTCTGCCAGCGCAGGCTCGTGTTGGGGAGTCCCAAGAGCGTGGCACCCATGCGACCATCGTAGAAGGTGCCGCCGTAGCTGTACATGGCCCGCGCCTGGTAGGGATTGAAGTTCTGCGTACCGGTATAGCCGAGAGAATAGCGCAACTTGAGCAGATTGAAGCCCAAAGTCTTCGGGAACCACGGCTCGTTGTGGATGTTATAACCGGCACCCACCGACCAGAAGCAGCCCCAATGGTTGTCGCTGCCATAGACCGAGGAACCCGTGGCACGGTAGCTGGCATCGAGGAGGTAGCGCTCAGCATAGCTGTAGTTCAGCGCGCCGACGATGCCGACCTCGCGAGTGTGGGAGTCGGAACCGGAGGGATGGGAGTCGTGCTGATAGCTCGTAGCCATGGAGATGTTATCCATATTGTCGTTGCCGAAGCCCTCGGCCACGACGGTCGTCGAATTCTGGTTGATGTCACTGAGGTTCCACGTACCGTTGAGGAAGAGGTAGTGCTTGCCGAAGTTCTTGTTATAGCTCACACCGGCCTTGGCAGCAATCTGCTGGAGGAAGCCATGTGATTGGGTGTAGCGGCCCTTGCGGTCGGCAAGTCCCTCGGCGTCATATTCGGCAAACATGGTATGGCTGGCGGGATAGAAGATGTCGGAGCCCGTGTTCTGGCGCTGGTAGGAGAACTGGCCGGTGAAGCGCAAGTTCTCATTGATATGCCAGTCCATCTCAAAGTTCTCGGTAAACGTGGTGTAGTCGCTCTGGTTCTTGGTGTTGAGCTGTGCATTGTAGAGAGGGTTGTAGACGGGATAGCTGCTTGTAGCTGTCTCATAGCCAAGAATCTGCTTCACGTTGCCGTCGGCATCATAGGGCGCATAGTAAGGCTCAAGGCTCACATAGTCGGAGAAGGAACCGTAGGGCGAGTTCTTCGACACGTTGCGGTCGTAGTCGAGCTGGTTGCGAAACACCATATTCTTATAGGTGTAGGACAGCGTGGAGTTGATGTTCAGCGTGTTACGGCTGGAGCCTTTCATTACGCCGGCCACGTTGTTATAGCCAGCCCCGACGATATACCTCACCTTGGAGTCGCCACCCTCAAGCGAGAGTGTATGCTGCTGGCCCACACCGGTGCGCAGGGGCTTGGAGAGCCAGTAGGTGTCTACACCAGAGGCAATGGCATCGTAGACACTCTTGTAGAGATTGTCAGCAGCCTGGGCGCCACCGTACATGACCTGCCAGCCGTCGTATTTATGGTGGGCATTCTCCCAGTCAAACTTCTCCTGGGCGTTCATGAGGTTGTAGCCGGTGAGGTCGGGGGCCTCGATGTTCAAGCTACCATTATAGGTGATACGCATCTCGCCACTCTTGGGCCTCACGGTCTGGATGACGACGACGCCGTTGCCGGCCTTGGAACCGTAGATGGCTTTGGCGGCAGCGTCCTTGAGGAGGGTGACACTCTGGATGCGGTTCATGTCGAGGTCGTTGACCTTCTCTAAGGTCGTCTCGAAACCGTCGAGGATAAAGAGCGGCTGGTTCTGGTTGCCGTCATAGTCACCCTTAATGTTAAAAGATGTCTGGCCACGCAACTGTATGTCGGGCATGGCATTGGGGTTGGAACCCGTCAAATTGTTATCTAAGATTTGGAACGATGGATCAAGGCTTTTTAAGCTCTTGAGGAGGTTCTGGTTGCCGACCTCCTTGAGTTGGTCACGGTTGAAACTCACCGTGGCACCGGTATAACTGGACTTGCGCTGTTCGAACATACCGTTGACGACGACCTCGTCGAGCTTGGCGTCATCGACGAGTTGGATGACCATGTTGCGCGTGGCTTTGGTGACGGTGCGCATGTAGGTTTTCATACCGATATACGACACGGTGATAGTGGTCTTCTCATCCTCAGGGAGCTCCAGGGAGAAAGAGCCATCGCTGCCGCTGATGATGGTCTGTCCGTCACTGGTCTTGATGGTGGCACCGGGCAGTCCTAACTGCTCACTGTCGAGAACGTGTCCGGCCACGACATAACTCGTTTTCTGCTTTCGCGGCGCCGTCGTTGAGGGCAGGCTGTTGCGGCGCTGCACGATAGACACATAGTTGCCGTCAATGACATAAGCGAAAGGTTTTCCGGCAAGAACCTTATCCAAAGCCTGTGTGACGTTAGCGGCCTTGATGGGTCCTTGCACGGTGTAGGCTTTCACATCGTCGTAGGTGAACAGAATGTTGTAACCGGTGACTTTCTGAATACGCTTCAGCGCATCGGCTAACGGCAGCTTACGGCTGTTGGACACCACGACGATTTCCCGCTGCCGCTGTTGCGCACTGCCTGTCACAGGGAGAGAGGCGGCACAGAGACCGAAAAAAATCGCAAGGATAAATCTCTTCTTCATCTTCTTATCATAAAAATACAACAATATTACTTCTCAAAAAGGCCGTCCACAGCCTTCTGCAAATCCTGCCCATAGACGTTATGGGCTATTATCTTTCCGTCACGTCCCACGAGGAATGTCTGGGGGACGATGTCGATATGGAAAGCCTCGATAAAGGGTGAGTAGAAACTCTTCAGGTCGCTCACCACCGTCCAGGGCTGCTGGTTCTCAACGACAGCCCTCACCACATCGCTACGCTTGCCGACCATAAGCATGTCGACCATCTCCAAGCCTTGCGGGTGGTACTTGGCATAGAGTTCCTTGCGCAAAGGAAGGTCAAGGCAGTATTCGTCTTGCGCTGTGTAGCCTATGAAATAGAGCACCGGCTTTCCCGCAAAATCAGCCCGGGTGACGAGCTCGCCATAGGCATTGCCCATGGAGAAGTCGGGAAAGATGCTGCCCGGCTCCTTCGCCTTGTCCTCGGCGATGAAGCGCTGCATGGTCGCCCACTGCTGACCCTCAAAGGCACCGGGGGTGAGGACGTTGAGCATGGACTGATAGCGCTCTAAAGGATATTTGTCCATACCTCGGCAATTATAGATATGGTTCAGGGCAATATAGCTCGAAGGGTGGCGACGGGCCCACACCATGAAGATGCTGTCCTGCTTGGGGCGCAGCACCTGCTTGACGTAAGCATTGATATCCTTGACCGTGTTGACATCCTTGTTTCCCTTAGCCATGGCGGCCTTCATCTCGTCCCACACGGGAGTCATCCACTTCACGTAGTCCTGATACTCGTCCTCCGTCTTCGAGCCGCTCAGATCATAGCCGTCGGCAGTGGGCTTGATGGTGATAGTGTCGTTCTGCATCCAGAACATCGTGCCCCACTTTTGGTCTTTGGTGGCCAACATGACATACTCCGCGCCCAGGATATGCCGGTTGCTGCGGATAGCGAAGTGGCCATCCACGACATCAGCAGAATCGGTGTCAGCTCCATGAACATTGAGAACAATCTTGCCATCGGGAACATTTCTGAGCTCGCCGGTGATGGTATATTGCGCCTTGGCAGAAAAAACTGTGGCAAGGGCAAAGAAAAATATGAGTGTCTTTTTCATTCCGATACAATATAAATATGTAATTGTTACCGCCTTTGCTACAGATTGGCCTTGACAGCCTCTTCTATCTTGCTGCCCCGCAATCCCTCCGCCAGAATCTTGCCATCGGGCCCTATAAGGTAGATGGCGGGGATGCTGTTGAGGCCATACCAGAGGTAGAGCCCTTTCTTTGTTCCGCCAGACTCACGCACCTGCTGCCATGTGGGCTTATCTTCGCCTAAGGCTTTGCGCCAAGCCGCTTCCTTCTCGTCGAGGGAGACGCTGAGCACTGTGAAGCCTGCATCCCGGTATTTGTCGTAGACAGCCCTGACATTGGGGTTCTCTTTACGACACCACCCGCACCATGATGCCCAGAAATCGAGGAGCACACATTTCTTATCTTTTATGAAATCATAGAAGTGGATGGTCTTGCCGTCGGGTGTGGGAAGGGTGAAATCGGGTGCCTGATGCCCCACGACAGGGGCTGGACACTGGCTGTAGTAGCTGTCCTGCATGCGCTGGCCGAGGTCCGAGGACTTCAGCGCTGCCGACATCTTCGACATGCTCTTTCGCACGCTCGCGTCCATGCCATTGATGAGCAGAAAATCGCAATGATCGGCAATGAGCTGGGCGGAAGCCGCATCACCACGGCTGACAACATTCTTCACTTTGGACATGAAAGCGGCATCGGAGGCTAAGTCCTGCTGATGCTTGGCGGCTGAGAAGCGGGCCTCTACCTGCTGTAATGGTGAGCAGGAAGAAGGACGGACCGGTGGCATGGGCTTAGCCATAGCCATTGTCACTGTCAGTATGGTGACCGCCATGAGGGAAAGAGCGAACTTTTTCATCTAAACACGTATTTTGACTATTATTTATTTCAACTTAACATATAATAGTCGTCTTTAGGTAAGAAATAGACACCAAAAAGGATAAAAAAGTTTATTTTTAGGTAAAAATCACTTGTTGGGAATCGTCCGTCCATCTGTTGACAGCATCTGCGGCATATGCCAGCGAACTCTACGACATATGCCGGCGAACTCTACGACAAATGCCAGCGAATTCGCTGGCATTTGTCACGTATCATCAACTAATAGATGTAGAGGGTATCGCCGCGTCGTTCCACGCGTGCCTTGCCCATCATGTTCAAAAGCTTCACGGCTCTGTCGATGCCGTCCTTCCGCCCGCAGATGAAATGCATCTCTAAGCCCTTTGCCTGCTCGTTGCGGAAGACAACATTCATGTTATACCACCGTCCAAGCTCTTCCATGATACTCTCCAGAGAGGCGCCGTCGAAATAGAAATAACCGTCACGCCAGTAGAGATAGGAGTCGACATCAACATCCTTCACGGCAAGGTTGCCGTCGGCCTGCAGACTGGCATCCTTGCCCGGTGTCAGGCGGGTCTGGGCTCCGGACTTACTGCTGACCGCTACCCTACCACTGATGAGCGTGACATGGGTGTCGGCGGCATCATGCGCCCGGATATTGAACTCGGTGCCAAGAACGGTGGTCTGGACATTCCCCGCACTGACAATGAAAGGATGGCGGGCATCGTGATGCACCTTGAAATAGGCTTCGCCCTGCAGCCAGACGTGTCGTGTCTTGCCCGTAAACTGTGAGGGATAGGTGAGACGGGTGTCGTTGTTAATCCACACCTCTGTGCCATCACTCAGCGTGAGCTTGAACATCTTACCACGGGGGATGCGGAGTGTGAGCACCTGGGGGAGGTCGGAAGCCTTGGCAGAGAGCGTCATCGTGCCCTTACCACTGACATTAGCCCCCATCTTCCCCAATGCCGTCCTGTCGGTCATGTCTATCTCGTCGCCGTCGGCATTGGTGAGGCTGACACGCTGGACGCTCTCGTCGGCAGTAAGCACCACATCGCCTTGAAGCTGTGGACGCGCGGGACGCGAGAAGTAACGGAAGAAGCCCACAACAAGACAGACAACAGCAGCCGTGCCTACGGCTGCCCACAGCCATCGGGAGATACGGCGGGGATGCTCCACCGAAAACTTATCGGAGAAACGCTGCCAGGCGGCATCAACATCGGGTGCCTGAGGGGAATAAGCCTCCAAGGTGGCCTGCTCCATCAAGAGCACATCGTCGACATCCTGACGACACTCCGGCTGCTTAGACAGCCAGGCAGCCTCGTCGGCAGTCAGACGCTCGCGGCGGTTCATCAGTTCCAGGACACGGTCCAGGCGCTCGTCGGATGAATTGTTGGATGTATTGATGTTCTTGTTCATGGCAACTAATAGACGTTATCAAAGGAAAAAGAGACACCAGAGAATCTGCCCGTCCGTTGTTTTTTTAGATTTTTTTGCGATATAAGCACGTATCAACTTCAGGGCTTTGGCCACCTGCTTCTTCACCGCCGAATCGGAGATACCCAATTCCTGGCCTATCTCCTTATACTTCTTTCTGTCAACATAGCTGGCGATAAGGATACTGCGCGTGCGCTCGGGAAGCTCAGCGATAGCAGCTTTCATCAGCGTGATGCGGGCATCCTCTTCCGCATAGGTCATCTCCTCATGATGGTCAAGGACATTGGCGTAGAAATCGGCATAATGACGGTGGACGGCATCATGTCGCAGACGGTCTATACACTTATTACGGATGAAGGAGACGGAGAAGCGAAACCAGTTGTCTACCGTATCGTCGTTGTGGTTGACCCACAAAAACTCCATGGCATCATCAACGATGTCACGACAGTCTTCTTCGTTGCCCAAGATTTTCAAGGCAAAGAAGAAGAATCGCTGGTAGTTGGCCCGGAAGAACGCTTCAAAGGACATCTCGCTGTCTTTTATGCGAACATCGTCAGGGAATAAAGATAGATGACGGCAGCGGGAATGGCAAGGAGCGAGGAGTCGAAGCGGTCCATCATACCCCCGTGTCCCGGCAGTATCTTTCCGCTGTCCTTGACCCCTAAGGTACGTTTGAAGAGGCTCTCCACAAGGTCGCCCCATGTGCCGAAGATGACGACGACTGCCCCTAAGCCCAACCACTGGTAGAGGTTGAGGGTGTGGGGCCCACCGTTGTTGGCCAGCCACCCGATGACGCCGGCAATGATGACGGCAAAGATGCCGCCGCCGATGCTCCCCTCCCAGGTCTTACCCGGTGAGATGCGGGGGAAGAGCTTATGCTTGCCAAAGAGCGAGCCGCAGCAATAGGCGCCCGTGTCGTTGGCCCAGAGCAGGATGAAGACGGAGAGCGGCAGCAGCATGTCAAAACCGCTGAAGTCGCCGTTGACATCGCGCTTGAAAGCTAAGATGTTGATCATAGACAGCGGCAGGGCGATATACATCTGTGCCAGCATGGTATAGGCCATATTGGTGACGGCATCCTTGTTTTTGAGATAAAGCTCGCTGATAAGCAGATAGACAATGGTGAGGATATAGGGCAGCATGACGGCAAAGCCTCTGACATAGTCCACGCTCCATGCCGCCACAGCAATGTTGAGGTAGACGGCACCGACCGTAGAGATGAAGCGGTTGACATTGACATTGGCCACACGGTCGTTGACAAGCCCGGTGTATTCCCATACCGTCATGCCGGTGATGATGCAGAAGAGGAGCACCATGGCACGGGGGTTGAGAAATCCGGCCACCATGATGGCGACATAGAGGACGCCGGTGATGGTTCGGACGATGAGATTACGCTGTTTTTCTGACATTGAGATATTATTTTTATGGGGGCTATAGGCCTATTGGGCCCTTTAGGCTTATTAGGCCCATTAGGCATATTAGGAATATTAGGCCTCCTCGTTTTCTTTTTCTTTCTTGGCAGCCACAGCCTTGTCGTGTTCAGCCTGCGCCTGCTTGACGACATCGGGCATATCCTCGAGCTTGGGAGCGGAAGCCTCAGCCTCAGCCTGCTCCTTGGCAGCCTTCTCAGCCTCCAACTTGTCGTTCTCCTTCATCAGCTCCTCGGAACGGCTCTCCCAGGGGCGTTTGCCAAAGATCTTCTCCACATCGTCGTGGTAGATGACCTCCTTCTCAAAGAGCAGCTGCGCCAGCTTGGCGTGGCCCTCCTTATGCTGCGTGAGGATCTCCTTGGCACGGGCATACTGCTCGTTGACAATCTTCAGCACCTCGTCGTCGATGATCTTGGCCGTGGTCTCACTGTAAGGCCGCTGGAAAGAATACTCATCATTATTATAATAACAGATGTTGGGCAGGCGGTCGCTCATACCTGTATAGGCCACCATGCCGAAGGCTGCCTTCGTACTGCGCTCCAGGTCGTTCATGGCACCAGTAGAGATGGCACCTACGAAGAGGTCCTCGGCGGCACGGCCACCCAAGAGGGCACAAATCTCGTCGAGCTCCTCTTCCTTAGTAGTGATGACGCGCTCCTCAGGCAGATACCAAGCGGCGCCGAGGGCCTGCCCACGCGGCACGATGGTGACCTTGACGAGGGGGTTGGCATAGCGACAGAACCAGCTGATAGTGGCATGGCCGGCCTCGTGGATGGCGATGCTGCGCTTCTCCTCAGAGGTCATGACCTTTGTCTTCTTCTCCAGACCGCCAATGATACGGTCTACGGCGTCGAGGAAGTCCTGCTTCGTCACCGTCTTCTTGTTGTGGCGGGCGGCGATGAGGGCAGCCTCATTGCACACGTTGGCGATGTCGGCACCCGAGAAGCCCGGGGTCTGACGGGCCAGGTAGTCCACATCGAGGGTCTCGTCGACCTTGAGGGGCTTGAGATGTACCTTGAAGATAGCTTTACGCTCGGCAAGGTCGGGGAGGTCGACATGAATCTGGCGGTCGAAACGTCCTGCACGCAGCAGAGCCTTGTCGAGCATGTCAGCACGGTTGGTGGCCGCTAAGACGATGACACCGGAGTTGGTGCCGAAGCCGTCCATCTCGGTAAGAAGAGCATTGAGGGTGTTCTCGCGCTCATCGTTGCCACCCATAGAGGGATTCTTGCTGCGGGCACGTCCTACGGCATCAATCTCATCGATGAAGATGATGCATGGCGCCTTGGCCTTAGCCTGCGCGAAGACATCACGGACACGGCTGGCACCCACACCGACAAACATCTCCACGAAGTCGGAGCCCGACATCGAGAAGAACGGTACACCGGCCTCACCGGCTACGGCCTTGGCCAAGAGCGTCTTACCCGTTCCCGGAGGACCGATGAGAAGAGCACCCTTAGGAATTTTACCGCCTAACTCGGTATATTTCTTTGGATTCTTTAGGAAGTCGACAATCTCCTGGACTTCCTGCTTGGCACCTTCCTGTCCGGCGACATCCTTGAAGGTGATGCCCATCTCGTTGCCCTTCTCGTAGAGCTTGGCTTTGCTCTTGCCCACGCTGAAGAGTCCGCCACCACCGGAGCCCATGCCACCGCTCATGCCGCGGCTGAGCCACCAGAACATCAGGATAAAGAAGATGAGCGGCGCCAGGTTGATGAGGATGTTCCAGATGTCGGACCCACGCTCGTTGTCGTAGCTATAACCGGCAAACTTGTTCTTGGCCTGCTGGGCATCGAGGAACTTCTCCAGCTCGTCGACGCTGCCAAACTGTACGTTGACACTGGGGCTGGTGCCCACCTGCTGGGCATCCATGTGGAAGACGGTGCGGATATACTTCGGCTTGACGAACATCTGCAAGGTGTTCTCCGTCTTGTTGATGACAATGCGCTGAGCATAGCCTTTCTCCACATAAGATTTAAAATCACTGTACGAGACATCCTGGCTCGCGCCGGTGCCTTTGACGATGGAGTTGCCACCGCCTGAGAATAACATAATGGCAAGCACGATCGCCACGATGATGTAGAGCCAGTTCATATTGAAACGTGGCATCTTGGGCTGATTATTGCCGCCGGGTCTGTATTGTCTGTTGTCCATATTTAAGTTCTGGTTTAAGAAAAGCCTCTTGGCGAGACTGTTGCGGTAACACTGTGGCACTACCCTACCTTTCGGGCGTCTTCCCAAAGGTTTTCGAGGTCGTAGAACTCACGTGGCTCGGGGAGGAAGATGTGCACGATGATGTCTACAAAGTCGATGGCCACCCACTGGTCGGTTCCCAGGCCATTGACACCTACGGGGCGCTCGCCAGCCAGCTCACGGCACTTGTCACCCACCGACTGGGCGATGGCCTCTACCTGAGCCGGAGAGTTGCCGGTGCAGATGACGAAGTAGTTGGCGATGGCACCGTCAATATGCCGCAGGTCGATGGTGACGACATTCTCGCCCTTCTTGTCGTCAATGGCGTCTGTAATAATATGTAAAAGTTTCTCTGTTGATGTTGAATCCATTAAAAGTATTTACGTAAATATGAATGTAATAAATGTTTTTGTACTAATTCTCGCGATGAACGCTCTTCATTAGACCATGTAATAATACAATGTGTCTATATCATTGCACAAAGTTAACGCTAAAAGAAATAAACACAAAATTTATTAGTTTAATTTTGTATTTTACCGCTCGCAGCGGTCCAAAGAAACGGGAAAATGGGGTAAAACAAACTTTTTTTGAAAAAAAACGCCAAAACATTTGGTCGGTTCGCAAAAACTCTCTACCTTTGCACCCGCAATCAGGAAAACAACCACAACGATTGTTAACCACCACGGTTGCAAGGACATTTTGGGGTATGGTGTAATGGTAACACTACAGATTCTGGTCCTGTCATTCTTGGTTCGAGTCCGAGTACCCCAACAAAAGTCATCAAGCTTTCCGCTTGATGACTTTTTTGTTTTAAAGAGAAAATATACAGGCCTTTTCTTGTCTTTTAGCCAAAAAAGTTGTTACTTTGCACTCCCGTAACATAAACAGGCAATGAAAGTATTCACAACAATTGTTGACCTTCAGAACGAGCTCTTTCGTGCCCGCCAGGAAGGTAAAGAGATTGGCCTGGTGCCAACCATGGGCGCCCTTCACGAGGGTCATGCCTCACTCATCAAACGCAGTGTCAAGGATAACGGGGCTACAGTAGTGTCCATCTTCCTCAATCCAACTCAGTTTAACGACAAAGGCGACTTGGAGCGCTATCCGCGCACCTTGGATGCCGACTGCAAGCTCTGTGAGGCTTGCGGAGCGCAGTATGTCTTCGCACCATCGGTAAAGGAGATGTATCCCACTCCCGACACCCGCCACTTCGAGTTCCCACCACAGTCTACAGTCATGGAAGGTGCCAAGCGCCCCGGACATTTCAATGGTGTCTGCCAGGTCGTGAGCCGTCTCTTCTATATTGTGAAGCCCAACCGTGCTTATTTCGGTGAGAAAGACTGGCAGCAGATTGCCGTGGTGAAGCGTCTGGTGAAATACATCGGCTATGACAAGCTGATAAAGATTGTGGAATGCCCTATCGTCCGCGATGCCGACGGGCTGGCCAAGAGTTCCCGCAACACGCTCTTAGCTCCAGACGAGCGCGCCATAGCTCCCAACATCTATAAAGCACTCAAGGAGAGTGTGGAATATGCTAAAGACCACACCGTCAAAGAGACCCATGACAAAGTGGTAGCCGACATCAATGCCATTGACGGACTGGACGTGGAATACTTTGAGATTGTGGACGGCAACACGCTCCTCGACGTAGACAACTGGGACGACAGCGACTATGTCGTGGGCTGCATCACCGTCTACTGCGGCAAGACGCCCATCCGACTCATCGACCATATCAAATACAAATCCCCAGAGGACAAATAAGTTAGCACAAAAAAGACATGCAAATACAAGTACTCAAGAGCAAACTGCACTGTGTGACCGTCACCGACGCCAACCTGAAATACCTTGGCAGCATCACCATTGACGAAGACCTGATGGACGCTGCCAACATGATTGCTGGCGAGAAAGTACAGATTGTGGACAACAACAACGGCGAGCGCTTCGAGACCTATATCATCAAGGGCGAGCGTGGTTCCGGTTGCATCTGCCTCAATGGCGCCGCTGCCCGCAAGGTGCAGATTGGTGACACCGTTATCATCATCTCCTACGCCATCATGGACTTTGAGGAGGCCAAGACCTTCAAGCCCACCATCGTGTTCCCAAAAGAGGGAAACAAGCTATAAAAGAAGTCCAGAAGCCACCACAGAAGTCTTTGAAGTATAGAAGTCCGGAAGTCCAGAAGTCACAGAAGTCCAGTCATTAGTAGGTTGGGATGATGAGCATGATGTCCATCTTCTACCCAAGAGACATTTGACTGGACTTCTGTGACTTCCGGACTTCCGGACTTCTTTTTTAGTAACTTTCCTCGGCATTGGGGAAGTTACCGGATTTCACGGCATCGACATAGGCGTGGACACCATCGGTCATGCACTGTGCCATGTCTGCAAAATGTCGGAGGAACTTCGGCTTGAAGCCCTGCGTCATGCCGAGCGCATCGGCATAGACGAGCACCTGACCGTCGGTGTCAGGTCCGGCGCCAATACCTATTGTCACAGCCTTCACCTCTTTAGTGACCTGAGCGGCAAGCTTCGCCGGGACTTTCTCAAGTGTGATAGCGAAGCAGCCTGCCTCGTCGAGAGCGTGGGCGTCGGCTAAGAGTTTGGCAGCCTCAGCCTCCTCTTTGGCACGGAGACCATAGCCACCAAACTTATGGATGCTCTGCGGGGTGAGGCCTAAATGTCCCTCCACAGGGATACCGGCTTGGATGATGGCACGGATGGTATCGGCAATCTCAGCGCCTCCCTCCATCTTCACAGCGTCAACACCAGTCTCCTTCATGATACGAACAGCATTGCGCACAGCCTCCTCACGGCTCACCTGATAGGAACCGAAAGGCATGTCGCATACCACCAGGCAGTGGTGGCAAGCACGGGCAACACCGCGCGCATAGACGATCATCTCATCGACAGTGATAGGCAACGTGGTCTCGTTACCAGCCATCACGTTGGAGGCAGAGTCGCCGACGAGGATAGAGTCGATGCCGGCTCGGTCGACGATACCCGCCGTGGTGAAGTCATAGGAAGTGAGCTGGGCTACCTTCTCGCCGGCAGCTTTCATTTCGGAAAATGTCTTGGTTGTAATCTTTTTCTTGTCTGTTGTTAAGTACCCCATTACTTATTAGTTGTTTTTCCAGTGCAAAGATAGACAATAATTTTGTAACTTTGTAGCCAATAAGTCAAAAGTCTTAACACCACACCTCATTTTATAACATACTGCATAGGAAAATGCTAAAAGGAAAGAAGATAGTCTTAGGCATCACCGGTTCCATTGCCGCTTATAAATCGTGCCTCATCATCCGCGGGTTGATCAAGCGCGGGGCCGAGGTCCAGGTTGTCATCACCCCGTCGGGGAAGGAGTTTATCACGCCGCTGACACTGAGCACGCTGACCCACAAGCCCGTCATCAGCGAGTTCTTCTCACAGCGCGACGGCACCTGGCATTCGCATGTCGACTTAGGTCTGTGGGCCGATGCCATGCTCATCGCTCCTTGCACGGCCAGCACCTTGGGCAAGATGGCCAACGGTGTGGCCGACAACATGCTTGTCACCACCTACCTGTCGATGAAAGCGCCGGTGTTCATAGCCCCCGCCATGGACTTGGATATGTACCGGCACCCGTCGACACAACACAACCTTGATGTTCTGCGCAGCTACGGCAACCATATCATAGAGCCCGGGAGCGGATTTCTCGCCTCTGGACTGGAAGGCAAAGGACGTATGGAAGAGCCGGAGAATATCATCGAAGCCTTGGACAAGGCACTGGAGCAGACTGAGGAGGCAGCACATGATCTCCAAGCCCCATCCCCTACCCTATCCGGCCAGCGCATCCTCATCACCGCCGGACCCACCTATGAGAAGATAGACCCCGTGCGATTCGTCGGCAACTACTCCAGCGGAAAGATGGGCTTCGCCCTCGCTGAGGAATGTAGGCGGCGAGGTGCTGAGGTGACCTTGATAGCCGGGCCCGTAGCCCTGCAATGTCATCCCGACATCCACCGCATTGACGTGGAGAGCTGCGAAGAGATGTACCACGCCGCTACAGAAGCGTTCCCCAACGAAGACGCTGCCATACTCTGTGCTGCGGTGGCTGACTTCAAACCCGCACAAGTAGCCGACAAAAAGATAAAACGGGAAGGTGACGGACTGCATATCGACCTTGTCCCGACGCAAGACATCGCCGCCGCATTAGGCAGGATGAAGACGGAACGGCAACATATCGTGGCCTTTGCCCTGGAGACAAACAACGAGGAGAAGAACGCCGAGGAGAAGCTTAGAAAGAAGAACGCCGACTTCATCGTCCTCAACTCCACACGGATCCCCGGAACCACCTTCCGCAGCGACGACAACCAGATAGCCATCATCTCGGCACAGGGCAGAATCGACTATCCCAAGAAGAGCAAGGAAAAGGTGGCGACAGACATCATCGACCAGCTGCAACTGCGGCTCAATCATACAGATAACTCAACATTATGAAAATAGCTATTGGCATCGACGTAGGCATCTCTACAACGAAGATTGTCGGCATCAGCGATGGAAAAGTCATCTCGCCGCTATGGATCAAAGCCACCGACCCCGTCACCTCTCTCTACGGCGCCTTCGGCAAGTTCCTTCACGACAACGCCATCGACCTCAGCGACGTAGACCGCGTCATGCTCACCGGTGTTGGCGCCGCCTATATCAATGACGACATCTACGGATTGTCCACACACCATGTCGAGGAGTTTGTCGCCGACGGTCTGGGCGCCGCTTTCGAGTCGCGCCTCGACCGGATGATAGTGGTGTCAATGGGAACAGGCACCTCGCTGGTGTCATACGACAATGGTGATATCCATCACATCGGGGGCATCGGCATCGGTGGCGGCACCCTCAACGGTCTGAGCCGCCTGCTCTTGCAGACCGATGACATCAAGCAGATTACAGAGATGGCCATGGAGGGCGACATCTCGCATATCAACCTCAGCATCGGCGACATCTCCGTGCGCCCGCTGCCCGGCCTGCCCATGGATGCCACTGCCAGCCTCTTCGCCAACGCTCAGGGTAACGCCCGACGCGAGGACATCGCCAAAGGACTCATCTGCATGGTCCTCCAGGCCATCGGGTCCGCAACGATCCTCAGCTCGCTGAACAGTGGCATCCGCGACTACGTGCTCATTGGCAACCTCTCACGGCTGCCACAGTGCAAGGAAATCTATCCCAAACTGGACAAGCTCTACAACGTGCGCTTCATCATCCCTGGGAGGAGTGAGTTCTGCACAGCTATCGGTGCCGCACTGAGTGACCCGGCACTGCTCAGAAACGAATGACAACAGCAAAACAACATCTATGAAAATCGTATTGATAGGAGCCGGCAACCTTGCCACCAACCTCGGCAAGGCTCTGAGGAAGGCCGGCCACGATGTCTGTCAGGTCTACAGCCGGACCATAGCTTCAGCCTCCACACTGGCTGAGACGCTCCACTGCGAGGCTACTAACGACATCAACAGCATCATCACCGACGCTGACGCATATTTCTTCTCCCTCAAAGACGATGCCCTGGCCCATGTGGTCGCACAAGTCTGCCAGAGATGTCAGAAGGGTGTATTCATCCATACCGCCGGATCCATGCCGATGAAGGTCTTCTACGGTTTTGCCGCCCACCATGGCGTCCTCTATCCCATGCAGACCTTCTCCAAGAGCCGCGAGGTGGACTTCTCCGTCATCCCCACCTTTATAGAATATAACGACAGTGAGGCGGAGAGGGTTATCAAAGCCCTGGCAAAATCCATCACGCAGCGCGTCTATACCCTGTCTTCCGCAGACCGCCGATACCTGCATCTCGCTGCGGTATGGGCATGCAACTTTGTCAACCACTGCTATGACATCTCTTCTGATATTCTCGCCGAGCATGGCATTCCCTTCGACGTCATGCTGCCCCTCATCGACGAGACAGCCCAGAAGGTGCACACACTCTCGCCCCATGAGGCGCAGACAGGCCCCGCTGTGCGCTTCGACGAGAACGTTATCAATGCGCAAGCCCTGTTGATGGACAAATCGCAGACACTTCAGAACCTCTACCTGCTCCTGTCGCGTAGCATACATGAGAGCAGATAGAGGCGGTCAGTAAGAGTCGGACTGCAATATTCCAGCGCAACGCGCCCGTTATCGCTTACTTCTCCTCGTGGTGTGCGCTGAATGCGGTGAGCATCCAAGCCGTCTTCTCCTGAGCCTTGAGGTAGTCGCTCATCAATGCTACCGTCACCTCGTCGCCGACCTCAGCAGCCTTCTGCAACACCTGGCGCTCGTCGGCTATCAGGGTGCGCAGCGTGTCGAGAACATAACCTACTGCCTCGCGGCCGCATGCCACACCATTGAGCTCGCTGACCTGAGCGGTCTGGAGATAGACCGAGAAACGGCTCTCGGGAGCTCCGTCAAGCTGGAGGATGCGCTCGGCGACCTCGTCGATCTTCTCGGCAGCATCGTCGTAGAGCTCCTCGTACTTCTCGTGCATGATGAAGAAGCCGTGGCCCTTGACGAACCAGTGGAGGTGGCGGAGGTTGGTATAGTGAACCTGGAAGTCAGCAAGCAACTGCTGCAATGCGTTGACAACCTCTACTGTGCGCTGTACATTCAGTCCTGTGATTTCTGTAGTCTTCATAATTCTTGTGTTTTAAATGATTAATACTCTGTTTATTTTTTCTGGTGCAAAGATAGGACATTCTTTTCATTGCCACAACAGACATTTTCTATCGGGCCATAGAGGCTGTCTATTAAGCGGCGTAACATGCTCATATACAACGCACAAACAATCTATGAGAAAGAAATAAGTTTCTTTTCTTTGCCGTCTTCTGCGTTTATCTTACCTTTGCATTATGGCAAGAACTGATATGCAGCAACTAAGGTCCGACATCTCCAACATCGTCGCGCAGATACCCTGCGGGCATGTGCTCACCTACGGCGACATCGCACGGTTGGCCGGCTGTCCCCATCTCTCACGTCAAGTCGGGCATCTGCTGTCCACCATGCCGTCATCCCTTCATCTGCCTTGTCACCGCGTCGTCAATGCCGCAGGGCGGCTCGCACCACACTGGCCTGAACAGCGACAGCTGCTGGAAGCTGAGGGCGTGACTGTAGAGACCGGCAAAGACGGCATAGCGAGAATTCGCCTGAAAGAATATCGCTGGGCCATATCCATCTGATAACGTAATACACCGTCTGTCTATGACCAGATGCTGCCCGACGCACGTATCACGTCGCTGAAAGGTGGCGGCTATGGACGTCAGCACCTACAGGACAATATCGACTTCGTCGCCCGCGCCTACCGCAGGAAAGACTATTGACGGTCTTTTCTTCTATTGGGCGTTCTTATCTGACCTTGAACTGATACTCCTTACCATATTCTCTGAGTATTGCCAGCCGGAGTGTTTTCTCCGTGAGGTTGTAGAGGGCCGACCATTGTGTCTGCGATGTGAGCTCCTCAGTGGGCGGCTGCGAGACAGCCTGGAGCAGGGACATGGCCTCGTCTTCCCCAAGCTGGAAGCCGTTGGCGAAGAGTGTGGCTCGGAGCGTCTCATAACGGTTTTTTCCGTGCGCGGAACCCCAGCCGTCAGTGGTGCCCACCATAGTCGGGGAGACATAGAAGTTGGTCACGCAGCGCAGGGTATCGTTACCAGTGAACACCTCCATGACCCGTGGCGTCGTCTCGCCTTGCGGCCGGGTATATTCCACGATGGCATAGTCGCCCGTGGCATCAGCCATGAAGTAGTGGTAGTTGCCGCGCCCGCTGCCCCGCATGTCCATGTCGTAGCTGCCCAACAGTCGGATGGCTTCCTTCACGGTGGAGGCGCGGTCGAGGAGCATCCGGATTGCCGTCGTGGTGCCGATACGTGGTTTGCCTGTCTGCTGATTGGTCTGCACCTCGTTGAGGGAGAGCACGCCAATGGCGAAGCCGTCCTCATTGATGCCGTCAAGGACAGCGTAAGGCAGACCCATGAGAAGCGAGAGGTCGGAGGTGCCGTCGGTATAGAAGCCGCGACCGTAGCCTAAGTTCAAGCCGTCGACCATGGCGATGGACTTTTTCCCGCCTGCCGGTGCCGTATGGACCAGGATGGCGGCCGTGGGCTTATAGCTCTTGCCGTCGGCAGAGAAGTGTCGGTAGTCGTAGTTGCGCCCCATGATGAACTGCCCACTCTGCTGCTCCGGTACGGCAAAGGCGCTGCACCCCGTACCCATAGAAACTTTGGCCGAGGTGGCAGGCAGTTTGTCAAATAGCAGGGAGGCGATGTACTGGAAGAGCTGGTTGGTGTCGGTGTAGCCAGCCTGGAGCACAGCGTCCAATTTGTAGTCGGCGGTGTAGTCGATTTCATACAACCGTCCAGTGCCGTCAACGTCCTTCATGGACCGCAGCATCGCCAACTTGTCGGCATCGGTGATGTAGGCGGCAGGATTCTGAATGATGACGGGGGCTTCACTGTCCTCATGGCTGCACGAGGCGAACTGAAGAGCGGCAAAAACGCAGACCATAGACAGCAGGCTGCGTGTCAAAAGGGTAACAAGTAATCTTTTCATAAGCGTTTATTTTTATCCTCCGTAATGAAATGAAGTGTATTTATCGGTCACAAAGATAAAGAAAAGCTACTTATGCTGCAACACCTAACCCTTTGCAACCCAACAGATTTTGCGAGTGTCACAAAAAGTTGCCGATAAAGTAAAAACCGTTTTGTGGTTAGCACAAAAAATTGTGGTTAGCGCAAAGAAGTCTCATCTCTGTTCTATTCCGTTTTCGTCTGCCACCCCATCATTGCATATTGGGGAAGTCAATAAAAATGCCAGGGCTGAGACCATTGACAAGCAAATCAGTTCGAAGTAATGTATATTGACAAGTAAAATAGTTTAACCAGTCAAGAACTGACAAGTGAATTCAGGAAAAGACAAGTGAATTCAGGAAAAGACATGTGGACATCGTCACGAAATCGTGTGACGGTCGTCACAAGATAGTGTGACGGTCGTCATAAGATCGTGCGACGGTCGTCACAAGATCGTACGACGGTCGTCACAAGATTTCGTTTAATATTTTTTTGGACATTATGCTCCTGCTCCCGCCCGCTTCCGCCATTTCGACGGCGAGCAACCCTCTTTCTTCGTAAAAATCTTTGTGAAATAGCTCAGGGAGAGAAAACCAGAGGCTTCGGAGATGGCAGCCACGGTGAGCTCGGGATGAGCCGTCAGCTGTTGCCGGGCAAAGGCGATGCGGAGCCCCGCTATCCACTCCCGGAACGACACATGATAGACGGTCTTGATATAAGCAGCGAGGTAGGTGCGGTTGGTGCCCACCTCCCCGGCCAGCTCCTCTATCGTCAGTGCAGGACGCGTGTAGCCTTGCTGAGCAATCCATTTATCCAACTGTTCCTTGATAGCGGCATGATAGGCGGGAGCGACGGCCAGCGACTCTTCCTGTCCGCCACCAGCTTCAGTGGGCGCCATCCCCTCCGGCATCTCCTTCTCCAGGATGCTCTCCACTTGCTCGTAGAAGAGCAGGTAGTTGAGGTAAGCGCAGAAAAGGTAGATATAGAACGGAATGCTCGACAGCACCCACAGGAAGATCCAGCGGTCGGGGAGGAAGGTGAGCAGCCCGCAGCCTACGCCAAAGATGAGGGCCCACCAGGTGAGGACGGACATCCACCGGATATAGGCGGCGATGTCCTCGGAGTGGATGTCGTCGATCAGGCGCACGGCGAGACGATAGGTAAGGATGATACGGCGCGACAGGGAGAGGCCATAGACGATGAGCCACAAGGCCATGAGGGCAATGGCGAGATGCTGCACGCCGCCCGAAGGCAGAAGGAAGAGGATGACGAGGGAGAGAACGATGTAGGTCAGCCACCCCGCGAGATGGCAGAGAAAGCGCCGGAGAGTCAGATAGTGGTGGTTGAGAAGCACCAGAAAGGCGCAGCTGAAGAGCCAGTAGGTAAGGTAATAGGTAGCGAGGTTCATCATGATGGCCGCCTCCTGCCACTGGAAGCGGGGCGAGACGAAGAGATGCACCGAATAGTTGGCCGACAGCGCCAGCAGAGCCCCAGCCATAAGACGGCGGGAGCGCAGGTAGTTGCCGAAGATGCGCTTGTCAGGAGTCTTCGCCATGAGGAAATAGAAGGCAAAGAACAGCATCAGCACCAGGGCAATGCCGAGAGAATATTCGTAAAGTGTGCCGCCCAATGGTATCATAAACTATCCATTTGACTTTCTTCCACCTCCCATTCGTCTACGGTATGCTTGTCGGCGTCGAAGCGGATGCCGACTTTCACCACCTTGCGGCCATCGGTGAGGTAAGGCTTGGCATAGCCGCGAGCCTCAATCTGCTCAAGGGCATGGCGTGCGGTGTCGCCGACCTTCAGCTCCATGACATAGATGGCGTTGGGCATGAAGACGACCAAGTCGGTGC
>ERZ791911.167-NODE-167-length-62899-cov-7.659188_pt1 | contig 62899 bp, 55 predicted proteins | sample MGYA00510142_ERZ791911 | MGnify/ENA primary metagenome ERZ791911 (study PRJEB30046, sample SAMN00792056) | human gut metagenome | study: EMG produced TPA metagenomics assembly of the A metagenome-wide association study of gut microbiota in type 2... | reverse complement strand
GTCATGCAGCAATGTAGACAAAAAGTAAATCCCGTAACGCTTACTTCATACTCATTGCCCAAAGGGCAATCCACAACCCTCTGAACCTTTTGAACCTTCTGAACCCTTTGAACCCTCTGAATCTGTATTTATTGGAAATAAGTCACCATCGGCATGTACCAAGATTCTTCGCTTCGCTCAGAATGACTATGTCCGGCGTGAAGACAATCCCGTAGCGCCTGCCGCGAAGCGGCATATAAAACTTATTGCCCGAAGGGCAATCCACAACCCTCTGAACCTTCTGAACCTTCTGAACCCTTTGAACCCGGGCCGCAAAGCGGCCCCTTATAACAATCTTCTATAAGCAGCTATAGAAAAATAAAATTCTGAAACAAGAGACAGATTTCAAAGACGGGAAATGAAAAATAAATGGGAAAAAGGGTCTTTAACCGCTATTCATGAAAATGAATATTCTGCATAAAAATTCATGGATGAAAAATAGAGTAAATGATTTCTCCGAAAATATGGGATTTTTTTGAGGGATTTCCATAGAAGGCAATCGAAAAAAGAGACAATTTACATAGCTTGCAATATATGCATATATGCATTGAATACTATATAATTATAAATACATAGCAATATATATAGTGATATATGCATATTTGATTATGAATTCTCATGCCGTTACAATACAAGTGAACGAGAGAGCGTTTCCGTTTCTTGTTTCTTATGTGAGTCTTTCCCGGAGACTGTGAGGAAAGGAGGATAGCCGGTTAACCAGGGATACAGACGGATGATTCAGATTTTCTTTTCGCATTCAGCTATTATTCATGCTTATTTTTGAAGGTCTGTCATCTTCCGTTATCAGCAGTGTCTTTTTTCCTTATGGAAAAGAGAGAGATTTCTTTTAAGGAAGGTGAACTTATGGATCCAGCTATTATCACACTATGTGTGCTGGCAGTAGCAGCATTCCTGTTTGTTACCGAATTAATTCCGCTGGCAGTGACTGCCATGGCAGCCTGCACGGCCCTGGGAATTCTGGGCGTTCTTCCGTCCAAGCAGGTGTATGCAGGTCTTTCCAATTCCACCGTCGTTCTTTTTGGCGGTATGTTCGTCATCGGCGCAGCCATGTTCAAAACAGGCCTGGCTGAAGCAGTAGGTCTCTGGGTAGTAAACAAGGCGGGTACGAAGGAAGTCCCCCTCATGGGCGCTATCATGATTGTTACCATTGCCCTGTCTGCCGTTTCCTCCAATACCGGCACCGTGGCCTGCCTCATGCCGGTCATCATCGGTATTGCCAACGCTGCCCACATTCCGGCATCTAAGGAACTGATGCCCCTGGCAGTGGCAGCTAACGTAGGCGGCACCATCACCATGATCGGTACTCCGCCAAACGTTATCGTTACCGGCGCTCTGTCCGCAGCAGGCCTTCCGACCTTCGGATTCTTCGAATTCGCTCTCATCGGTGTTCCGCTGTCCATTATTGCTTTCGTTTTCACCCTTTTAGTCGGCCGTCATCTGCTTCCTGAAAACAGTGCCGGTGAAATGGATGAAGCAGCAGTAAAAGCTGCTGCTGAAGAAGCCGGCGCTGCTGACGATGCAGCTCCTGCAAGCAAGAGCAAAATGTGGATTTCCGGTCTCATCATGATCGGCGTTGTTGTCTGCATGGCCCTGAACCTCAAGACCGTTCCTCTTCAGACTGCAGCTGTTACCGGCGCAATCCTCTGCGTCATCACCGGCTGCCTGAAAGAAAAGGAAGCTTATGCAGGTATCGACTGGGTAACCATTTTCCTGTTCGCCGGCATGCTTTCCGTGGCTACCGCTATGGATAAGACCGGCGCAGGCAAACTGATTGCCGACACCGTAGTTAACATGATGGGCGATCATCCGAACCCCATCGTTCTCTGCGCTGTACTGTACCTGATTTCCAACGTACTGACCCAGTTCATGTCCAACACTGCATCCGCAGCACTTCTTGCACCAATTGGTATTTCCATTGCCCAGTCCATCGGCGCTGACCCGAAACCGGTACTTATGGCTATCGGTATCGCAGCATCCATGGCATTCGCAACACCAATGGCTACTCCGCCAAACACCCTGGTTCTCGGACCTGGCGGATTCTCTTTCAATGACTATGTGAAAGTCGGCGTTCCGCTGTGCGTAATTACCTTCATTGTCAGCGTAATCATTATCCCGATTTTCTGGCCATTCTTCCCAGGCTGATTTCAGCTTTGGAAACAGAGTCTATTGAATTTTTCAGGAAAGGGGGCGCCCGGCGGCGTCTCCCTGCTCCTGATAACAACTGCGTGAGGCAGAATCCTCACAGGTATCTAATAAGGTACTAAAAAGAAAGGTGGATTTATACATGGATACTCCAAGCCCACTTTCCATTTGTATCACTAACATGGTTATCGTATTTGCGGTTCTGATTGTTCTTGCATTCGTTATTCAGCTGATTCACGTTGTGGATCCAACCAAGAACAAAAAGAAATAAGTAAAACATAACCATTAAGATTAGGAGGATACAAATATGGATGGCTTTATGAGAGCACTGGTTTCTGTATGGACAGATTCCGGATTTGCTGCATTAACATGGCAGAACATCGTCATGATTTTCGTCGGACTGATTCTGCTCTATCTGGCAATTGCAAAAGATTACGAACCTCTTCTGCTGATGCCCATCGCCTTCGGCGATATTATGGCTAACTTCCCGAATACCGGTTTCGAAACCGATATGGGCGTTATGATGGCTATTGGATTTGGTATTAAGTATGAAATTTTCCCGCCGCTGATTTTCATGGGCGTAGGTGCCATGACCGACTTTGGTCCGCTCATTGCTAACCCGAAGACCATGCTCCTCGGTGCTGCTGCCCAGATCGGCGTATTCGTAGCACTGGCAGGCGCTATGGCTCTTGGCTTCAATGTCCAGGAAGCAGCATCCATCGGTATCATCGGTGGTGCCGACGGCCCGACCGCTATTTATCTGACTTCTAAACTGGCTCCTCATCTTCTGGGCGCCATCGCTGTAGCAGCTTACTCCTACATGTCCCTGGTTCCGCTGATTCAGCCGCCAATCATGAAGCTCTGCACCAATAAGGCACAGCGTACCATTAAGATGCAGACCCTTCGTCCGGTTTCCCATTTCGAAAAGGTAGCATTCCCGATTGTCGTAGCTATTGTCGTATCTCTGCTTCTGCCACCGGTAGCAGCTCTGATGGGCATGCTCTGCCTGGGCAACCTGTTCGAAGTATCCGGCGTAACCGCTCGTCTGTCTGATACTGCTCAGAACTCCCTGTGCAACATCGTTACCATTTTCCTGGCAACCGGCACAGGCCTCACCATGACCGGTGATAAATTCCTTCGTCTCCAGACCATTGAAATCATTTTCCTGGGCCTCGTTGCATTCGCAGCAGGCACCGCAGGCGGCGTACTCTTCGGCCAGGTGATGAGAATTGCATCCGGCAACAAAGTGAACCCGCTGATCGGTTCCGCAGGCGTATCTGCTGTACCGATGGCAGCCCGCGTATCCCAGATCGTAGGTCTGAAAGACAACCCGTCCAACTACCTGCTGATGCAGGCTATGGGCCCGAACGTAGCAGGCGTTATCGGTACTGCAGTAGCTGCAGGCACCATGCTGGCACAGTTCGGAGGCTGATTTCTCTAGGAAATCCGTCAATAAAAAGCACTCTCGAAAGAGGGTGCTTTTTTATTGGGGCGGCGAGGCCGCCCCGGGTTCAGAAGGTTCAAAAGGTGCAAAAGGTTCAGAGGGGAAGGTGGCGCCCTTCGGGCGCAAATAAAGGGGGGGCAGCAAAGCTGCCCCCCTTTGAACTCACTGAATCTTCCCGCCGACCGGTATTTATTGCAAATAAGTCACCATCGTCATGTACCAGGATTCTTCGCTTCGCTCAGAATGACGGTGTCCGGCGGTAAGCAGTAAGCGGATAGCGGACAGCCGATAGCTGTCCCGCTTATTCCTCTTGCATTCTACTGAAAATACTGATATCATTACACTTGATAAGGAGTATTTGACTATGCAATTAATTGATTTATCTGATGTACAGGATTTCAGCGCCGCCCGTTTCCTGCTGTACTGGCTGGTGGCGTCCGTTGTGGCCATTATTGTGGCATACAGTATCGGACAGGAGAATAAGCTGAAGTGGTTTAGGCAGCGGAAGTCCAATGGCTTTATGGTGCGCCGCGGGGTGTTTGGCAATTTCAGTCTGCTGGGGGTGCCGAATTCGAAGCAGGGCTTTGCCATTACGGCGGGCATCTTTATCGGTTCCGGCATTATTTGGGCACTTCTTGTATTTGTCATTCTGCCTGTTTTCGGGTATAATTTATAGTATAGAAATTACAGTTTCATATTTCGTTTCCTGCGTATGGCACAGGGGTAGGAAATCCATCCTGATAGAAGGACCTGGCATTGAAAAATGTCGGGTCTTTTTTTTAAAAGAATTCATGTACTGCAGGTTATTGCTTTTTCATCACAGAAAAAGGAGAAAAGGAAATCGGATGAAAGGGTATTTGTATTTTTATTCATTTAGGAGGTTTCAATGACAGCCTGGGAAAGTATTGCGAAAGAGTTGTTCAGCGGGGTCATAGGCATGGGCGACCCTTCTGTGTGGATGATGTTTCTCATCGGAGGCATCCTCATTTATTTGGGGGTAAAGAAGGATTATGAGCCCATGCTTCTCTTCCCCATGGGGGTGGGCTGTATCCTGGCCAACATTCCCGGCCATTTTGCGGTGATTCCCACAGGAGGAGGAGAGCCTGGTTTCCTGTCTGTGCTCTATGAGGCAGGCATTGCCAATGAGCTTTTCCCGGTGCTGATTTTCATTGCGGTAGGGGCCATGTGCGAGTTTGATCCCCTAATCCGGGCGCCCTATGTCATGCTGTTTGCAGCGGCCGCCCATTTTGGCATTTTTGCTGCCGCCCTTCTGGCATCAATGGCGGGATTTCCTTTCAACGAAGCGGCGTCCATCGGTATCATTGGCGCCGCCGACGGCCCCACCACTATCTTTGTGGCCCAGAAATTTGCGACGAACCTTTTGGCGCCGCTGACGGTGACGGCTTTCTGCTACATGTCCCTGGTGCCCATTATCCAGCCGCCGATTGTGAAGCTCCTCACCACGAAGAAGGAGCGCATGATCCGCATGCCCTTCAAGGCGGAAAAACCGGTGTCCTGGACGGCCCGTTTCCTCTTTCCCCTGATGGTGGTGCTTATTGCAGGCATTCTGGCGCCTATTTCCGTACCCCTCATCGGTGCCCTCATGTTCGGCAACCTGCTGAAGGTGTCCGGCGTTACGGATTCCCTGTCCAATGCGGCGCAGAATGAGCTGTCCAACCTGGTCACCCTTCTCCTGGGCATTACGGTGGGGGCCACCATGACGGCGGAAAATATCCTCACCATGGATGTTCTCAAAATCCTGGTGCTGGGAGCCTTTGCCTTCGTATTCGATACGGTGGGCGGAGTCCTTTTCGCCAAGCTGGCCAACCTGTTCCTGAAAAAGAAAATTAACCCCATGATTGGGGCCTGCGGCATTTCCGCATTCCCCATGTCGGGGCGCGTCATTGCCAAGATGGCGCTGAAGGAAGACCCGTCCAATTATATTATCCAGCATGCCATGGGGGTCAATGTGGCAGGCCAGGTGGCTTCCGTGGTAGCCGGCGGTCTGGTGCTGGCTTTGATTCCCGTACTGGGTTAAGTGGGACAAGGAGGAAATCATGACAAGTGTAGAATCATCCATAGCGTTAATGGTTATCGCCTATCCCCTTCTTTTTGTGGTGATGGCGGTGTTTGCAGGATTGACATATCTTTTGAACCGGGTATTTCAGGAAAGGAAATAGGGAGACAGCGGGACAGTGCGATAGTGGGAAAGTGTGACAGTGAGAGAGTGGGATAGGTGGACGGCTATCCGCTGTCGGCTATCCGCCTTCCCTCGGGAAGGGATCATCAAACAGAAAAACGTCGAATATGCTGTATTTCCGGCATTCAGGTGGTGTAGAAGGGAGAGACGCAGGGCCTTTTCCGCTTCGTTTATAGATTTAGAAAATTGCCCAAAATAACAGTAAGCTGTTCTCCGCATTGTCATCTTGAGCGGAGCTGCATGTCGATATGAGAGCAAAGGTATTTGGCTCTATTGAGACTCTGAGTCGAGAGATCTCCGCCCCAATGCGGCTTGTGCCATTGGGAGAGGGAGATTTCTCCACTCTGTGGAGACTCTGCATAGAGTCTCCAAGTCAGCCGAAGTTGGCCTCTAGCCTGCCCAATAAGAGGCTTTCCTATTGGCGGCTGACCGGCTTCGGTCGAAATGACAATGAAGCGAGGGGGAGTGTTTGCGTCAATTTGTTCCTTGCAGACCAATGATAAAGCGCCTACCGCCAAATTGTCTAACTATCCGGGGAGAAATCAATCATTTTTTCACAGCCCCTGGCGCCGCAGGCGCCGGAGGATAGGGGCGTCCATTTTCGGAAACACAGCTGCGAATGGGAGCAATCAAAAAAACGGCGCAGAAGCGCCGTTTTTTGATTGTTTTATTTACTTTCAAAGAATGCCTTGTAGGCCAGGTAGGTTTCGTAGGCATCGGCCTTGGAGAGGAGGTCGTAGGGGGAGTGCATGGAGAGCATGGCTGTGCCGCAGTCCACCACTTCGGCGCCCCAGTCGGCCATCATGAAGGCGATGGTGCCGCCGCCGCCCTGGTCTACCTTGCCCAGTTCGCCGATCTGCCAGCATACGCCGGCTTCGTTGAAGATGGTGCGGATTTTCTGCAGGAATTCAGCATTCGCATCATTGCTGCCTGCTTTGCCTCTGGCGCCGCCGTACTTGGTGAGGTTGATACCGTAGCCCATGAAGGAGGCGTTATCCTTTTCCGATACTTCCGGGAACATGGGGTCAAGGCAGGAGTTTACGTCGGCGGAAAGCATTTCACTGTTTTCCATGGTTTCATAGAAATCAAGGATAGAGTCCTGTCCCTGGAGGGAAAGGAGCTTCATCACGAATTTCACGAAGTAGGAGGATTCCATGCCTGTGTTGCCGTAGGAACCGATTTCTTCCTTATCCGTCAGAAGGGCGGCCTGGGTCTTCACGCCGGGTTTGGCATGGAGGATGGCTTCCAGGTTGGCATAGGAGCATACCCGGTCATCCTGGCCGTAGGAAGCGATGAGGGAGCGGTCAAATCCCACGTCCCGGCTCTTTGTGGCGGGCACCAGTTCCAGTTCGGCAGTGGCGAAGTCTTCTTCTTCAATGCCGTAGGTATCTTTCAGCCATTTCATGAAGACTTCCTTGGGCTTTGCTTTTCCTTCGGCGTTGGTCCAGGCAATGGCCTGCAGCTGTTCGCCGGTAATGCCTTCGGCCAGGGGCTTTTTCATCTGGTCCTGGGCCATGTGGATGAGGAGGTCCGATACGTAGAAAATGGGATCTCCTTCTTTCATGCCCACATTGATTTCCACTTTCTTTCCGTCCCTTGTGTAAATGACGCCGATGAGGGCCAGAGGAATGGTGGGCCACTGGTATTTCTTAATGCCGCCGTAGTAGTGGGTGCGGAAATAGACCACCCCTTCCTGCTCGTGTACCGGGTTTGCTTTCAGGTCCAGACGGGGGGAGTCGATGTGGGAGCCCACGATTTTAATGCCCTCATGCACCGGTTCCTGGCCAATCACTGCCAGAATGACGGACTTGCCCTTCTGGTTCCAGTAGACCTTGTCGCCGGGTTTCAAAGATTTCATGTCATATACCGGCTTGAATCCCTTTTCCTCTGCCTGGCGAATGATTTCAGCCGCTGCCAGCCTCTCCGTGCGGGCGGTGTCAAGGAAAGCCTTGTATTTTTCACCGTAATCCATGACAGCTTCACGCTCTTTTTTGTTCATGCGCTGCCATACGGATTTTGTTCTGCTGTATGTTTCTTTCATTATGAACCTCCTATAGAGAATGATTATCACATTTATTATTATACTACAAATTAGAAGATAGACGATAGAGTTTAGAAAATAGAAGATAGACGAAAGAAGATAGAAGCTGTCGGCTCCCGTCTCCAGGCTTTTGGCTGCCCACTGTCCCACTGTCCTACTGTCACACTGTCACACTGGCGGCGCCTTCCCACTGACCGGTATTTACAGGCAGATGAGTCACTATCGGCATGTACCAAGATCCTTCGCTGCGCTCAGGATGACTGTCAGAGGCGGGAAGGCGGATGTTTGAAGTCAGATGTCTGGTGTCTGAACGTCTCCGTGCTATCGGGAATACCGCTCAGCGGACAGCGGATAGCGGTAAGCGGACAGCTGTCCTGCTATCCGGCGGGCAATCCCGTAACGCTGTCTTTATATTCATGGCCGAAGGCGATACCACCACCCTCGGCCCGAAGGGCCGCAGCCCCCTTCTACACAACCCGCCGCCGTCAGGCGGCCACAACCCTCGGGGCCAAAGGCCCCGTCCACCTTCCCCTCTGAACCCTCTGAACCTTTGCGCCCAGAGGGCGCATCACTATCCCACTGGCACCGGACTTCCTTTCGTGATATACTTTCATTAATTACTTTCGGAATAAGGAAGCTGCTCGATTTTGACAGACTTTCTTGACGGAGGATAGAAGTTTGGGAGGAGTTTTGACAAATGAACAATGAGAAAGCAGATGTCCGCCTGGAAGATGTGGAGGGGACAAAAGCGGAACTGGACAGGAAAGCCCAGAAGATGCTGGAGGACAAGGATGCCGATTCCCGCATGAGGATTTATGAAGGTCCTTTGGGAAAGGCCATCGTGGTCCTTTTGTGCCTGTGGACGGCGTTCCAGCTGTATTTCACCACCGTAGGGGCCATCAGCGCCATCAACCTTAGGGCCATTCACTGTATTTTCCTTCTGTTGTTTACGTTTCTTTTATTTCCTACCTATAAGAAGGAGAAGCGGAGGAGGAAGCTGCCGCCGCTGTGGGACTGGCTCTTTATCCTGGGGTCCGTGGGGTCTTTCCTGTACCTGATTTTCAATTATACCCGCATTGCCCAGACCGGCGGCCGGATTAACAATCTGGAAATCGGCATCGCCTTTGTGGCTATTATCTGCGTATTTGAAGCGGCAAGGCGTGCTTCAGGAAATCTGGCTATTTTGGCGGCCCTGTTCCTGGCGTATAACTGGTTCGGCGCTTACCTGCCGGGGTACCTGGGACACAACGGCTTTACACTGAAGCGTGTGCTTATTACCCAGTTCTGGGGCACCCAGGGCCTTCTGGGCACAGGTATCGGCGTATCGGCTACCTATATTTTCCTGTTTGTAGTCTTCGGCGCCTTTTTGAAATACAGCGGATTTTCCCATTTCATCAATGATTTTTCCCTCACCCTGGTGGGCCGCACATCCGGCGGCCCTGCCAAGGTGGCGGTGATTGCGTCGGGGCTTATGGGCATGATTAATGGCTCCGCCATTGCCAATGTGGCCACCACCGGCACCATTACTATTCCCCTCATGAAGCGCACCGGATACAAGAAGGAATTCGCCGGCGCCGTAGAAGCGGTGGCTTCCACCGGCGGCCAGTTCACTCCGCCTATTATGGGGGCCGTGGGCTTCGTGATGGCGGAATTCCTGAATCTGTCCTATACCTATGTGGCACTGGCTTCTGTGACGCCGGCGCTCCTGTACTATATCGGTCTGCTTTTTGCCGTTCATTTTGAGGCCAAAAGGCTGGGTCTTTCGGGCATTGCCAAGGAAAACATTCCCGACGCCATGAAGGTCATCAAAGAGCAGGGCCACCTGGTACTGCCGCTTATCAGCCTCATCGGACTCATGTTTGCCGGTTTTACGCCGCTTTATGCAGCGGTGATTTCCATTTTCGTTACCATCGGAGCCAGCTGGCTTCGGAAGGATACCCGCATGACGCCGGATAAAATCCTGGCTGCCGTGGTGGAAGGCTCCAAGAGTGCCATTTCCGTAGGGGTGTGCTGCGTCATCATCGGCGTTATCATCGGCACCGTCACCTTGACATCCCTGGGGCTCAACATGGGTTACCTCATCCTTTCCGTAGTGAACGGAGGAAGCATTTATCTGGCAGGCTTCCTGGTGATGATCATGTCTGCCATTCTGGGCATGGGCGTTCCCGGCGTGGCGGCATACGTTATCGTGCAGGCCGTGGCGGTGCCGGTGCTTATCAAAGCAGGGGCCCTTCCCCTCATTGCCCACCTGTTCTGCCTGATTTATGCGTGCCTCTCCAATATCACCCCGCCGGTGGCCATGTCTGCCTATGTGGCTTCGGGTATTGCGGATTCGGACCAGACCAAGACGGGCCTCTGGGCGGTGCGTCTGGGGCTTATCGGATTCATTATTCCCTTCTTTTTCCTGGACAACCCGGTGCTCCTCATCGGCGTGTCCAAAACGGCCACCCTCTTTGATACGGGATGGGCTGTCTTTACTGCCATGGTGGGCACCTTCGCCCTGGTGGCAGGGCTGGAGGGATGGATTCTCCGCCGCTGCAGCATGGTGGAAAGAATCATCCTCGTCGTTTCCTCGCCGTTCCTGCTTCTTCCCGGCGTCCTCACCGATGCGGCCGGCGCGGCAGGCATTGCGGCGGTATGTATTTACCAGTGGATGAAGAGGAATAAGGAAAAGAAAGAAATCGAAGCAGCATAGAAATCACAGCCTCCTCTATCCTCCATGGATAGGCCCGGGTTGTATTTATAAAAGTAGAATTGCAGTAAGGGAGGAAACATTATGAAAAACTGGAAGAAAGTACTGGCAGTATCCATGGCAGCCATGGTGATGGCAGGTGCCCTGGCAGGGTGCGGAGACGATAAGAAAGGGGGCGCTGCCAAACCGGCAGCAGGGCAGACGCTGAAAATTAATTTCCCCACCGCCGGAGCCTCCGGTGCCCTCTATGCCGTAGGGGCCGCCATTACTAACATGTGGAGCAATAATGTACCCGGCGTGCAGGCGGCCAGCCAGGCTTCCGCCGGCGGCATTGAAAACCTGAACATGGTTTCCGACGGGGAAGCCCAGGTATCCATCGCCATTGCCAGCAACGTATACCAGTGTTACAAAGGACTGGACACATTCAAGGACCATGCCTATCCGGACCTGAAGGTCATCGGCGGTCTGTACCTCAACCCGAACCAGGTGGTGGCCAGCGCCAATTCCGGTATTGAAAACATCCAGGACATCAAGGGCAAGCACTTTGCCGTCGCTTCCGCCGGTTCTTCCGTGTATAACGAGGCGGAAGCCCATCTTACCACGGCAGGCATGAAGTTCCCCGATGACATTAAAGCCGAATACATTACCTTCGGCGATGCGGCTGATATGATTCAGAACGGCTCCATCGACGGTGCCTGGATCATGTCCGGCGCTCCCGCTTCCGCTGTCACCCAGGCCCTCACCAGCGGTGCCCATCTGGTGCCCATTGACGATAACCTGATGAAGGAACTGAAGGCCAAGTATCCCTGGTACACCAGCTACACTATCAAGGCAGGCACCTATCCCAACCAGGACAAGGACGTACAGACCTCTGCCATCAAGATGGTCATGTTCTGCCGCGGCGACCTGCCGGAAGACGTGGTATACCAGCTCACCAAGACCCTTTGGGAACATATGGATGAAATGGGCCAGTCCCAGAAGAACCTCAAAGGACTGACACCGGAAAATGCGGTAAAAGACATTGCCGGCGTACCCCTCCATCCGGGCGCTGAAAAGTACTACAAAGAAATCGGCGTGCTGAAATAGTTGGCAGCCCAAAAACGCTTCCCCTTCGGGAGGCGTTTTTGAGTTAGTGGACTGGTGAACTGGTGGACTAGTGGGCTAGTGATCTAGTGATCTAGTGAGCTGGTGAGCTGGTGTGCTGGTGTGCTGGTTTGTTGTCCTACTGTCCTACTGTCCCATTGTCTCACTGTCCCACTATCTTACTAGTCCACTAGCACACTAGTTCACTAGCACACTATCACACCCCCCCCCTTGACTAAAGTCCACTTTAACTTTCTATAATGAGTAAGATGAAACCTTTTCCTATTCCTCCCGGGCTATGATACAATAAGCAGAGAACAGGAGGACATATGATACATCGCTTTCATCAGGACAAAAACAGGTGGGACGGCGTGGAGCCCCATATTTACAAAGAAAATCCCGGCGTATTCCGGGATGTGACCAAGCAGGTTCTTTTTGATAACGAAAATGACCTTCCGGTGCAGTTCCGCTATTTCCAGGTAGAAAAGGGAGGCTTTTCTTCCTTTGAACATCATGAGCATATGCATGCGGTCATGATTTTCAAGGGGAAGGGCCATGCCCTTTTGGGAAATCAGGTGGTGGAGGTCCATGAAGGGGATTTCATCACCATTGCTCCCTGGGAGTGGCACCAGTTCAAGGCAGACATGGGAGACATTCTGGGTTTCCTCTGCCTTGTGAACCATGACAGGGATATCCCCGTGTATCCCACGGAAGAAGATATTCAGGAAATCAGGAAGAATTCGGAGGCGGCACGCTTTCTGGACGAGAAATGAGAAGTAGGAAAGCCTGCCGCAGGGCAGGTTTTTCTTTATGTATGTGGAGGAAAAAGAAATGAAAAAGACAGCAGGCATTGGTGGAGACCATTATATTCCCTATGAAGAAAGAAGGGGAAATGAGTCCATTGTGTATTTCACCCGTGACTTATCGGCGGAGGGGCTCATTCGCATGTATGAGAAAATCAATGAAAATCTTACCGGAAAAATTGCGGTGAAACTTCATACGGGAGAGCAGCACGGCCCCAATATCATTCCCCGTCCCTGGGTGAAGGTGCTTATGGAAAAGGATATTCCCCAGGGCACCATCGTAGAAACCAATACCTACTACGACGGTGACCGCTATACCACCGAAAAGCACCGGAAAACTCTGGAAGTAAACGGCTGGACCTTTGCGCCGGTGGACATTATGGATGAAGAAGGCACCACCATGCTTCCCGTGAAGGGCGGCAAATGGTTCACCGAAATGTCCGTAGGCAGCCATGAGACCAATTATGATTCCATGCTGGTGCTCACCCATTTCAAGGGCCACGTGCAGGGCGGTTTTGGCGGTTCCAATAAGAATATCGGTATCGGCTGCGCCGACGGCCGTATCGGCAAGGCCATGATTCACACCTATCCGGGCAAAGACCAGTGGTCCATTGCCAAGGAGGAATTCATGGAAAGAATCACCGAATCCTCCAAGGCCACGGTGGATTATTTCGGGAAGCATATCGCCTTCATCAACGTCATGCGGAATATGTCCGTGTCCTGCGACTGCGAGGGCGTGAATGCCATGCCTGTGGTGACGCCGAACGTGGGCATTCTGGCATCCCTTGATATCCTCTCCATCGACCAGGCTTCCGTGGACATGGTGTACGCCATGAAGGAAGAGGACCATCACGACCTGGTGGAACGGATGGAGTCCCGCCACGGCCTTCGCCAGCTCACCTATATGAAAGAAATGGGCATGGGCAATGACCGCTATGTGCTCATCGATGTGGACCACGGCGATAAGCGGATTGACGCGAAAGAAGCGGTGGCAGGGGTGAAGCCCTTTGGGAAATAAATCCTTCCTTGAAAGAAATACCATCATTTTTGATATGGACGGCACCCTCATCGATTCTATCGGCGTATGGAACCAGGTGGACTGTGCCCTCATGGCAGCCATGGGCGGGCCGGCGGAAGAAGAAATGGCGGTGGGAAGAAGGCGGGATGATTTCCTCGCAGCCCATGGAACGGACGATAATCCCTATCTGTCCTACTGCCTGGCTCTGGCCCGTCACTGCGGCTGCAGCTGGAGTGGGGAAGAGGTATTCCGGAAACGCTATGAGATTTCCCGAAATTTCCTCATCCATCGGGTGGACTACAAGAAGGGAGCGCCGGAGGTGATTCAAAAGCTCAAAAGTCTGGGAAAGACCCTGGTCATTGCCACCACCACTAAAAGGGCGAACATGGATATTTACCGCAGCCTGAATGAAAACATCAGGGCAAAGGCGCCGCTGGATGCCTGTTTCACCGCCATCTACACCAGGGAGGACGTGTCTTCCATCAAGCCGTCGCCGGAAGTCCATGAGAAACTGATGGCGGATTTGGGAAAGACAAGGGAGGACTGCTTTATTTTTGAAGATTCCCTGGCGGGAATGCAGGCGGCCGGAGCAGCGGGCATTCCGGCAGGTGCCATTTATGACCGGTATTCCGAAAAGGACAGGGAAACCATCCGGCAGCTTTCCGCTGCTTGGTATGACGGCTGGGACGAGGTGCTGGAAGAGATAGAAAAACTAACTAATTGAGAATAGATTTCGATTAATAGAAATCCGTATTTACCGCCTGTTTCCTTTGACAAGAAGGAAGGGAAATGGTATGATTCTCAATAAGTGAGGGAGTAGCAGCCACCCTGTGGAGTAAGTCAACATACTGGCATCTGCCTGGCTTTCCTTGAAATTGCGAGACTCACGTGCATGGTTTTTACCTGCACGGAGTCTCTTTTTTGTTGGCTTCGTGAGGGCATTCTTATCAGGAAGTGGGATTATGGATTTTTTATTTCTTTTCAACAGCGTGCTTCTGGGGGCGGGACTGGCCATGGATGCCTTTTCCGTGTCTTTGGCCAACGGGATTCACGAGCCCTTCATGAAAAAGAGGAAGATGGCCGTCATTGCGGGGACCTTCGGCTTTTTTCAGTTCCTCATGCCCCTTCTGGGATGGATATGCGTCCACTGGGTGGTGGATATTTTCCAAAGCGTGCTGCCCTATATTCCCTGGATTGCACTCATCCTTCTCTTCACCCTGGGTCTCATGATGATTAAGGATGGCTTTTCCGGTGAGGAGGAAGAGGTGTGCCCGGAAACGAGCTTCAAATGCCTTCTCGTGCAGGGGCTGGCGACCTCCATGGACGCCCTGTCCGTGGGATTCACCATTGCGTCCTATGGATGGAAGGAAGCAGCGGTTTCGTCCTTTATCATCGGCGTGGTAACTTTCCTTATCTGCCTTTCCGGCATCGTCCTGGGCCGCCGCTTCGGCATGAAGCTGGCGGACAAGGCCACCATCGTAGGAGGTTTCATCCTCATGGGCATCGGACTGGAAATCTTCCTGACCGCGTGAGAGGGAGTCTGGGGCGGAGTTAAGGAAGCACTGATTAAATCATAGAGTTTGCTTTTATAAGAATTTTTATGCACTGCTTCGTCATGAGGCTCCTTAAATAGCTCGGAAGGGGGCGCAGCTGCCGCCGCAGGTTGTGTAGAAAGGCTGTGTTCGCTCCGCTCAGGGGGCGGGAGAGCGGCTGCCCGCTTACCGCTGTCCGCTGCGCTTGCGAGGTGGGCGCTGTTGGCGCCATTTTATAATGCGCCCGCAGGGCGCCACCACAACCCTTTGAACCCTCTGAACCCTTTGAACCTTTACCCCTGGCCCATCCGTGGTATGATAGAACCAAAGGAGGCAGGCTATGACTACGGTATACATGGTACGGCATGGAGAGACGGACTGGAATAGGGCCCACCGCATGCAGGGGTGGAGTGATATTCCTTTGAATGAAAGGGGCAGGGAACAGGCGGCCTTTGCGGCAAAGGCGCTGGCTTTGGTTCCGCTGGATGTGATTTATACCAGCCCTCTTAAAAGGGCGGAGAAGACGGCGGAAATCATCCGGGGTGAAAGGAATATTCCCCTTTTTGCAGAAAAGGGTTTCATTGAAATCAATTTGGGGAAATGGGACGGCCATACGCCGGAGGAAATGGATGCGCTCTATCCCGGGCAGTATGACATCTGGCGGAGCACGCCGGGGGATGTGCATATTGACGGCGGGGAGACCTTTGCCAAAGTGCAGGAGCGGGCATGGAAGGCCTTCCTTTCCATGGTGGATAAAGAAAAAGGAAAGCATATCCTGCTGGTGTCCCACATGGGCTGCCTCAGTACCATCCTTTTCAAAATTGCCGGCTATCCATTGAATGATTTGTGGAAACATCCCATTGGAAACTGTGCTTTGTGCAGGGTGGATATAGAAACAGATGGGGCCATGCATATCGAAGAGTGGGGCAGGGATGACTATATTCCCCATGAGCTGAAAATGAAGGTGCCCTTCGGCAGGGTGAAAAAATGATTCCGGCAGAAGAGACAGCAGGAAAAGCTGTCTCTTTTCTATTGAAAGGGCCTTTCCCTTCGTGGTATAGTTAATCATTATGAAGAAAAATCAGGGAAAGGAGTATTCCATATGTCCTTTGAAAAAGTAAAAGCCTATCTTGCGCCCTTCGGACTTTCGGACAGGTGCATTGATTTGAAAGAATCCAGCGCCACCGTAGCCCTGGCTGCAGAAGCGCTGGGAACGGAAGAAGCTCGGATTGCCAAGACCATGTCCTTCCTGGTGGATGATGAGCCCCTCATTGTGGTGGTGGCAGGGGATGCCAGGGTGGATAATCATAAATACAAGGAAACCTTCCATAAGAAGGCAAAAATGATTCCCGGGGCGGACTGCGAAAAATATATCGGCCACCGTCCCGGCGGCGTATGTCCCTTTGCCCTTCCGGAAACGGTGCCGGTGTATCTGGATGTGTCCCTGAAGCGTTTCGACATGGTGTACCCCGCAGCCGGTACGGACCACAGTGCCGTGAAACTGACCCTGGAGGAACTGGAAAAAGCGTCCCGGGCCAAGGGCTGGGTGGACGTGTGCAAGAACTGGGAAAGTTCGGCAAAGTGAGGAATCAAAGGCGTATGGTATGTAATGGGAGAAAGATATGATTGTTGAGCAGTTTGGTGTAGAAGACTGGATGGACCGGTACGAGGAAGGGGCCCGGTACAATATTACTGATACCTGTGCAAAGCCCCTGACCCTGGACGAGCTTTTCACCCTTTCCGGGGAAGACAGGAATGATTTCATGGAAACCTTTTTCCAAAGGGAGCAGACCTACGGCCCCATCTGGGGCGACCGGGGTCTGAAGGAGACAATTTCTCATCTCTATGAGCATATTTCTCCCGATGAAATCCTGACGGAACATGGCGCCACCGGCGGCAACCAGCATATTTTCTTTTCCCTCATCCGCCCCGGCGACAGGGTCATTGCCTATGCGCCCAGCTACCAGCAGTTCTATTCGGCGCCCCGCTCCCTGGGAGCCCAGGTGACGGTGCTCCATCTGAAGAAGGAAAACGGCTATATGCCGGATTTGGATGAGCTCAGACAGGCGGCAGAAGCAGGGGTGCGCATGATCTGCCTCAATAACCCCAACAATCCGACGGGATCTTTGATATCAAAGGATATGATGGAAGAAATCGTGAATATTGCAAGGCAGGCGGGAGCCTATCTTTTCTGCGATGAAGTATATGCCGGCGTGTCCCAGCATGATGAGGATATCTGCCCTTCGGTGGCGGACCTCTATGAAAAGGGCATTGCCACCGGCTCCATGTCCAAAGCCTTCTCCCTGGCAGGGCTTCGCCTGGGATGGCTGGCCACAAGGGATAAAGAGGCGCTCTCCCAGTTCCGGCGGGTGAGGGATTATGACCTGGTGAGCTGCAGCCTTTTCGATGAGGCCATGGCAGCTCTGGCCCTTCGGCATAAGGAAAAGATTCTTCAGCGCAACAGAACCATTCTGCGGCGTAATCTTCCCCTTCTGGAGGACTGGGTGAAAGGGGAAAGCCATGCATCCTTCGTGAAACCCAAGGCAGGCACCATGGCTTTGGTGTATTATGACTTTGATATGCCTTCCACCCTCTTTTCCCACCGCATGTACTATGAAACCGGCGCCTTCACGGTGCCGGGAGACTGCTTCGAAGAGCCCTTCTCTTTCCGCGTGGGCTACGGCCATGACGGAGAAAAACTGAAGAGGGGACTTCAGGCGGTGAGTGAATTCTTCAGGATACTGGAGAGGGAGTGAGCTGGTGGGATAGCGGAAGCTGCTGTCGGCTATCCGCTATCCGCTTTCCGCCGGACGCTGTCATCCTGAGCGGAGCGAAGGATCTCGGTGCGCGGAGGCAGTGGGATACATACTGATAAATACCGGTCGGCGGGAAGACGTGAGACTGTCAATGGCAGACATCAGAAGGCTGTATTCCCAACGGCAAGAGGGGAAAACGTTATGCTCAAATGCAAAGAGGGACGCGGCTGACGCTGCAGGTTGTGCAGAAGGGTTGTGTTCGCTTCGCTCAAGGGGCAGAAAAACAGCTATCCTGCTTGCCGCAGGCCGGTCAAACTTCAGAACCTTTTGTTCCCAACCCTTCCACACAACCTGCCTGTGCCAGCGGGCCACAACCTGCGGCGAAGCCGCGCCCCTTTTTTATTTATATTTGCGCCCGCAGGGCGCCACCACACCCTTTGAACCTTTTGAACCTTCTGAACCTTTTGAACCCGGGGCCGCAGGGCGGCCCCAATTATGCTATAATACAATTACACGCTGTTTCGCCACCGGGTGGAGCAGACTTGGAATCATCCAGGTGTTTTCCTTATTTCCGTAGGTACGGCACGAAGCCGGGAGAAATAAAGGAAGCACTTTTTTTATACCGTATTCTGCCGATGAGAAAGGAGAAGAATGAACGATTTTTTTGCCCTGTGGTGGCCGGTATTTCTTGTGGTTTTTGCGGACGTGGCGTACCAGGTCTGCGCAAGGCGCCTCTCGTCCCACAAAAGTCCTCTGGCGGCGTTGGGGATGACGTACCTGGTGAGTGCCTGTCTCTGCGCCCTTCTTTTTGAACTTCTGGTGCCGGAGGGCCATATTTTCCATGAAATCTGGCCGCCCCATCCGGCGGCCCTTCTGGTGGGGCTCTCCATTACGGGGCTGGAGGTGGGTTCCATCTTCATGTACCGGGTGGGCTGGCCCATGAATATCGGATTTCTTGTGTATACGGCCCTGGCCATTGTGGTGCTTCTCATGGTGGGCCATTTCATGTACGGAGAGTCCTTAAATCCGGTGCAGCATGTGGGTATTCTTCTGGCAGCAGCGGGTATGTTTCTGATTGTGAGGTAATCTATGAAATTCTGGTGGCCCATCGGCCTTATCGTATTCTGCAGCACGGCGTACCAGGTGGGGGTGAAGGAAATTTCCAACGGCATCCATCCCCTGGCCGCGCTTGTTTTGACCTATCTGGCCGCTTCTTTCACGTCCTTCCTTTTGTATTTCTTTTTAGCGCCTGAAGGGGAAAATAGGAGAAAGGCCATTTTCTCCTGGAATCCGCCGGCCCTGGGCCTTGGCTTTTCCATCGTAGGCATTGAGCTGGGCATGGTGTATACCTATCGGGCCGGCTGGACGGTGCAGACCTCCTTCATCCTTACCAACAGCCTCATTGTGGCGGCCCTCATGGTGACCGGTGCCCTTTTTTATAAAGAAAAGCTGAAACTTCGCCAGCTGGCAGGGGCGGCGCTTACCCTGGCAGGCATCGCCTGCATCGTGTGGAAGTAATCGTGTCATTGGCGGGGGCAGCTGTATTCCCGAAAGCAAGTGGGTTCAAAGGGTTCAAGGCGCTATCAGGGCTTTCTCCCCTCAGCGCCTCAGGTTCCACCCGAGAATGGCTTCGCCTTCCGGGCTGGTTCAGAGGGGAGTATTATATGCCGCGTCGCGGCGGTAAAGTGGGGCGCCCTTTCAGGGGCCAGTATGAATGCTGCCTGCCGGCGGCAAAAACCATACGGCCGCGTCTTTGATTTGTTTCCCACGGGCGAAGCCCGGTTGTGCGCTTTTCCTTTCCGCGAAGCGGAATTATAAAACTCATCGCCCGTTAGGGAAGCGCTGATTAAATCATTGTTTGCTTTTATTCTTGAATTTTTATGCAATGTAAGGAATGGGATGACGCGAATAGTCAGCTATTTAAGGAATCCCATGACGAAGCAGTGCATAAAAATTCTTATAAAAGAAAACTCTATGAATTAATCAGTGCTTCCTTAGGGCGATACCACCACCCTTTGAACCCTCTGAACCCTCTGAACCCTTTGAACCCGGGCGGCGAAGCTGCCACCGCAGCCCTCAGCCCGAAGGGCTGTCAAACTTAAGAACCCTCCGGCCAAAGGCCGGTTAAACTTCAGAACCTTTTTCCTCCAACCCTTCTACACAACCCGCCGCCGTCAGGCGGCCACAACCTGCGGCGAAGCCGCACCCCTTTGAACCTTCAGAACCTTCGGCGCCCAAAGGGCGCCGAACTCTTTTCAGACCGCCACTCCTATTGTATAATAAGCTTGGAATATAAGTTCGGAGGACAGTCATGGATACTTTATGGAATGAGCTGAATGATAAGCAGAAAGAAGCGGTTACTTCTACGGAAGGGTATGTGCGGGTTATTGCAGGGGCGGGGTCCGGGAAGACCAGGGCCCTTTCTTACCGGTTTGCCTACCTGGTGAATGAGCTGGGCATTCTGCCGGGGCATATTCTCTGCGTCACTTTTACGAATAAGTCCGCCCGGGAGATGGCGCGGCGCATTCACAGCCTCACCGGAGATAACGATACGGGGTACATCAATACGTTCCACGGTTTCTGCGTGTCGGTGCTGCAGGAGGACAGCCATGCGGTGTCCTATCCGAAAAATTTCCTTGTCATTGATAATTCGGACATTGATGACATGCTGCAGATGATTTATGAGGAGCGGGGACTCACCCTGCGGGACATGCCCTTTAATAAGGCCCGGGACATGATTGAAATGAAAAAGTGCGTGTGGCAGCCGGAGTATTACAAGGACATGATTGCCATGCCCCTGTCCCTGCTCTACGAAAAGTACCACAAAGCGCTTACCGTGGAGGATATCATTTTCTATGGCTACCTGTACCAGGAAAAGAAATGCTTTGCCCTGGACTACAATGACCTCATCAAGTTCACCCTTTTTATTTTTGAGGAAAATGAGGAAATCCGTCTGAAGTGGCAGAAGCGGCTGGAGTACATTATGATTGACGAATTCCAGGACATCGACCCGCTCCAGTACAAGCTCATGAAGGCCCTCTGCGGCTACCACAACAACCTTTTCATCGTGGGAGATCCGGACCAGACTATTTACACCTGGCGCGGCGCCGATGTACGCTATCTTTTGAACTTCGACAGGGAATTCCCTCATGTGAAGACCATCATTATGGATGATAATTACCGCTCCACGCCGGAAATCCTGAATGCTGCTAATTCCCTCATCGACAAGAATGAGAACCGCATCCGAAAGAATCTCATTTCCCATAAGGAAAAGGGAGAGCCCGTGATCTGCATGCCTCTTGCAAACGGCGGAGAAGAGGCCAAAGCGGTGGCCCGGGAAATTAAAAAGCTCCATGAAGAAGGCAGGAAATACGGGGATATGGCCATTCTGTACCGGGCCCATTATGTCACCCGGAATCTGGAGGAGGCACTGCTGAAGGCGGACATTCCCTATGTGATTTACAGCGGCGCCCAGTTTTTCGACCGCATGGAAATCAAGGATGCCCTCTGCTATCTCCGCATGATTGCTTTCAAGGATGACATGGCCTTCCGCCGCATCGTGAATAAGCCGAAGAGGAACATAGGGAAGCGCCGCATGGATTTCCTCACCGAAAAGGCGGAGGAAGGGCACATGAGTCTCTATGAGGCGCTGAAGCAGAATATGGAGGATCCCCTTTTCAAAAAGACAAAGGCCGCCGATTTCATAGAGCTCATTGAGTATTTTGCGAAAGACAGCATGGGCAGGCAGGTGTCGGAAGTGCTGTCTGCCATTCTGGACGAAAGCGGCTATGAGGAAATGCTGCGTACCGAAGGGAGCCAGGAAAGACTGGACGACCTGGCGGAGCTGAAGCAGTCCATTTTTGAGTACGAAGCGTCGGCGGGGGAAGAAACGTCTATTTCCGACTATCTGGAGCATGCGGCCCTCTTTTCCAATATGGATAGGGGCCCGGAGAAGGATTCCGTGCGGCTCATGACGGTGCACACCGCCAAGGGTCTGGAATTTCCGGTGGTCTTCCTCTGCGGCATGAACGAGGGCATCTTCCCCTCCCGGAAAACCAGGACGAAGAACGGTATGGAAGAAGAAAGGCGTCTTGCCTTCGTGGCCATGACGAGGGCGGAGGACCGCCTTTACCTGACGGAGGCGGAGGGGACAAACCTTGACGGTACGCCCCGTTTCCCATCCCGCTTCATTCTGGACATAGACAGGAAGTATCTTTCCTTCCGGCCTGAGGTAAATGAATCCCTGTGGACCGCAGGAAAGGCCTACGTGGAAAGAACCAGCGCCTACCTGAAGGATGACGGTGAAAAGGGCCATTTCCGGCCGGGAGACCGGGTGCGCCACACGGTCTTCGGAGAAGGTACCATTGAAGAGGTGGATGAAAAGAACAATTCCTACCGCATCCGCTTCGACAGCATGAATACATCAAGGGACATTGCCTTCAGGGCAAGGCTGGTGAAGGTGGATTAAGTACTTGAGTGTCCTGACGGTGGGAAAAGGTATTCCTGAAGAGGGAAAGGGGCTGTGGCTGGCGCCGCAGGTTGTGTAGAAAGGTTGTGTTCGCTGACGCTCAGGGGGCGGAAAGAGTTCTTAAGATTGACCGGCCTTTCGGCCCTGAGGGTTATTGTGGATTGCCGCTCGCGCGGCGCCTTTGCTGCGCAAAGGCCTATCCTCACCGCTATCGCGGAGCTCCTTCCAAAGGAAGGAGCCTGCATTCCGTGCTCCTTACCTGCATCCGGGCATACAGTCCGGCACGCCAGCGGACAGCGGATAGCGGATAGCCGTCCCACTGTCCCACTAGCCCCAATCCCCAGTCCCCAGTCCCCAGTATCCATTCCCCAGTCCACTAAGCAATATAGAATTTCCTTGACATACTTTTCTTTCCGTGCTATCCTGTATGCACAAACGAAAGAGATACCGGAACTGACGGAGAAATGTGGAATTGACCACGTGAACCGGTATTTTCTGAATCAGCCGACCGTCTGGGCAGGGAAACCTACTCAGGCGGTCTTTGCGTCTCCGGTTTCCCTTCATTGCTTACTGCTTATGGAGGGATTTCACATGAAAAAGAAGAATCGCTGGCTTATTGCCCTGGCAGCTGTGGGCATCCACATCTGCATCGGCAGTGTGTATGCATGGAGTGTACTGACGAAGCCGGTCATGGCGGCTATGGGTCTTTCCCTTTCGGAAACGACCTGGGCCTTTTCTATTGCCATCCTGTTTCTGGGACTGTCTGCAGGATTTCTGGGCGGCGTGGTGGAACGGATGGGACCGTCCCGCTCCGGTCTGGTGTCGGCGGCCTTCTTCGGCACCGGCCTTCTGGGCACGGCGCTGGCGGTTCATGTCCATTCGGCGCTTCTTCTCTACATCTTTTACGGCATGATTGGCGGCATCGGCCTTGGCACCGGGTATATCACCCCTGTTTCCACTCTGGTGAAATGGTTCCCTGAACACCGGGGCTTTGCCACAGGCCTGGCTATCATGGGCTTTGGCTTTGCTGCTCTGGTGGCAGGACCGCTCATGCGCTTCCTCACCGACACCTATGGTTTGACTGCCAATTTCCTTATCCTGGGCATTGCCTATGCGGTAATTATTTCCCTTTCCGCTTCCTATCTCCGTCCGCCGAAGAAGGGTGAAATCCCGGTGATGCTGGAAGAAGTGCTCCGCCGGGAAGCGGCCAGAGGAAACAAGAGAACCGTGGTAGGTCCCCAGATGACAAGGAAGGAAGCCATGCATACCTGGAAATGGTTCGCTCTCTGGTGGATTTTCTTTACCAACATTACCTGCGGCATCGGACTTCTGGCAGTGGCTTCTCCCATGGCCCAGGAAGTCATCGGCATGACACCGGTAGAGGCCGCTTCCCTGGTGGGCATTATCGGTATCGTTAACGGCGGCGGCCGTATCGTGTGGTCCACCGTTTCTGACTGGATCGGCCGCGGCATTACCTACATGGTGTTCTTTGCCCTGGAAGTATGGGCTTTCTACCAGCTTTCCATTACCACCGAAGGCCTCATTTTCCAGGCCCTGGTTCTTCTCATCATCAGCTGCTACGGCGGCGGCTTCTCCTGCATGCCGGCCTACCTGTCCGATATTTTCGGCGTAAAGCAGCTGTCCTCTATCCACGGCTCCATCCTCACTGCCTGGGGCATGGCCGGTGTGGCCGGTCCCCTCATTCTTGCCTTCATGAAGGAAAACACCGGCGGCTACGCAGCCACCCTTCACCTTTTCTCCGCCATGCTGGCCCTGGCCTTTATCATTGCAGCAGTGCTCCGCTGGAGGAATGAAGTGGATAAAAGGAAATGGGAAGTGAAGGAAGAAAAGAAGAATCTGGTTAATGGAAAAATGAAGACCACCATGGCATCCTGAAGTCCGATTCTTTCTCAAAGACAGATATTGACTTTCCAATTTCTCTGAACTATACTATAAAATATAGAGCAAAGGTGCTTATAGGGATTTCCCCTGTAAGCACCTTTTTGTTTATAAGGAGGGTTCTGCTATGAAGGATATCTGTACGATTTCAGTGGTCACTTTTCATCCGGTGTGGGGCGATAAGGCATCCAACCTGAAACGGATTGAAGAATATATCGAATGTGCTTACCGCAAAGGAAGCCGGATTGTCATATTCCCGGAAATGAGCCTCACCGGCTACGACGATGAAGCAGATAAACCTTTCAAGGAAAAGATGCAGTATAAGCTGGCAGAAACGGTACCGGGGCCGAGCACTCTGGAGGTGGCGGAGCTCACAAAGAAACTGGGCATGTATGTGATTTTCGGCATGCCCATCAGGGACGACAAGAATCCGGATATCATCTATAATGGTCTGGCCATTTTCTCACCGAAGGGACTGGAAGGGGCTTATCATAAAATGCACCTGCCCTCTCCGGAACCGAACTGGGCCACCAGAGGGGACAAGCCCTTCATCCTCCATTCCGAATGGGGTCCCATTGGCTGCGCCATCTGCTATGATAACTATGCGTTCCCGGAACTTACCAGGTATTATGTGGCCAAGGGCTGCCGGCTCCTGATTAACAGCACCGCTCTTGCCAAGTGCCATGGGCCCTATTTCGGCTCTCCCACCCTGGAAGCCTCTGTCATCCAGAACGGCATTTACATTGCTTCTGCCAATATCGGCGGTCTGGACGTGGATAATTATTTCTGGGGCGGCAGTTCCATCATCGGGCCGGGACAGAAGCATCCCTGGTCCTTCTATTACTATGCAGGACGGAAATTTACTGATGAGGATGCACCGGAAATTGAAATGTTCACCGCCACGGTGGATCTGTCCCTGGCAAGCCGCTATGCCTTCAAACATAACCCCGCTGTGGGCGGCACGGACTGGAGGCCGGATAAGTACATTGAAATGTACAAGGATATCCTGAAGGACCCTGATTTCAGAAAATAACATAAAAAAAGACTGTGAGGAAATGCATCCATTTCTTCACAGTCTTTTTTCTTATTCTTGCTTTCTTTGAATGACAGTGGGGCATTTCACTGTTTCACTGTCCCACTGTCTCACTGTCTCACTGTCCCACTGTCTCACTGTCTCACTGTCCCACTGTCTCACTGTCTCACTTACTCACTTACTCACTATCTCACTATCTCACTGCTGTGCTTCTTCCAGTTTCTGGAGGAAGAATTTCACATTTTCCGTGAGGTTTGGACCCTGGGTCTGGAGGGCGCCGCCGACGAGGAAAATGGTGTCGGGACCATAGGTTTTGTACATGTCCTTAAAAAGCTGCCATCTCATGCCGCCGGAGGGAATGGGGAAAATGGAGCGGAGGTAGGCCATTTTTTCGTTGGTGCCTTCGCAGATTCTGGTGCAGATTTCCCGGGAGAAGGAGAAGCGGCCGCCGAAGCTGGTGAAGATGACGGCGTCAGCGCCGGCGAGGCGGGAGAGCTGTCCGTAGTAGCAGAAGGGGGAAATGCCGGAATCTTTGGCAAGCACCTGGGGGCCCGAGAAGCAGGGATGAAGGAAAATGGGGAGGTTGAAGTCCGGATCCCTGGCCAGGTCGCGGATCATGGTGAAGCCGGTGATGGCAGGGGCTGCCATGATGCCGTCGGCACCGATTTCCTTGGCCTTGTAGGCCCGGTCCAGGAACTGGAGGCCGTCGGCGGTGCAGTTGGCGATGTACATGCTCTTTTTTCCGGTCTTTTCCTTGGCATCTGCCAGGGCCATGACGCACTGGAGCACCCTTTCTTCAAAGGGGGCGTAATCCTGGTTCATAAGGCTGTGGTCGTCTTTGATGATGGGGCAGCCGCCCAGGGCCAGATCGTACACCATTTTGGCCAGTTCCTTGGGGCTTCTGCCCAGGGGCTTGATGGCGCTCATGAGGATGGGGCCCCGGGGCACGCCGCAGAGGTCACGGAGCCCCGTGCGGCCGAAGCGGGGGCCGGGGTAGTTGTCATACATGGATTCAGGAAGGTCGAAGGACATGAGCTTGATACCGGGCTGGAGGCTGGTATTGCCGAAGAGCATATTTAAAAGTTCCGCCATTTCATTTCCCACGGCAGCGGGGTCATAGGAAATGGTGGCGTAGTAGGCGCCGGGCTCAGCCTTTTTCAGGTCTTCCATCTGGCCTACGATGGTATCGCCGATGGGGGTTCCCTCCACCAGTTCGTAGGGGCATTCCACGGTTTGTTCTACGCAGATGCCGAAGGCCAGCTTTTTGGCTTCTTCGTAGTCCGGTGCCGCAATGCGGTAGGTGGCGGTGAAACGGGAAGACTGGGTAAGGTCTTCCTTCAGCTCTGCAAAAAGTTCGCTTTCAAAAAAGGGGGTATTACTCATAACTATATCCTTCCCGGCAGGAGGCAGTCACTCAAAAGAAGCGGGAAATCCCGCTGCCTTCTGCCTTATGAAATTGGAAATCAGGGAATCATCGGTCTTGGTCCCGATGTTCGTGGGTTTGATGATAGGGATTGTCCCCGTGAGCGGCGGTGTCGTCCGAGAGCCAGTACAGGGGACGGTTCCTTGTTTCTTCAAATACGTGGCCTATGTATTCGCCCAGGATGCCCAGGCACATGAGGTTGAGGCTTCCGAAGATGGAAATCAGGATAGTCATGGTGGCCCAGCCGGGGACGGCCTGTCCGGTGATGACGCAGTAGAGCACGTGGAGAATCAGCAGGAATCCTGCAAAGGCGGCTAAAAGCCCGATGTAGAAGGAAATGCGCAGGGGAATGGTGGAATTGGTGATAATGCCGTCCATGGCAAAGTGGAGCATTTTCTTCATGGAGAATTTGGAAACCCCTGCATGACGGGCGGGCGCTTCAAATTCAATGGCTGCCTGCTTGAAACCAAGACCGCCGACAATGCCGCGGATAAAGCGGCTGTGTTCCCGAAATTTTAGGAAGGTATCCAGGGCCTTCCTGTCCATGAGACGGAAATCGGAGCCTCCCGGTACCACCCGGGTGGTGGAAATGGAGTTAATCACCGCATAATAGCCGGCGGAGGTGAGCTTCTTCAAAAATCCGGCGTCTTCGGTGGCGGTGCGGATGGTCTGCACAATGTCATAGCCTTCCTGCCATTTTTCAATGAGTTTGGGAATGAGGGCCGGCGGATGCTGCATGTCTCCATCCATGGTAATCACCGCATCTCCCCGGGCAAAGTCCATGCCGCAGGTAATGGCAATCTGGTGCCCGAAGTTCCGGGCAAAGGTGAGAGCCCGCACGTGGGGGTCATGGTCTGCCAGCTGATGAATCAGCTCATCCGTACGGTCCCGGGAACCATCATTGACGTAGATGATTTCATAATCCATACCCAGGTCCTTCATGACTTTCGTCACTTCATCGTGGAAGTAAACTACATTGCCTTCTTCATTATAGACAGGCGTCACAATTGATATCATAATAATCCTCCAGGTCAGGCTGTATGCCAATGTATATTATAACACAGAAAAGGGGACGGTTTGGCGATTTTGTCCGGCTGAAACGGGATAAATCTATGGATTGACATTATTATATCGGTCTCTTTCGACGGTGCAATTAATTAATTTTAAAGTTTTTATAAAGGGGCACAGAAAAAGAGCAGGAGGGGAATCCTGCTCTTTTGTCAGAGGGTATTGGGTTATGATAAAGGTAAAAATTAGAATTGTGCGTCTTCCGGCGCCCGCGGAACAGGGCCTCTTCCATTTCTATCATGACGGCGTCCATCGTAGTGATGGCGTCCATCCCTGTCGTCTTTGTCAAAGCGGCGCTGATGGCGTCCATCGTAGTGATGGTCTCCGTCCCTGTGGTCTTTGTCGAAACGGTGCTGATGGCGTCCATCATAGCGGTGGTCTCCGTCTTTGTGGTCTTTGTCAAAATGGCGCTGATGGCGTCCATCGTAGTGATGGTCTCCGCTTTTGTCATCCTTGTCGAAACGGCGCTGATGGCGCTCATCGCAGCGGTGGTCTCCGTCCCTGTCGTCCTTGCCGAAACGGTGCTGGCGGCGTCCATCATAGTGATGGTCTCCGTCTCTGTCATCCTTGTCAAAACGGCGTTCATGATGGCTTTCATAGGGATGGTCATCATTCTTATCGCCGCGTTGGAGGGCGGAGCGGCTGTTCCTGAAATCTTCACCTCCGTTGCGGTCCTTCACTTCATCGGAAGGGGCGGCGGGTTTTTCCGGCCGGACTTCTTCCTTCATGGGCCTGTGGATGACCGGGCCATTGGAACGGTCCGCATTGATTAAGGCGATGCGGTAGTCCCGGCCTGTGCTTGATACGGGGCCGGCGGGCTCTTTGGCTTCCAGGGAAGCGGCGGATACGCCATTTCCCATCGCAGCGCCTGCTGCGGAGATGGAAATCAAAAGGGCTGCGGCTAACATTGTTCTTTTCAGGTTTCTCATAGTATGACCTCTTTTGAAACAGGCCTTTCAGGCTTTTTCACTTTTCATTACAGGCGGTGCCAGGTAATGCCGTCATCGTCCTGTACATTTCTCTTTTCCGGATTGCCTTTCTGGGCATCCCTTTCTCTGGCTTCCGGATGCTGTTCATAGTACTTTTCTTCCCAGGGTTTCAGTTTGCGCTGCTGTCCCTGGTCCTTTTTATCTTTCATTTCTTCCCGATCTTTTTTGTCCTTATGGACCTTCTGCTTCTTTTCTACGTGCTTCTTTTCCTTGTGAACCTGGGGATGCTGTCCCTGGTCCTGCTGGATTTTCGGCGGATGGTCGTAATCAGCGGCGGAAGCGGTGCCGGCAAAGAAGAAACCGCCGGCCAGTGCCAGGCCTGTCATGGAAGCGACGATGAGTGCGTTTAATTTTTTCATAATGGAACCTTCCTTTCAAATTCTTTAAATTTGTTTCCGAGGGAGCTTCCCTGAAACTCCCTCCTTCTATTCTGGGGATATATATAAATCAATGGCGGAGCTGGTATTCTCCAGCCACGATGGACAGATTAGGGAAGCGCTGATTAAATCGTTATCGGATTTCATTCTTGTATTTTTATTCAATGCAAGGAATCAGTCGACGCGAATAGCGAGCTATTTAAGGAGACTTATGACGCAGCATTGGATAAAAATACATATGGAATTCGATTCTGCGAATTAATCGGTGCTTCCTTAGCTATTCTTATCAGGTGCCTCGCGTTTATTTCCCTTTGGGTTATCCTGATGGTCACCGGGCATGTTTCTATCGGGGCCCATGCTGTCCTGGTCATGGTGGTTTCTCAAGTCTTCCCGCATTCTGTCATTGGCAGGTCCGTTTTTGGAATCCTTCCGGTCCTTCGACCAGCCTTTGAAATTTTCCATCATTTTAGGGCCGTTGTCCACCATCCAGCGGTGATAGGAGGGGAGGTCATTGATGATGAAGGAAAAGGTGCCGATGATAAGGGAAATGACTGCGAGCACCACGGAGATGAGGATTTTCTTCATTTCGGTTCACCGCCTTTTGCACTGGGCTGGCGGAAACTGTTTTCAATGGCCCGGCTGCCTTCCCTGGCGATGAGATAGATGGAAAGGGCGGTAAAAATGCCGAAGCTTCCGATGGAGGCCAGTGTGAGGAAGCTGAAGCGGGGCAGCGGTGCCATGCCGTGGAAGGGAACCAGGTTGGTGGAGAAGAAACCAATCACCAGTCCCGCGGCAGCCAGCACCACAATGGCCATGATGATACCGGCGGCGGTGAGGAGGCGGGCAGTCATGCGGGCTGTGGTTTCTGCGGCGGCGGGAAGCCTGGGGCTTACTTCCGCCCAGGTCTTTTCCACTTTCTCCTGGGCGCCCTGGGCCATTTCCTTGGCCCTGTCCTGCAGCTGGCTTCCCTTTGTTTTTTCATCCACCACGCCTTCCGACTGGAAGGAATTGTAAATATCTTTGGGACTGCCCAGCTCTTTGGCGATTTCTTCCTCCGAGAGGCCCCGCTTTTTTCCTTCTTCAAAATGGGATTCATAGTCTGCCAGGATTTCCTTCACTTCTTCTGCCCTGGCATTGCGGAAATAGTATCTGAGCAGGTCTAAAAATTCTGTTTCATTCATGGGTATCGCCTCCTTCTTCCAGTATTTTCTTGACGGCTTTTGTAAATTCGGTCCATTCCTTGAGGGATTCTTTGAATTCCTCCCGCCCGGCGTCGGTGATGCGGTAATATTTTCGGGGAGGACCGTTATGTGATTCCGCCAGGTAGGTATCTACCAGGCCGTCTTTCTTGAACCGGTTCAATAGGGGATAAATGGTGCCCTCCGACATTTCAATGTACTTTGAAATCTCAGTGACCAGCTCATAACCATAGTAGTCTTTCCGCCTGAGCATGGATAGAACCACAATTTCCATGACGCCTTTTTTCAGTTGGATGTTCATGGCTTTTCCTTTCTGAGGAATCAGGGGTTCTGCATAAGGCAATGCATCGGTCTCTTCATTAATTTGTAGACTGATGGTCATTTCCTGCTGCTAACAATATATCACAAAGTACTTTGCAATGCAAGGTACTTTGCGAAGCAAATAAAAATATCTACGGAAATCATTCATGACGTTATGTATGCTGAAATAGCAATTTCCTGTTTTTCCTATTGACGGATGGAAAGAGATTCGGTATCATCATAGGCACATTCAAACCAGTACATGCTGTGAACGAGAAGGAAACAGACAGGAAGCTTCAGAGAGCCGGCGTATGGTGAAAGCCGGTGCGGAAAATCTGCGGACTATCACTCGTGAGCTTCCTGATTGAAAGAATTTTCCGTAAATCAGGACGTAAGTCCCCGTTACAGGACAGGCCTTCAGAGTATAATGCAGGGTGGTACCGCGATTTCGCCCCTGTCCCATGGTGGACAGGGGCTTTTTGTTACCTCTTTCTTATACATGGCGGCTGAGAGATAAACCGGAGTGGTACCGCGCGATGCGCCTCTGTCTGATATTTCAGGCAGAGGCGTTTTTTTATGGGTATCCCCGCAGAGTGAAGATTGCACATGTGCTATTCCATTTCAAAGGAGAAAAAGATGATGGATTGGAAAAAAGGACTCAAACTGGCAGGCCTCGGCCTCATGATGACAGCTGCATGTGCAGGACTGACCGGCTGCGGCGGAAAGAGCGAAGGCGCCGGAAGCGGAAAGACGGCCAAGGTGGGCTTTATCAACGGCGTTTCCGGCGGCGTGGCTTCCTACGGCCTGGCGGAAAAGGAAGGCTTCGACATGGCGGTGGAGGAAATCAACAGGGAAGGAAAAATCCACATGGACGTGGAAATGGTGGACACCAAGGGCAATGTGCAGCAGGCGGTGTCTGCGGCACAGAAGCTGATTGCCGCAAAGAAGGTCATCGTGGTGGGGCCCCTCATTTCCGGTGAATACAAGGCGGTGGGACCCCTCTTCCAGCAGGCGAAGATTCCACTTTTAGGCGTGGCTACCACGGCGGAAGGGCTCATGGACATCGGCGACTACATGTTCCGGAACTGCGTGCCTGAATCAAAGAATATTCCCCAGACCGTTCAGAAAACACATAAGCTTCTGGGCTATAAGAGGGTGGCGGTGCTCTTCTCCAACAATAACGAACACCAGGTGTCCGCCTATAAGACCTTCAAGAAAGCGCTGGAAGATGAGGGCGTGGAAATCGCGGCCACCGAAACCTTTGCAGACAAGGACACCGACTTTTCCGCCCAGCTTACCAAAATCCACAACGTGAATCCCGACGCCGTGGTGGTGGCAGGCTATTACCAGGAAGGGGGACTTATCCTGAAGAAAATGCGGGACATGGGCATGAACCAGCCGGTGCTGGGAGATAACGGCTTCATGTCGCCGGAGCTTGTGAAAATCGCAGGTCCCGCCGCAGACAATGTGTATGTCTCCTCCATGTGGTCCCCGGACAGGGACTCCGAAGCCACCAGGAAATTCGTGAAGGACTTCCGGGCTAAATATAACCATGACCCCGACAACTTTGCCGCCTGCGCCTATGTGTCCGCCAAACTGGCAGCAAAGGCCATGGAAAACGCAGGCACCACCACGGACTCCAAAAAGGTGCGGGACGCCCTGGCTAACATCAAAAACTTTGAAAGCGCCGCAGGCCCCATGACCTTCAACAACTCCGGCGACCCGGAGGTGGACCTGGTGCTCCTCAAGGTAGAAGACGGGAAATACAGGGCAGTGAAAGTGTAAGGAATGAATGCAAAAAGGGTAGTGAAGGAATGATTTTCATTTCTTCACTGCCCTTTTCTATGAGGGTTCCTGTCGGTATGCTTGGCTAAGGTGTATCACCACAGCAGAAAACTTGTCGCAAATAGTTTCCTGTCGGTATGCCTACCCAAAGTGTATCACCACAGCAGGAAACCTTTCGCGAATAGGTTCCTGTCGGTATGATTGACTAAGGTGTATTACCACCATAAGAAAACCTTCGCGAATAGTTTCCTGCCGGTATGTTTGACCAAAGTGTATCACCAAAGTAGGAAACCCTTCGCGAATAGTTTCCTGCCGGCAGGCTTGCCCAAAGTGTATCACTACTACAGGAAACCTCTTTTTTACACCGTTATGGAAATCGCAGTTTCCGCTTCTATGGCCTCGTCGTCGGGATTTCTGGCGGGGGAGAAGGTCCACTGGCGGAGGGAACGTTCTATGTAGCGGGAAAGGATTTTGAAATCGGAATCGCTGAGGGTAAGCCCTTCCTTCTGCACTTCCGGCGGTGCAGTCATTTTCCCTTCCCCGTCAATGGACAGCTTCACGGAAAAGGTGGGGTGGCCGCTCCTTTCGGCGGCCTGCTGCTCCTTGTCTGTCATATCCGCCATCACCTGTTTTTCCGGTGCTGGCGGCACGGAGATCATGGCGGAAACGAAGCGGACCGGAATGCGAACGGTAAAGGGCACCGCCTTTTCTCCCCGGCGGGCGGGACGGAAGGTCCAGGATTCGGCAGAGGAAGCGGCGTACTGGTCCAGAATGAGGGAGGAAGAGCTTTCGGACACTTCCTCATGGGTTACGGCGCCGTCTTCATTGATGGAAAGGATGAGCACCGTGGCGGCGGAGTGGGGCAGCTGGGAGAGGGCGTCATGGACGGCGGCGGACTGGGGCAGCATTTTAGTCGATTTCACAGAAGGCGGCACCATCTGCTCTTCCGTAATGGGGCTGCCATCCTTGTCAAGGTACACCCCTTCCTCCGGCAGGGCGGCGGAGGCGGTAAAGCCCAGGGATAGAAGGAGGGATAAAGAGATGAGGACTTTTTTCATAAAGGCTCCTTTGAGAAAATATGATTTTAAACTCATGAAATATGAGATTTACAAAAAGATTTCCTTTATCTATTTTAATAAACCGGATAGAGAAGAGCAACCGATTTCTAGGGAAGCGCTGATTAAATCATTGTTTGCTTTTATTCTTGAATTTTTATGCAATGCGAGGAATGGGCTGACGCGAATAGCGAGCTATTTAAGGAAGCCCATGACGAAGCAGTGCATAAAAATTCTTATAAAAGGAAACTCTATGAATTAATCAGTGCTTCCCTAGGGCAGAACGTGATACAATCATATCATAGGAACTTCATGGAAATCATAGGAGGGAGATCATCATGAATAGAGAAGATATGGTGGAACTGATGAAGGAAGCACGGAAGGCCGGTGCGGCGGACGTCAAAATGGTGGACGTGACGAAGGTGAAGCGGGGCGTGTGGCCAAGGATGAAATGCCAGTTCGGCTGTCCCCAGTATGGGAAATGCCTCTGCTGCCCGCCTTACACGCCGGATTTGTCACAGATGAATGAATTTCTCAATGAATACACCCTGGGCATCCTGGTGAAGCACACCATGCCCATCAAGCTGGAGGAGTGCAGGGACTGGCAGGAATTCGACATCCGCCTCACCAATGGCCTGCTGGATATCCTGCTGAAGGTGGAAAAAGCGGCGATGATGAAAAATTACTACAAAGCCTTCGCCCTGAAGGCTGGACGCTGCGGCCTCTGCCGGGTGTGCAACTTGAAGCAGTGCATCCACCCCGAATCCGCCCGCCCCTCCCTGGAGGCCTGCGGCATCGACGTATTTGCCCTGGCCCGTGACAACGGCTTCGACACCCGGGTTCTCACCGGGCCGGTGAAGGAAGTATCGGTGTACGGCATGGTACTTGTGGAATGATGGGGGAGTAGAGCTGGTGATGCCCGGCTAAGGAAGCAATGATGTAAAAAGTCCGAAAAGAAATGTGAATCATTTTTCTCGGACTTTTCCATTACCCATGCACTCTTCTGGACTTTTAAAATGACAGCAGGCTGCCCGCTGCTGCCCTTCGCTCAAAATGACAGAGTCCCGCCCGTAGTCTGAAGTCGGAAGCCGGAAGCCGGAAGCCGGAAGTCTGATGTCTGATGTCTGATGTCTGATGTCTGATGTCTGATTGTCTGGCTGCCGGATAGGGCTTCCATTATTTTTCGGTGGTCCCTTTTTCTTTTATCATTTCAAACCCGTAGTCCAAAAGCTCAGCGGCCTCCGCAAACCGGCTGTCCGTATCCCTGGAATGCATGACGATGACGATGAGTTCATGGTTATCCCTGATGGCGGAAGCGGCCAGGCATCCTCCGGCGGCGCGGGTCCAGCCGGTCTTGATGCCTGTGGCTCCGGGGTAGGTGTAGAGGAGTTCATTGCTGTTTTCGCAGGTGAAGATTTCAGCGGGCCGGATATAGCGTATCTGTTTCCTCTTTGTGGAAACGATGCGGCGAAAGGTTTTATTTTCCATGGCGTACCGGGCAAGGCGGGCCATGTCTTCGGCGGTGGAATAGTGATTTTCATCAGGCATGCCGTTGGCATTAACGAAATGGGTGCCGGTCATGCCGATGGCCTTTGCCTTTTCATTCATCATGTCCGCAAAGGCGGGAAGGCTGCCGGCGGTGTTTTCTGCAATGGCCGTGGCGGCGCCGTTGTCGGAAAGCATCATCATCTGGTTTTGCAGGTCTCCAAGAGAAAGCCATTCCCCGCCAGTGAGGGCGGTGGACTCCACGTCCGCTGCGTTTGAGCTGACGGACACCGTTTTGTAGGGATTTCCTTTTTCTATGGAGAGGATGCAGGTCATGATTTTTGTCATGCTGGCGGGATATTCCTTTTTCGTCCCGTTCTTTTCATAGAGAAAGCGGCCGTCGGCGGCGTCCATGATGACGGCGGCGTCGGCGGTGATATCCGGCACGGCGGCATAGGCGGAAAAGCAGGTGATGGTGATGGATAAAGCAAGAAGGATAGATTTATATTTCATGAATATCTCCCTAGCTATTTAAGGAGGCTTATGACGCAGCATTGAATAAAAATACATATGAAATTCGATTCTGCGAATGAATCAGTGCTTCCCTATGCCTTCGTACCGAAAAGGTTGAGAAGCACGCAGCCTGCGACGATGAGGAGGATGGCGAAAATGCCGGTGGGGGTCAGCTTTTCGCTGAAGAAGAACCAGGAAATCAATGTGGTGGCGATGATGCCTACGCCGCTCCAGGTGGCATAGGCGAGGGCCAGGTTCAGGGACGTGAGGGCCCGGGAGAAGGAGAAGAAGCAGAGACCGTAGGAAATGAGGCAGCCCGCGGTGGGCAGGATGAGGGTGAAGCCATGGGACATTTTAAGGAAGGTGGTGCCGGTGAGTTCCATGGCAATGGCAAAGAACATGAGAAAATAGGCCATAGCAGTTTCCTTTCAGCAGTTTCCTTTCAATAGAAAAGCCTGCGCCTTCCGACGCAGGCCTGTTTGTGAAATATCAGAGGAAAATATACTTCAGAATGAAAATCACGGTCAGTGCCATCATGAGGACGCTCACCTTGCTCCTGTGTCCTGTGAGGAGGTTAATCAGGGTGTAGGTGATGGTGCCGAAGGAAATGCCTTCTGCAATGCTGTAGGCAAAGGGCATGGCAATGATGGTGAAGTAGCAGGGGATGGCTTCGGTGGGATCATCGAAGTCAATGCCCGTGACGGCGGTGAACATGAGGAACCCTACGATAATCAGGGCCGGTGCTGTGGCAAAGGCAGGAATGGCCATGAAAATAGGAGAAAGGAACATGGAAAGGAGGAAGAGCACTGCCACGGTGACGGCGGTGAGGCCGGTGCGGCCGCCTTCGGAAACGCCGGATGCACTTTCTACATAGGTGGTGGTGGTGGAAACGCCAAGCACGGCGCCTACGGAGGTAGCTACGGCATCAGCCATAAGGGCGCCCTTGATATGGGGCAGCTTGTTGTTTTCATCCAGCATGTTTGCCTTGGAGGACACGCCGATGAGGGTGCCGATGGTATCGAAAATATCAACGAAGAGGAAAGCCAGGAGCACCACTACGAAATTGAAGGTGCCGATCTGGGAGAAATCCAGCTGCATGAAGATGGGGGCGATGCTCTTCGGTTCAAAGGAAGCAAGGCCGCCGGAGAAATTGGGCAGTGTGCTGAAGGCGCCTACCGAAGGATCCGGCACGTAGAGACCGGAGATTTCACAAAGAACCCCCAGAAGCCAGGTGAAAAGGATGCCCCAGAGAATGTTGCCCCTTACCTTCTTCACCATGAGGATGGCGGTGAAAAGGACGCCGATAATGGCCAGCACCACCGTAATACCGGTGGTATGGAAGGTTCCGGCGGCCATGGCTCCTTTGAAGGAGAAAAGGGAAATCTTGGTGGCAGGATTGGCCACGATAATCTGGGCGCTGCCCAGTCCGATGAAGGCGATGAAAAGACCGATGCCTGCGGACACCGCTTTCTTCAGGTTAATGGGGATGGCGTTGAAGATGGCCTCACGGACGTTGGTAAGGGAAAGGACAATGAAAATGATACCTTCCACGAAAACCGCAGCCAGTGCCATTTCCCAGGAATAGCCCATCTGCTTCACCACGGTGAAGGCAAAGAAGGCGTTCAGTCCCATGCCCGGTGCCAGGGCAAAGGGGTAATTGGCGAAAACCGCCATAAACATGGTGCCCAGGAAGCCTGCCAGCGCCGTGGCGGTGAGGACGGCTCCCTTGTCCATGCCTGTGGTGCTCATGATACTGGGGTTGACAGCAAGAATATAGGCCATGGTCATAAAGGTGGTAATTCCTGCCATGATTTCGGTCCTTACGGTGGTATGACTTTCCGAGAGATGGAAAATCCTCTCCATGAGACCTGCATTGTTTTCCATGAGAAAACTCCTTTCGAATTGAAAAGTTTCCTGCCCTATCCTGGCAGAACGATTTTTACGCCTATATTATAAGATTTTTACGAGATTGAATCAATGAAATTTATGGATTTATGGAATGCGGATATGTCATTCTTCCATGAGGAAAAGGAAGACCCTGTGTGCTACAATAAAAAGATACCGGCAAAGAGCCGGCGAAAAAGGAGTACATCATGAGTATATGCAACATATGCCCCAGGGCATGCAAAATAGAAAGAAAACTGTCGGTGAAGGACAAAGGAAATCTGGGCTACTGCCGGTCAGCCATGCTTCCCGTCATTTCCAGGGCTGCCCTCCACCACTGGGAGGAACCCTGCATTGCCGGCAGTCGCGGCGCAGGCACCGTATTCTTTGCAGGCTGCAACCTGTCCTGCGTGTACTGCCAGAACTATGAAATATCGGAAATGAGGAAGGGCATCGAAGTGTCGGTGGAGAGACTTCGGGAAATCTATTTCGAACTCATAGCAAAGGGCGCCCACAACATTGACCTGGTGACCCCTACCCAGTACACCCACGCCATCTTCCAGAGCCTCCGGGACCCGCTTCCCGTGCCGGTGGTGTATAACTGCGGCGGCTACGAAAGCGTGCACACCGTAGCCTTCCTTCGGAAAAAAGTGCAGTGCTGGCTGCCGGATTTGAAATACGCCGACCGCCGCGCCGCGGCCAAATACAGCGATGCGCCGGACTATTTCGAAAAAGCCACGGCTGCCATTGAGCAGATGTACCGCCAGACAGGTCCCTATGAAATGGACAGTGACGGCATCCTGCAGAAGGGCGTCCTCATCCGCCACCTCATCCTGCCGGGACAGGTGGAAAATACGAAAAAAGTGCTGGAATATGTGGCGGAAACCTTCGCTCCCGGCGAAGTGCTCTTCAGCCTCATGCGCCAGTACGTCCCCTGCGGCAGGGCGGCGGAGTACCCTGAAATCAACCGGCCCATTACGGATGAGGAATACGAAGAATGCGAAAGCTATATGGAAGAACTGGGCATCGAAGATGGCTACGTCCAGCAGAAAGCAAGCTCCGATAAAATGTTCATCCCCGCCTTTGACGGTACGGGGGTGCTGAAGGGGGAATAGGGGGCTGGTGAGTTAGTGTACTAGTGTACTAGTGTGCTGGTGTGCTAGTGGGACAGTGGGACCGCTATCGGCTGACCGCTATCCGCTATCCGCTGTCGGCTTCCGGCTGACCAGCACCCATAGTGCCCCCTGAATAGGGGGAAAGGTGGTGGCGCTAGCCACCCAAAGGGGGTGCGAGCGCAGCGAGCCTGCTGTAGGGGTTCTATGCAGGACCTCCATAGCATATACAATCATCGACCGAAGGGCGATACCACAACCCTCAGCCCCGCAGTGGCGGTCAAACATTCGAAACTTCGGGGCGAAAGCCCCGTCAAACCTGTGAACCTTTACAGCCCCTGAAATGCCACAAAATTCCCGGGCACATCCGGTCTTTTTCCTATCATTTTCTCCATCCACACCATGTCATACCAGCGGTGGAATTTATATCCGCAGTGATGGAAGAGGCCTGCTGTCTTAAATCCCATATGTTCATGAAAAAGAGGACTGTCCTTTGGAAGGAAGGGGTCCTCTTTTTCTGTGAATGCAATGCAGGCGTACAGGTTGAACACCTGCTGCTTCAGGAGGATCTCTTCCATTCGGGCATAGAGTTTTTTTCCGATTCCCCGGTGCCGGGCTTTGGGGGCAAGATAGATGGAAAGCTCCGCCGAGTGCTCATAGGCCTTTCTGGGATGGAAGGGACCGGCGTAGGCATAGCCCAGGATATGGCCTTCCTCTTCTGCCAGGAGGTAGGGATATTTCTCCAGGGTGTGAATGATGCGCTTTTTGAATTCTTCCGGCGCAGGCACTTCATATTCAAAGGTAATGGCCGTCTTCTCCACATAGGGCTTGTAAATAGCAAGAAGGGCGGCGGCGTCGTCCGGCGATGCCTGGCGGATGGAAATTTCCTTACTCCCTTCTTTCATTCCTTTTCTCCGCCTTTTCCATAAACTTTACGCTGTCCACCAGAAAGCGGTCATGGTCCGCTTCCCCGATATCTCCATTTTCATCGGAGGCGGTGATGTGGAAGGAAATTTTCTTTCCCCTGACTTCCGTCACCGTGGCGGTGACGGTGATAGTATGCCCCGGCAGGGTGGGAGCTTTGTGGATGAGGGAAATGGAACCGCCTACGGTGGTTTCATGGTCGGAAAGGAAGGGGGCAAGGGCTTTTACGGCTGCTTCTTCCATGGACGCCGACAGCACCGGCGTGGCCAGCACGGGGAGGGACCCGCTCTTTACCTTTTCTGCGGTATCTTCTTCTGTAATGGTCCTTGTAATCTGTGCGGTGATTCCTTTGATTATCATGATCATGCTCCTTTGCATCAATGCCTGTTACCAGCCTTCAGGGATTGGTGCTGAAGGCTCTTTATACAATATGATATAATTATAGAATAATCTTTTCAGAAAAAGATTTCCACATTTTACTTCCCTTGACATAGTTTGAGAGGTGCAATTTGCAAGAAAGAAAGACAGAAGAGTCCGGAGAACCGGAAAGAGCGCCCTTTTCCTTAAAGAAAATAGGCCGGAAGGAATGGTCCGCCCTGGCCGGCGGCCTTGCCTTCCTGATCCTCCTTACGGCAGGCATTTATTTCTATGCCTTCGACAGGGTGGACCTTCATGGCAGCGCCATGGTGGATGTGCCCAGAAATTCCACGGGACGGGATATTGCGGATACCCTGGAAAAGAAGGGCGTCATCCGGAGCAGCAGCCTTTTCAGGCTCTATTCCCGCATTCTCGGAAGCGGCAAAAGTCTCCAGAGTGGGACTTACAAGATGAAACAGGGCCTCACCATCAAGGAAGCCATGACGGAGCTCCGGTCGGGCAAGACGGAGTCCGTCTTCGTGACAGTGCCGGAAGGCTACACGGTGCGCCAAATTTCCTCCCTTCTAAAGGATGCAGGCGTGAAGGGGGCGGAGGACTTTGAGAAGGAAGCTGCTTCCTACGGCCCTTTGAAATACCAGTACGGTCCCCTGCCGGTGCCGGTGAAGGCGGAGGGATTCCTTTTCCCGGACACCTATAATATTCCCAAGGAGTATACGGCCCGGCAGATATGCGATATGATGTACAAGCGGACCGACTCCATGCTGACGCCGGACATCCGGAAGAAGGCGGAAGCAAAGCATTTGACCCTGCATGCTTTGATGACCCTGGCCTCCATGGTGGAAAGGGAAGCCCGTTTCAAGGAAGACCAGGTGCCCATTGCATCGGTGATGCTGAAGCGTCTTGAAATCGGCATGCCCCTCCAGATTGACGCCACCATCCAGTATGCCCTGGGCAGCCCGAAGGAGGAGCTCACCATTGCGGATACAAGGATTGACTCCCCCTACAACACCTATACCCACAACGGCCTGCCGCCGGGACCCATCGGAAGCCCCGGCATGGATGCCATTGAAGCGGTGCTGGAGGCCAAGCCGGGAGAGTATTTGTACTATGTAGCCCAGGCCGACGGCCATCACGTTTTCACGAAATCCTATGAAGAGCATCAGGCGGAGACGGAGAATATCTATGGCAAATAACTGGCAGCCTTTGAAAAAGGAACTGGAAGACCATGCAGAGAAAAATCATGTGCCCATTATCCGGGCCCCGGAGCGGGAGCTTCTCCTCCGCTCGGCAGCGCTGGCTGAGCCGCGGCGCATATTGGAAATAGGCACCGCCATCGGCTACTCCGCCCTTCTTATGGCGGAGCGGTTTCCAAAGGCGGAAATCGATACGGTGGAGCTTGATGAAGAGCGCCATCACAGGGCGAAGGAAGTCATGGAAAGGGCGGGCCTTTCCGGCCGTGTGCACTGCCATCTGGGAGATGCGGGAGAAGTGATACCCACCCTTTCCGGCCCCTACGATTTTCTCTTCCTTGACGGACCTAAGGGGCAGTACCTTAGGGAACTCCGGGCTGTCGAGCCTCTTCTGTCGGACCGGGCGGTCATTGCGGCGGATAACGTCCTTTTCCGGGGGCTGGTGGAAAAGGACGGCCCCGTGCCTCACCGCTACCGCACTCTGGTCATGCGGCTTCGGGAGTACCTGGACTATGTGAATGAGAAATATGAAACCCATATATATGTAGAAGGAGACGGTCTGGCCGTTTCCGTTAGAAAGGAACATACATGAAAAAAATGGAACTTCTCGCTCCGGCGGGAACAATGGAAAAAATGAAAATGGCCCTCCTTTACGGGGCGGATGCGGTATATCTGGCGGGCAAGGTCTTCGGCCTCCGTGCCTATGGCGGCAACTTCTCCATGGAAGAACTGAAAGAAGCGGTCTCCTATGCCCACAGCATGGGGAAAAAGGTGTATGTTACGGTAAACATCATCCCCCGGAATGAAGATCTGGAGGGACTGGACGACTATCTGAAATATCTGGAAAGCATCCATGTGGACGCTGCTTTGATTTCCGACCTGGGCGTCTTCTCCCTTTGCCGGGAAGTGGCGCCTAACCTTCCCATCCACGTGTCCACCCAGGCAAGCTCCGCCAACTGGCGCACCGTGAAGGTATGGAAGGACCTGGGCGCCGAAAGGGTGGTACTGGCCCGGGAAGTGTCGGTGAAGGAAATGGCGGAAATCCGCAAAAAAGTGGACATTGATCTGGAAGTCTTCGGCCACGGCGCCATGTGCATTTCCTGGTCCGGCCGCTGCCTTCTTTCCAATTTCTTCACCAACGGAAAAAGACAGTCCAACCGGGGCGAATGCATCCAGGCCTGCCGCTTCCGCTACGCCGTCATGGAAGAATCCCGGCCCGGCCAGTACTGGCCGGTGGAGGAAGATGAGCACGGCACCTATGTATTCAACAGCAAGGACCTCTGCATGATCGACCACATTCCCGAACTCATCGAAGGGGGCGCTGCCTCCCTTAAAATCGAAGGCCGCATGAAGAGTGTGTACTATGTGGCCGCCGTGGTGGCGGCCTACCGGAAGGCCATCGACGCCTACTACGCCGAAGGCGGCGCCTACAAGGTGCGTCCGGAATGGAGGGAAGAACTGGAAAAGGTATCCCACCGTCCCTACACCACCGCCTTTGCCTTCCAGAACCCGGACCACAGCGCCCAGGAATACGTGAAATCCCAGCCGGATCAGCCCTATGATTTCGTAGGCCTCATCCTTCCGGCCCGCGTAGAAGAAGGCACGAATCGGGTGCAGCAGAGAAACCATTTCAAAGTGGGAGAAATCCTGGAATACCTGACGCCCAAGGGTGACGTGGGACTCATCAAAATTACGAAACTGGTGAACGGAGAGGGAGAAGAAGTGGACAGGGCGCCGCATCCGCTGGAAGAGCTCACCATGACAGGAGACACAGTCCTTCCTGCCTTTTCTATCCTGAGGAGGCGAGCAAAGAAATGACGGAAGATACAAGGGTATACATCGAAATCCCGCCGGAAGAAGTGAACTACATCAACCGCATTATCGAGGGTTACGAATATCTGGGAGTGCTGACCACGCTGAATGCCAAAAGAGCCACCTGCCAGATTAACTCCACCAAAGACACCAGGGACACCGTCATCAACGTCCTCACCCACCTGCCGGACGTGAAGGTGAAAATCCTTTCCGATAGAGAAGAGGCCTTGAGGGAAGAGTAGAGAATTTCTATTTCTTTTCCGACTATGTAAACAGAGAAGCGAAGAAACGGGAATCCTGCTCGGCCATTCCGCCGGGGCCCATCCATGGAAAGCGGAAGAGCAGGGACTATCTTTTCTCTCCTTCTCCATCAGCCGGCTGAAACATAAAAAACTTCCTGAAATCCTTAAGGGCGATGCAAAGGCAAAGCCTGAAGCGGCTTATGACGCGCCCCGCTTTTGGATTTCAGGAAGTTTTTTTGCGTGGTTGTTAGTGTGCTGGTGTGCTAGTGGGCTAGTGGGCTAGTGGGCTAGTGTACTGGTGGGCTGATGGGATAGGGACAGCTGTTCGCTTTTCCACGGATGGGGGTACTGTCATTGGTGCTATTGGCAGCTTGCACCAGGATTCTTCTTTCTGCCCAGAATGAAGAATCCGGAAGGGCGAAATACCGGTTCTGCAGTCCCCAATCCCCAGTCCCCAATCCCCAATCCCCAATCCCCAATCTCTAACCCTCAGCCGACGGAGGAGGCTGTTAAACGTAAGAACCTTCGGGCTAAGCCCCGTCAAAATTTAGAACCTTTCGCACCCAAAGGGGCAAAACCCTTTCCATTCCCCTTCCCTGCGTGTACAATAATGATAGAAAAATGGAGTGAACGGAGGAATTAATGATGGATTCTGTGAAGCTGGTACTGGAATATCTACGGGAATGCGAAGTATTTTATATGGCCACGGTGGACGGCATGGAGCCCCGGGTGCGGCCCATGAGCGGGGTGTGCGAGGTGGAGGGAAAGCTCTGTTTCCTTCTGGCCCGGTCGTCCCATCTGTATCATGAAATTACAGTGAACCGCCATGTGGAAATCAGTGCGGTGCATCCGGATAAGTCCTGGATTTCCATCCGGGGCTGGCTGAAGGAGGAAACGGAAAAGGAAACGAAAGACTCCATGCTGAAGGCCTGCCGGGATGACATTGAGGACATGGGTTTGGTGGACAAAGAGGATATGGCAGTTTTGAGCCTTCACGGGGGCTCCGTGTACCTTCGCGACAGGAATGAGGGAAGGGAGAAGGAGCTGGCTTTGGAATGACGGGCACCTTCGGGAATACAGTTTCATGCCTGATTCCCCTGATTTGTAAAAGTGCGATTTAATGCGCCGCTAACAGCATAAAGTGTTATAATGGATTCAATCTATCCATTGTCTTGACAATGGAAAAATAAAGGGGGATATTATGGCATCCAATGGACTTGTAACTGATTTGTATCAGCTCACTATGACCAATGCTCTTTTCAAGAAGGGCATGCATGAGAGAAAGGTTGTTTTTGACCGTTTTTACCGGGTGAATCCCTTCAACGGCGGCTATACCGTGGTGGCAGGGCTGTCCCATCTGGTGGATTTTGTAAAGAACTTTACCTACAGCGCTGAGGATATAGAATATCTCCGGAGCCTTCATATTTTCTATCCGGAATTTCTGGATTATCTGTCCCATTTCCATTTCACCGGAAATATTTATGCCATGCCCGAAGGCACGGTAGCTTTCCCGGGGGAGCTGCTTCTCCGGTTTGAAGGCACCACCACGGAAGCCATGCTTTTGGAAACGGGGCTTTCCATGATTATGAACCATGAGAGCCTCATTGCCACCAAGTGCCGCCGCGTGCGGACGGTGGCGCCGAAGGATGCATTGATGGAGTTCGGTCTGCGCCGGGCCCAGGGCCATTCCGCCGGCCTCTGGGGGGCCAGGGCTTCCATGATCGGCGGCTTCAACGGCACCTCCAATGTGGAAGCGGGGAAGCTTTTCGGCATTCCTGTACTGGGCACCATGGCCCACAGCTGGGTCATGAGCTTTGATACGGAGCTGGAGGCCTTTGAGGAATATGTGAAGCAGTACCATGATAACCTCATTCTTCTGGCGGATACTTATAATGTGCTGGAAATGGGCGTGCCCCATGCCATCAAGGTGTTCAAGGAACTGAAGGCTAAGGGACAGCTTCCGAAAAAATACGGCATCCGCATCGACAGCGGGGACCTGGGATACCTATCCCGGGAGGCGTCCCGAATGTTCAAAGAAGCCGGTTTCCCGGATGCCATTATTTCCGGTTCCAACGATTTGGACGAATACCTTATCCAGTCTTTGAAGGAACAGGGATGCACCGTCACAAGCTGGGGCGTGGGCACAAAAATCATTACCGCCGACGGCACCTCCGCCCTGGGCGGGGTGTTCAAGATGAGTGCCCGTGAAAAGGACGGCGCCTTTGAACCGGTGATGAAGATTTCTAATGATGTGAGCAAGATGACAAACCCCGGCATCAAGGCGGTGCGCCGTTTCTATAAGAAAGGCACCGGCAAGATGATTACGGATCTGGTGTGCCTGGCAGACGAGCCCTTCCCGGACGGCGGCGATTTCACCCTGGTCACGGAATCCGCCAAGTGGAGGAAGAAGGAACTGAAGGCCGGCACCTATACCTGCGTGGATATGTTACAGCCTGTCATCCTTCACGGAGAGGCAGCTCCGCTTCCGAGCCTTGATGAAACCATTGCCTATGCCAACAAACAGATGGAAACTCTGTGGCCGGAATACACCAGGCTCCTGAATCCGAACATTATGGAAGTGAACCTGTCGGATAAGCTGCAGGACCTGAAGAGCCGCATTATTGATGAGGATTTGAAAAAGATATAAGGAAATGGAAATGAGGCTGTGAAAAAATGATTGATTTCTCCCCGGATGGTTAGACAATTTGGCAACAGACGCCTTATCACTGGTCTGCAAGGAATAAATTAACACAAACACTCACGCCGCTTCATTGTCATTTCGACCGAAGCGAAGCGGAGTGGAGAAATCTCCCTCTCCCAATGGTACAAGCCGCATTGGGGCGGAGATCTCTCGACTCAGAGTCTCAATAGAGCCAAATACCTTTGCTCTCATATCGACATGCAGCTCCGCTCGAGATGACAATGCGGAGAACAGCTTACTGTTATTTTTTGCAGTTTTCTGAATCTATAAACGAAGCGGAAAAGGGGCTGTGAAAAAATGCTTAAACATTTTTTCACAGCCCCTTTTTTTATTTTCATGGGAGTATGTTTCTTCTTAACCACCGAAAGCAGTATTTACCTGTAAAATATATGAATTGACTTTAAATGATTTTAGGTATACATTATGTACCAGCAAAAGCTTACAAATTTTTTAGAATGATTATGATTTGATTTCTGGAATCAGGAAATAGAATTGGCTGGAATAGAGTGAAAACAGGATGGAACACAAAACATCTTTCATGCAGGCACTGAGTGACCATTTCCCCGGCGGTGTCATGGCATATCGGGATGATGAGAAAAAGGAAATTGTATATGGAAATCAAGAACTTTACTGTATCCTTGGCTGCAGGAATGAAGAGGAATTTTTAGCGCTTACCGGTGGAAGACTGCCGGGGCTTCTCAAAAAGGATGATGCGGCGGTGGAAAAGGATATGGCGGAGCAGATGCGTGTGTCCGGCGGACGGTTCAGCCTGACCTGTTCTCTTTTTGCAGGAGATGGAAGCCGGCGGCAGGTGGATATGGTGGGCCAGAGGGGAAGGGACGAGGCAGGGAATCCGCTGGTCTTCCTTTTTGTGACAGCACTGGATGAACGGCTGCCGGCCTATGAGATGGACCACATCACCGGATTTCCAGGCATGCGGCGCTTCCTGGCGGAGGTGGAGAGGATTGTGAAGGACAGCGGCCATCCGGAAAGGTATGCTCTTTTGTTTTTCGACGTTGTCCATTTCAAGCTTTTCAATGTGACCTACGGTATTTCGGAGGGGGACGCCTTCCTTCAGCAGATTGGCCATTGCCTCCAGGAAGTGTTTTCGGGCCATGTGATTTCCCGCATTGATGTGGATCATTTCATGGTGCTGGCGGAGAACCGGAATCTGGAGGAAAAGATCAGGGAGGCCCACAGCCGTATCCTCTCCATCCGTCCTTCCGCCAAGGTGGAATGCAAGGCAGGCATTTACCAGCTTGGCTGCTGGGGGGCCGACCCCAGCCAGGCAGTGACCAGGGTGAAGATTGCCTGTGACAGCATCCACGACAGCGCTGATCGTTTCATGGCCTATTACACCGCCGACCTGGACAAGAAGGTGGAGCTGAAGGACTATGTGTCCCGCCATATGGACGAAGCCGTGGAAAAAGGATATATCAAAGCCTATTACCAGCCCATTGTGAGGACCGTTTCCGGCGCCCTCTGCGGCATGGAGGCCCTGGCCCGGTGGGAGGATCCGGAGAAGGGATTTCTCCAGCCGGCGGATTTCATTTCCGCCCTGGAGGACAGCCGGCAGATTCATAAGCTGGATTTGGAAATCATACGGCAGGTGTGTGAGAATTTTGCCCGCTGCATGGACGAGGGGCGTCCGGTGGTGCCGGTATCGGTGAACCTGTCCCGCCTGGATTTCCTGCAGTGCGATATTTTCCAGGAAGTGGAGAACCGGGTGCTGGAGTACAATGTGCCCCGGGACATGATTCATATTGAAATCACGGAAAGACTGCTCACTGCCAGGGACGACCACATACGGCAGGGTCTCCGGCGGTTCCGGAAGGCGGGCTATGAAATCTGGATGGATGATTTCGGCAGCGGCTATTCTTCCCTGAACCTTTTGAAGGACTATTCCTTTGATGTGCTGAAAATCGACATGGCCTTTCTGGGAAGCTCCAGCGAAAGGGCCAGAAACATTATCAGTTCCATCATTTCCATGGATAAGGGAATCGGCACCCGCAGCCTGGCGGAGGGGGTGGAAACGAAGGAACAGTTTGAGTTTCTGAAGAACAACGGCTGCGAAAAGGTGCAGGGTTATTTCTTCGGAAAGCCCATGCCCTATGAGGAAAGCCTTAACCACTGCATGAAGGAGGGGCTGAAGATTGAGACCAGAGCCTGGAAGGCTTACTATGATGCCATCGGCATGGTCAATTTCCAGACCGATGAAACCATGGCTCTCCTGGCCTATGACGGCCATACCATCCGCTACCTCTTTGCCAATAGTGCCTATCTTGCCATGATTCGCACCCTGGGGGACCATGACCTGAAGGAGGCGGAGCAGTATATCAATGATCCCACCCTGGAGCTTTCCGCCTCGTTTCGGAAGTGTCTGGACAAATGCGTGGCCGACGGAAAGATGCATGAGATTGTCTACCTTGTGCGGAATCAGTTCATGAAGGCCGCCGGCCGCGTCATTGCCCAGTGCAACGGCGAAGCCTGCGTGAAAATCAGGATGTCCGACATTACCGGCAGTATGACCCATGAGGAACAGCAGCGGGTGTACCATGTACTTCATAATGTGTATGCCGTGTATGACGGCATTTTCCTCCAGGACCGGGAAAAGGACACCCTGGAGCCTCTGGCTGTAAGCGACGGAGACTGGTCGGAGCATGAAAAAATTTCCCATGCCCGCCTTTATAACCGCCATTTTGCCCTGCGCTCCATTTATGCCGACGATTATGAAAGGTATCTGGCCTTCATGGATATGGATACTTTGGAAAAGCGTATCCGCAAGGCAAAGACCGGCTTCCTTTCCGGCTTCTTCCGCACCCGGGTGGAGGACGGACGGTTCATCTGGATGATTCACACATTGATTCCCATTCCCCGGACCCATTACGGCCAGGTGCTCCACTGCATTCACCGGATTTCCGGAAATAAGTCCGATTTCCCTGAAGAATTTTGCGGCTCTGCAGTGGAAGAAAGCAGAGGGGAGAAGGATGGTTTCCAGGCAAGGGACCTATGGGATTCCGTCATTAACGGCACCAGAAGGGCCTATTTCTGGAAGGACAGGGAAGGCCGCTACCAAGGCGCCAACCGGGCCTTCCTGCAGTATGCCGGCCTTTCCTCTTTGACCGCGGTGAAGGGGAAGACGCCCCGGCAGTTGGGGTGGCTCATGGACAGCCATGGCACGGAGGAAATGGAAAAACACGTCCTTTCCGGCGGCGTGGTGGCTAACCAGCCTACGGACCTCATCGTGAAGGGCACAGTGAAAAATGTGGTCTATGGCAAGGCCCCCATTTACAGGGACGGGGAAATCATTGGCACCCTGGGCTGGTTTGAGGATGCGGAACAGATGGAAAAGGACACCGGCCGCCAGCCCGTCATGGTGACGGATAAGGTGACCGGTGTCATGAACAGCCGGGGGGTCATCGAATCCCTCATCGGCTGCCAGGAGGCTTATCGAAACTTCGGCAGCGACTATGCCATGCTTTTCCTGGCCATTCCCCAGTACCGGCGGATCCTTCATACCTACGGAGAAAAGACGGCCAACGGTCTCTTAAAGGCATCGGCCGATAAAATCCGCGGCATCATGGGCACCAGAGGCACCGTAGGCCGCCTGGACGGCGCCGGTTTCGTCATTCTCTTCCACTATGAGGACCAGACAGAAGTGACTGCCCTGTGCCGAAAACTTCGGAAATCGGTGTCCCGTATCCATGAGGTGGAAGGAAACAGCTGCACCGTGACAGCAGAAATCATCATCACCTACGGCTCCGACGGCATTACCACCGGCCGCCTCATAAGGGAGGCCGTGGGCATGATGCGCGGCGGCGATGATGGATACCGGGACAAAATGGACCGGTGGATGGATAAGGACGCCCTCTTTGATGCACTGCCCCTCCCCTATGCCCTGCTGGATGTGCCCATGGGAGATGACGGCGGCATATCAGAAATCATCTGCCGCTACCACAATGCAGCCTGCAGCCGGGCCACAGGCCTCAGGGAAGATGAAAAACTGAGCCGCCATTTCACGAACCTCCTGAACCAGGAAAACTATACCTGGGCACAGAAGAGCTATGAAGCGGCCTATGAAAATCATACGGTTTACGGAGAAAAATACGTGCCCCCCGCTGAAAAAACGGTGCGCTACATCGTGGCGCCGGGCCCCTGGCGGGGAAGCTGCGTCCTCATGCTCCTGGGCAGCGGAGAAGAAGCAAAGCAGCAGCCCGTCCATATTTCCACGGAACACCAGATTCTCCGCCTCACCCGCATGCTTATGACCGCATCCAACTATGAGGCAGCGGTGAACCGGGTGCTCCGTGAAATCGGCAGTCTTGTGTCCTGCGACAGGGTGTACATATTTGAAAAGAAGGGCGATCGGATTTCCAATACCTTTGAATGGTGCAGGACAGGGGTGAAGCCGGAAATGGACCATCTCCAGGATCTGAACTACGAAGAATACGCAGGCGTATGGGACAGGTACCTGAAGACAGAAAGCAGCGTCATCATTCCGGACATTGAAGCCATCCGCCATACGGACTACATTACCTATGACTGCTTGAAGAAGCAGAATATCCACTCCCTCATGGAAGCGCCCATGTACCATGACCATAACCTGTCCGGCTGGCTGGGCGTGGACAATTACGGCACAAAGGACACGGTAGATTTAAAGGCTCTTCTGGAAAATATGGCGGTGTACCTTTCCCTGAAAAAAGACATCCATGACCTCATGGGGCGCCTCCGCTACCTCAGCGAAAATGACATCTTAACCGGCGTCCATAACAGGAATGCCATGAACAGCCGCCTTTCCGCCCTGGAAGCAGGAAACCGGCCCCTGGGCATTATCTACATGGACCTGAATAACCTGAAACAGACAAATGATACCTACGGCCACAGCGCGGGGGACAGCCGTCTTCGGGACATGACGGCCATGATGAAATCCGTATGCCCCACCGATGATATCTATCGCCTGGGCGGTGATGAATTTGTGGCCTTTCTGGAGGATATAAGCAAAGAAGATTTCGGAGAAACCTTCGCCCGCCTGAAGGAGAAGGCCAAAGCCCTTTCCATCCACGCCGCCGCCGGCGGCGAATGGATGCCGAACGCCTCAGCCCTGCTGCGGGGCATGAAGGAGGCGGAACACCGCATGTACCGGGAAAAGCGGCGTTCCCATGAAGGAAGGACCGATGGACTTTCATAGAATAAAAAGACTGTGAAGAGATGATTTCTTCACAGTCTTTTTATTTCATGAAAGCAGGATAGAAGAGAGTTCCTCCGTGGAAGAAGCAATGGCATCGGCTCCTGCCTCTTCCAGTTCCTCCCGGCTGCCATAGCCGTATGTGACGCCGACGGAGGGAAGGTGGTTTTCCTTTGCCCCTTCTATGTCGTAGAAGGTGTCTCCTATCATCACCGTATTGCCGGCAAGGAAAGAAGGGGAAAATCCCTTCTTCTCCAGAAGGGCGAGGGCCTTTCGTATTATCCGGGCCTTCTGGTCCCTGGTGGCTCGCTTTTTCAATTCATCTCCTATGTCGCTGCCGCAGATGACGGAGAAATAGGAGGCAAAGCCGAAGTGGCTTATGATTTCCTTCACAAAGGGCTCCGGTTTGCTGGAAGCCACTGCCAGGGTATGGCCTTGGGACGCCGCCTTTTCCAAAAGGGCGTCAAGCCCCGGATAGGGACGGCAGTCCAGGATGCCCTTCGTTTCATAGACCTCCCGGAACCGGTTCACCGCCGTGACGATGTCCTCATCACTCATGTGATAGAGCTTCTTCATCTGCACATTGAGCGGCGGGCCGATAAAGCTTTCAAGTTTTCGGGGATCCCTTTCATGGATACCCACAAAAGAAAGGCCGTACTGCACGGCCTTCACAATACCCGGAGCGGATTCGGAAATGGTACCGTCCAGGTCGAAGAGAAAAACAGGATAGGATTTCATGGTGTCCTTTCGAAGTTAGTGAGGTAGTGAGCTGGTGAGCTGGTGGGCTAGTGAGTTAGTGAGTTAGTGGGCTGGTGGGACAGTGAGACAGGGGGACAGGGGAAGGCAGTCCGCTTACTGCCGACTGCCCTGCATATATGAAACTATGCTTAGGGAAGCACTGATTAATTCGCAGAATCGAATTTCATATGTATTTTTATCCAATCGACCTCATCAGTCTCCTTAAATAGCCCGCTATTCGCGTCGACTGATTCCTTGCATTGAATAAAAATACAAGAATGAAATCCGATAACGATTTAATCAGCGCTTCCCTAGCGTCCATAGTGCCACCGCGAAGCGGGCCCTATAAAATTGCCGCGAAGCGGCCTCCACAACCCTCAGCGCCGCAGGCGCTGTCAAACCTTAGAACCTTCGGCCCGTAGGGGCCGTCAATCTTAAGAACCTTCCCCTCTGAACCTTCTGAACCTGTCGCGCCCAAAGGGCGCGGAACCCTCTGAACCCGGGCCCGCAATGCGGGCCCTTCTATTTCGCTCCCTGCAGGATTTCCTTTAAATACTGGTTGGTTTCCTTCTTTTCGTCCAGGTTGTCCAGAAGGATATCCACGTAGCGGTCCAGTGTGTCGGCGTCGGTGTAGCCGGAGATGAAGGAGTTGCTGCGGTTGCTTTCCAGGATGATGGGGAATTCCACGGCCGAGAAAATCTGCATGGCCTTGAGTTCCAGGTCCTTTTCATTGGTGTACCCCGTGATTTCCGCCACGTTGCGGATGACCTTTTCCCAGCACTGGCTGTGAAGGAGGGAGAGGTAGATGAAGTAGGTGTCCTTGGCGTCTTCGCTGGAGGGGTTGGAGATGGAACGGAAGAGGGCGGGGTGCTGGCGGGCCAGGTGGAAGTAGGCGAGGATGTATTTCTTCATCCGCTCCCTGGCGGTAAAGCGGGTGTCATCCAGGTAGGAAACGATATTTTCCAGATTGCCCATCATGTATTCCAGAGCGCAGCCGATGAGTTCTTCCTTGGAGCCGAAGTAGTAGCGCACGGAGGCGATGTTTACGTTGGCTTCTTTGGCAATGGTGCGGACTGTGGCTTTCTTGAATCCCTGCTGCTGGAGGATGTGCACGGTGGTGGCAATCATTTTTTCACGGACTTTTTCACCTTTTCCTGTTAATTTTCTTGCACTCATAATGTGGTACCCTTTCTGATGTTCATGGTCTTTCTGACAAAGGACAGATCGTCCTGTGTTTCTTTCTTTTCGGTCAATGCATTCATCATCAGTTTCAGCCGGTTGGCCTGGTTCACTTCGCTGGCGCTGGCGTCGCAGTCAAGGGCCAGGAACACCGCTTCCGGATAGGCGCTGTGGAGTTTGTGAATCATGCCTTCGCCGGTGATGTGGTTGGGCAGGCAGGCGAAGGGCTGGAGGCATACCACGCCGCGGCATTCATGGTAGAGGAGGTCGATCATGTCGGCGGTGAGAAACCAGCCTTCACCGGCCCGGTTGCCCAGAGAAAGGTACTGGGAGGCCCGTTTGGCCAGTTTGCCGATGCTGGTGATTTCATGGAAGCGCTTGGAGTTTTTCAGCGCCTTTTCCAGAGGCTTCCTGTACCATTCGATGAGGTAGCGGGTAAAGGTGCCCTTCAGGTCGTCCTTGAAGGTGCCGTCCATTTCCTTTCGCTGGAAATGGCTGTCCAGGGAGCCGTAGAGGAAGAAGTCCAGCATGCCGCTGGTTTCCGCTTCGCCGCCGTTGGCTTCGATGGCGTGGACGATGTCGTTGCTGGCAATGGGGCTGAATTTCACATAGATTTCACCGACAATGCCGATGCGGGGCCGGCGGGGCACGTCGGAGAGGGGCAGGCGGTCGAAGTCTTTGATGATGGATGAAATATTCTTCTTGTACTGATGGAAGGATTCACCCTTCAGGATGGCTTCTGCCGCCTTTTTCTGCCAGGAGCGGTAGAGGGTCTCTGCGCTGCCCGGTTCCTTTTCGTAGGGGCGGGTACGGTAGAGGCACTGCTGCAGGGCGTCGCCGTACACCACGGCCTGGATGAGCTTGATACCCAGGCCCGGGGTGAATTTGAAGCCCGGCTGGGGTTCAAAGCCGTGGGTGTTGAGGGAAATTACCGGTATCTGGGAGAGGCCTTCCTCGTCCAGGGCCTTGTGGATGAAGCCGATGTAGTTGGAGGCACGGCACATGCCGCCGGTCTGGGACATCATGACCGCTGTGCGGTTCAGGTCGTATTCTCCTGATTTCAGGGCTCTCATGAGGGAGCCGATGGTGATGATGGCGGGATAGCAGGCGTCGTTATTGACCGAGGAGAGGCCTTCGTCAATGTCTGCACGAATCGGCGGAAGCACCTTCACATGGTAGCCGCCGCTTCTGGCAGCTGCTTCGATGAGGGGGAAATGGATGGGGGACATTTCCGGCACCAGGATGGTGAAGTCCTTCTTCATGTCTTCGGTGAAGGCGGATTTCGGATAAAGGATGGGCTCTGCCTTTGTGTTTTCCTCCACCCTTTCCCGGATGGCGGATTTCAGGGAGCGCAGACGGATGCGCACGGCACCCAGGTTCAGACTCTGGTCGATTTTGAGGCAGGTGTAGAGGCGGTCCCGCTTGTTCATGATTTCCTGCACCTGGTCTGTCACCACGGCGTCCAGACCGCAGCCGAAGGAATTCAGTTCCACCAGCTCCAGGTTGTCGTGGCGGGTGACGTAGTCGGCGGCCTTGTAGAGGCGGCTGTGCCAGGTCCACTGGTTCATGACGCGGAGATTCGGGAACTGGCCGCCCACCATGGATACGCCGTCTTCGGAGAGCACCGCCATGCCCAGCTGGTTGATGAGGTCGGGGATGGAGTGGTTCACCGTGGGGTCCACATGGTAGGGACGGCCGGCAAGGACGATGCCGATGAGGTGCTTTTCTTTGATTTCCGCAAGAATCCGTTTCGTTTCCTGGTACAGTTCGCGGCGGTAGGTTTCTTCCGCCGCCTGTCCGGCGTAAATGGCGGATTCGATTTCACTTCCCGGAATGCCCAGGGGCTTGAAGAATTTCTTCAGTCTGCCGAAAATGGCCTTGGAGTGAAGGGGCAGGAATGGATGGTACAGCTTGGCCTTGTACCGGGAAAGCACTTCGTCCATGTTGGCCTGGATGTTTTCCGGATAGGAAGCCACCATGGGGCAGTTGTAGCTGTTGGTGCTGCCTTCGTCGGGGCCCTTGTCGATGCAGGGGTACCAGATGAAGTCCACGTGCTTTTTGGCCAGGTCGTACACATGGGCATGGGCCAGCTTGGCCGGGAAGCATTCGGAATAGGATGGAATGGTTTCCATGGCTTCCGTAGGAATGTCCCGGAGCTGCTCGCTGGAAAGCATGACCCGGTAGCCCAGTTTCGTAAAGAAGGCATGCCAGAAGGGATAGTCCTCGTACATGTTCATGGTGCGGGGAATGCCTACGGTGCCCCGCTTGGCGTCTTTCGGGGAAAGAGGGCGGCGGTGCCAGATCTTATCGTATTTCCAGCGGTAAATGTTTGGCAGTGTGGAGTGGGGGGCCGTCTTGCCGGTGAGCATGATGGCAGCGCCCCTTTCGCAGCGGTTGCCGGAGACGAAGGCGCGGCCGTCGTTGAATCGGGTGAGGGTAATCATGCAGTGATTGCCGCAGCCGGGGCAGCGCTTCATTTCATTGGTATAGGTAAGGGATTTCAGTTCCTCCGGCGTCACCAGGGAGGACACATGGCCTTCGGGGCAGGAGTCCTTCGTAATGAGGGCGATGCCGTAGGCTCCCATGAGGCCTGCCACATCGGGACGGATGACATGGCAGTCCAGCAGTTTTTCCAGCGCCCGGAGCACGGCGTCGTTGTAGAAGGTGCCGCCCTGCACTACCACCTTATTTCCCAGGTCCGACGCCTTGCGGAGGCGGATAACCTTGTAGAGGGCATTTTTGATGACGGAGTAGGAAAGGCCGGCGGAAATATCTGCCACCGATACGCCGTTCTTCTGGGCTTCCCGGACCCGGGAGTTCATGAATACGGTGCAGCGGGAGCCAAGGTCCACCGGATGGGGGGCTTTCAGGGCAATGCGGGAAAACTCCTTGATATCCATGCCCAGGGACTGGGCAAAGGTGTCCAGGAAGGAACCGCAGCCGGAGGAGCAGGCCTCGTTCAGGAGAATGTCATCCACGGCGCCGTCCTTAATGCGGCAGCATTTCATGTCCTGTCCGCCGATATCCAGAATGGTGGTCACATCAGGAAGGAAATGCTTGGCGCCCCGGTAGTGGGCCATGGTTTCCACTTCTCCCACGTCCGCCTGCAGGGCCCTTTTGATGAGCTCTTCGCCGTAGCCTGTGACGCCGGCGCCGGCGATGGTGACACCTTCCGGCAGTTTGCTGTACAGGTCGGAGAGAATCTTTTTCGCCCCTGCCAGAGGTGTGCCCTTGTTGCTGCTGTAATATTCGTACAGAATGCGGCCCTCTTTGTCCAGAAGCACCGCCTTGATGGTGGTGGAGCCGGCGTCAATGCCCAGCCATACGGAACCTTTGGCTTTGGAGATATCGCCCCGGGGCGCATGGAAGCGGCTGTGCCGCTCTGTAAATTCCCGGTATTCCTCTTCATTGGCAAAAAGGGGCGGCAGGGTTTTGGAAGTGCCAAGGTCCACGTCCTTTGCATTTTCCACTTTGGAGAGCCAGCTGTCTAAATCCATGGGACGGTCGTGGCGGGCGGACACGGCGGCGCCGATGGCTACATACAGTTCCCCGTGCTCCGGCACAATCATGTCTTCATCTGCAATGTCCAGGGTTTTCTGGAAACGCTCACGCAGCATGGGCTGGAAGGTGAGGGGGCCGCCGAGGAAGGCCACTTTGCCGTGGACAGGACGGCCGCAGGTGAGGCCGGAAATGGTCTGGTTCACCACGGACTGGAAAACGGACAGGGCAATATCCTCATGGGAAACGCCTTCGTTCAAAAGGGCCTGGATATCGGTCTTTGCAAATACACCGCAGCGGGAAGCAATGGGATAAATCCGCTCTGCCCTGGAAGCCAGCTTCCCCAGTCCTGCCGCATCCACGGAAAGGAGGGAAGCCATGCGGTCGATAAAGGCACCGGTGCCGCCGGCGCAGGCGCCGTTCATTCGCTGGTCCACGCCGTTCCTAAGATAGGTGATTTTTTCATCTTCCCCGCCCAGTTCGATAATCACGTCGGTGTCGGGATGGAAGGTTTGAACCGCCTTCGTTTCCGCCAGAATTTCCTGGCAGAAAGGAAGACCCATGAGCTTGGCCAGTCCCATGCCGCCGCTGCCGGAAATGGAAGCGGTGATGCGGTAACCGGAAAACTTCTGCGCAAGCTCTTTCAAAAGAGACATGGTGGCGCTCCGGATATCGGACATATGACGCTGGTACCGCCCGAAAAGAAGCTTCAGGTAAGGCGATAAAGCAGCCACCTTCACCGTGGTGGAGCCCACATCGATTCCTACATGAATGACTGGTTTCATGAAATACCTCCCAAGGCCGGCGGCAGTACCGCAGACCATTAAAAAACATTTAAAAAGTACTGTGTTACGAAAGATGTACTGTTGTTTATAATCATATGATTGATTCGTTCAGTTATATTTTAACACTCTTCGATAGATACGACAATCGGAGAACTTTAAAACGACCGTTTAAAGCTATAGAAATTTGTGCCATTTTTCCATTAAATTCATAGATAAATGAATAGGATACTATGGAAATAACCGAAGAGCGGGGATACAAAAAAGGATTGCAAAGAAATGTAAATCACTTCTTTGCAATCCCCTATCCTATATATACATATATAAGTTAATCATCAACCCTTGAGCACTTCCATGATTTCAGAAAGGTTTGAGCAGAAATGGATGGAAGCGAGGTCTTCCTTTTCGATGAAACCAAGGGTGAGCCAGTTTTGAAAAAGAGATTTCAGCGGGTCGTATATGCCATCTATGTTGGCAATGACGATGGGCGGGCGGTCCTGCGGAGCTTTGTAGATGCGGTAGTGGCTGAAGGTGTCGGAAAGTTCTTCCAATGTGCCTATGCCTCCGGGAAGGACAATGAAGGCATCGCCGGCTTCTATCATTTTCTGCTTCCTTGTAATCATGTCCGGCACTTCCAAAAGCTCCGTAATGCCCCGGTGGGCCTGTTCCTTTTCAATGAACACCTGGGGGATGATGCCGGTGACTCTGCCGCCTGCGGCCATGGCAGCATCGGCGGCAAGGCCCATGAGGCCCACGGTGCCGCCGCCGTAAATCATATGGAAGCCCCCTTTCCCCAGGGCTTCGCCCAGCCTTCCGGCCAGGGAGGCAAAGGCTGGATTGTTTCCGAAATGGGAACCGCAGTAGACCACGATGTTTGTATATTTGGACATAGTTTTTCCTTCTTTTTACGATAACGATACGGAATGGTGCTGTTTTTATTGTATCATAGACATGGGGGAGGCTTGTTGCTTGTTTCTTGTCGTTACCTTTCTATCATCTATCTTCTACCATCTACCATCTATCATCTATCATCTATCATCTATCATCCAGCTTCTATCGTCTCGAACGGCGAATTTTGAACCAAATGACACGCCAGGAACCGTGGTAAAAAAGTTATGCATAAATACGGAGAAAAAAGGCAATAAAAAGTTTGACATGGAAGGCTTGTAATGATATAATTCCAATGTTGCGTGGATTTAGTGTGCTGCAAAGCAGGTGAGAATGAATGACACTGGAAGAATTGAAATCCGGCACATTTGTGGTCGGAATGAAAGAAACTGAGCGGGCTATTGAGAAGCAGGAAGCGGCATGTGTATTTATTGCTTCTGACTGCGATGAAAGAATTTCAAATCCCCTCATGGAAGCCTGCCAGTCGTCAGGAATTCCTGTGGAACAGGGATTCACTAAAAAAGAGATAGGCCGTGCCTGCGGTATCAAAGTGAAGGCCGCATCCGCCGCTCTTCTTAAATCCCGGTAATATCTTTCGGGGCTATGCCCTGGAGGATCAATTATAAATTTACTCTTGAAGAAAGGAGGTGCCCATATTGCCGACAATTAATCAGCTGGTTCGTAAAGGCCGCCAGACTCTGGCTACCAAAGCGAAGACCCCGGCTCTGAAACAGTCCCCACAGAAACGTGGTGTCTGCACCAGAGTTTACACAGCTACCCCGAAGAAGCCGAACTCTGCTCTTCGTAAAGTAGCCCGTGTACGCCTGACCAACGGAATCGAAGTTTCTGCTTACATTCCTGGTGAAGGCCATAACCTGCAGGAACACTCCGTCGTCCTCATCAGAGGCGGCCGTGTTAAGGATCTTCCAGGCGTTCGTTACCACATTATCCGCGGCGCACTCGATACCGTAGGTGTATCCGGTCGTCAGCAGGGCCGTTCCAAATACGGCGCTAAGCGCGAAAAGAAATAATTGATTTACCATTTCACTAATGTGACTAACAAAGAACGTTTTAAGGAGGAAATTAACAATGCCGAGAAAAGGTGCTGTTCCGAAACGTGACGTGCTGCCGGATCCCGTGTATGGAAACAAGACAGTAACCCGTTTCATCAACAAGGTTATGCTGGATGGCAAAAAGGGTGTCGCTGAAAAAATCGTTTATGGCGCATTTGACATCTGCCACAGCAAGCTCAACAAAGAACCAATCGAAATTTTCGAACAGGCTCTCAATAATGTTATGCCGGTTCTGGAAGTTCGTGCCCGCCGTGTAGGCGGCGCCAACTACCAGGTGCCGGTTGAAGTCAGGGCAGACCGCCGTCTGACTCTGGGTATCCGCTGGATGGTCAACTATGCCCGCCAGCGCAGCGAACGTACCATGGAAGAACGTCTTGCAGGAGAACTCATGGACGCTTTCAACAATACGGGCGCAGCAGTAAAGAAGAAAGAAGATACTCATAAAATGGCTGAAGCCAACAAGGCTTTTGCTCATTACCGCTGGTAATTTTAATAAGGAGAAACAATCGTGGGCAGAGAATTTCCGCTTGAAAAAACAAGAAACATCGGCATCATGGCACACATTGATGCAGGTAAGACAACAACCACGGAACGAATCCTGTATTATACCGGTGTAAACCACAAGATCGGCGAAGTTCATGATGGCGCAGCTACCATGGACTGGATGGCTCAGGAACAGGAACGCGGTATTACCATTACATCTGCTGCTACCACCTGCCACTGGAAAGGCTATCGTGTCAACATCATCGACACCCCAGGGCACGTAGACTTCACTGTAGAAGTTGAACGTTCCCTGCGCGTACTCGACGGTTCCGTAGCTGTATTCAGTGCCAAGGACGGCGTTCAGACCCAGTCTGAAACCGTTTGGAGACAGGCAGATCACTACCATGTTCCCCGTATCGCATTCATCAACAAGATGGATACAGTCGGTGCAGATTTCCTGCATGCAGTAAAGACCATCGACACCCGTCTTCATGCCAAAGCTGTTGCTATGCAGCTCCCCATCGGCGCCCAGGATACCTTCAAAGGCATCATTGACCTGCTGACAAGAGAAGCTGAAATCTACGACAGCGATGACGGCAAAGAATATCATAAGGAACCTGTTTCCGATGATATGAAAGACATGGTAGAAGAATACCGTGAAAAGATTATCGAAGCTGCCTGCGACGGCGACGATGAACTGGCTGAAAAGTACCTGGAAGGCGAAGAAATTTCCATCGATGAAATCAAAGCTTCCATCCGTAAACAGGTACTGGCATGCCAGCTCTTCCCCGTATTCTGCGGCTCCGCATACAAAAACAAAGGTATCCAGATGCTTCTGGATGCTGTCATTGATTACCTCCCGTCCCCGCTGGATATTCCTCCGGTTAAAGGCACATCCCTGGACGGCGAAGAAGAAGAACGCCCGGTATCCGACAGCGCTCCGCTGGCAGCCCTGGCATTCAAGATCATGGCAGATCCATTCGTTGGCAAACTGGCATACTTCCGCGTATATTCCGGCGAAATGCACCAGGGCACCTACGTTCTCAACTCCACAAAGGACAAGAAAGAACGTGTTGGTCGTATCCTTCTGATGCATGCTAACCACCGTAAGGAAATCGATGTAGCTTACACCGGCGACATTGCCGCTGCAGTAGGCTTCAAGGATGTTACCACCGGCGATACACTCTGCGACCCGGACAACCCGATCATCCTTGAAAAGATGGAATTCCCGGATCCCGTTATTTCCGTTGCTGTTGAACCGAAGACCAAAGCTGACCAGGAAAAGATGGGCAATGCCCTCCAGAGACTGGCAGAAGAAGATCCGACCTTCAGAGTACACACAGACCCGGAAACCAACCAGACCATCATTTCCGGTATGGGCGAACTCCATCTGGACATCATCGTCGACCGTATGCGTCGTGAATTCAACGTAGACTGCACCGTAGGCAAACCTCAGGTTGCTTACCGCGAGACCATCCGTAAATCTGTCGAATCCGAAGGCAAATTCATTCGTCAGACCGGCGGTCATGGTCAGTACGGCCACTGCTGGCTCCGTCTTGAACCGATGGAAGCAGGCAAGGGCTTTGAATTCGCAAACGAAGTCGTTGGCGGTGTCATTCCTAAGGAATTCATCAACCCGATTCAGGCCGGCGTCGAAGCTGCTATGCAGGACGGCGTTGTAGCAGGATATCCGATGGTTGATATCAAGGTTACCGTATACGACGGTTCCTATCATGATGTCGACTCCTCCGAAATGGCCTTCAAAGTTGCAGGCTCCATGGCATTCAAAGACGGTGCCAAGAAAGCGGATCCTGTCCTCCTCGAACCATACATGAGCGTAGAAGTCGATGTTCCGGAAGATTACATGGGCGACGTTATCGGCGGCCTCAACTCCCGCCGTGGACGCATTGAAGGCATGGAAACAGAAAACGGCGAATCCAGAATCAAAGGCTTCGTTCCGCTGTCTGAAATGTTCGGTTATGCAACCGCTCTCCGCAGCTCCACCCAGGGCCGTGGTACCTTCACCATGACATTCGACCACTATGAAGAAGTTCCGAAGGCTATTTCCCAGAAGATTACGGAAGAAAGACTCGGAAATAAATAATTTTTAAGGAGAAACCAAAATGGCAAAAGCTCATTACGAAAGAACAAAGCCGCATGTTAACATCGGCACCATTGGCCACGTCGATCACGGCAAAACAACCCTGACCGCTGCTATCACCAAAGTACTGGCTGAAGAAGGCAAAGCAAACTTCCTCGACTATGCTTCCATCGATAAAGCACCGGAAGAAAGAGCTCGTGGTATCACAATCAACACCTCCACCGTTGAATATGAAACCGAAAACCGCCACTACGCACACGTTGACTGCCCAGGGCACGCTGACTATGTAAAGAACATGATCACCGGCGCAGCTCAGATGGACGGCGCTATCCTCGTAGTATCCGCAGCTGACGGCCCCATGCCCCAGACCCGTGAACACATCCTCCTGGCTAAACAGGTAGGCGTTCCGGCTATCGTAGTATTCCTGAACAAAGCTGACCAGGTAGATGATCCCGAACTGATCGACCTCGTTGAAATGGAAATCAGAGACCTGCTCACTGAATATGGCTATCCGGGAGATGAAGTGCCGATTATCGTCGGCTCCGCTCTTGGCGCCCTCAATGGCAACAAAGAAGATGAACAGAAGATTCGCGACCTCATGAAGGCTGTTGACGAATACATCCCGACTCCTCAGCGCGATACCGATAAACCGTTCCTGATGCCTGTCGAAGACGTATTCACCATCACCGGCCGCGGCACCGTTGCTACCGGCAGAGTAGAACGCGGCACCGTTAAAGTTGGCGACGCAGCTGAAATCGTCGGTCTCCAGGATAAACCGACCGAAACCGTTGTAACCGGCGTAGAAATGTTCAGAAAGACTCTGGACCAGGCTATGGCAGGCGACAACATCGGCACCCTGCTCCGCGGCATTGACCGTAAGGACATCGTTCGCGGCCAGGTTCTTGCTAAACCGGGCACCGTTCATCCCCACACCGAATTCACCGCTCAGGTTTATGTACTGACCAAAGATGAAGGCGGCCGTCATACCCCGTTCTTCAACGGCTACCGTCCGCAGTTCTTCTTCAGAACCACCGACGTAACCGGCGACATCACCCTGCCGGAAGGCACCGAAATGTGCATGCCTGGCGATAATGTCGAAATGACCGTTAAGCTCATCACCCCGATCGCTATGGAAGAGGGCCAGCGTTTCGCTATCCGCGAAGGCGGCCGTACCGTTGGCGCAGGCGTTGTAGCTAAGATTGCAAAATAATCTTTCGCCAATAGAAAGGAGCTCCTGAAAAGGGGCTCCTTTTTTGTGCAGGAAACTCTTTGGGAAAAGTTTCCCATCCGGCATGAAACTACTGTAAATCACTTCAATAGGAAACCCTTCGCCAGCAGTTTCCTATTCGGCATGAAACTACTGT
>ERZ791911.159-NODE-159-length-65894-cov-6.571151_pt1 | contig 65894 bp, 82 predicted proteins | sample MGYA00510142_ERZ791911 | MGnify/ENA primary metagenome ERZ791911 (study PRJEB30046, sample SAMN00792056) | human gut metagenome | study: EMG produced TPA metagenomics assembly of the A metagenome-wide association study of gut microbiota in type 2... | reverse complement strand
TATCAGTAATTATCTAATGCATCCAACCATAAATAGTTATTCAACATTCACTAATAAATATAAAATCCGGTTCTTCTTTGCAAAATGATAAATCCTATTGGTACATTGGATAGGTTTTAGGTATAATAGAAGTATAAATGGTCTGAATATAGTACTGCATAGAATCAGCCATTCTCTGTGTTTGCAGTGTTATCATTGACTGGCCCGGAGGTCCGGGCAGGGAGGTTTCTATGAGCGAAGAAAAGATTATGGAAAAGACACCGGCAGTTCGTCCCGAAGCAGCTCCTGAAGTAAAAGAAACGGCCAAGCCGCCGATGGAAATGGAAGCGGCTAAGCCTCCGGTACCGAAGGAAGAAGCCGGTCTTCCGGCTGAGAAGGAAGCGGCAGGGCTTCCGGCTGAAAAGGCGGAGGCTTCTGTACCGGCCGCTCCTTCGGAGGAAACCGAGGAGGTTCATGTGGATTCTCCGGAGCCGGATATGGAAATCAACATCATTGATGACAGGGACAAGGAAGCAGAGGGCCTGATTCGCTGGGCTGCCGGCCGTGCCGGAGTGATTGTGGCGGCTCCTCTTCTGGGCACCGCTGCACTGGTGGCTAATGAAGTATATATGATTTCTAAAATCGGCTCTGTGTATGGTGTGGAGCTGAACCAGAAGGCGGTGCTGTCCTTTATCGGTTCCCTGGGGGCTACGGTGGTAGGTTCCACCCTGGCCACGCTGATTCCTATTTCCTTCATGCAGATTCCCATCGGCGTTTCTGTGACCTACGGCATCGGCAAGGCTGCCCAGCGCTGGATCAAGGATGGTATGCCCGATGATACGAAGCCCTATCGCGCCGTTTTTGAGGAAGAAAAGGCGGAAGGGGAAAAGGATGTGAAGGAGCTGGAGGAAAATCCGAAGAAGGATGAGCCTCTGGGCGATGAGAAGAAGGATTTCACAGCGGAGCTGAAGAAGAACTGGAACGATGTGTATCCGGAAAAGGCTCATGAAGCGGTGGACAAGCTGGCCCGCCAGCTCACGGAGTCTGCAGGGATTCTGGGAAATAAGCTGGTGGATGCGCTGAAGAAGGCCGGCGTCACCGATGAGCAGATTGAAAAGGCGAAGTACACCGCCCTTGGCGCTTCTGAAGTGGCCCAGGAAACGGCGGAAAAAACGGCCAGGGATCTGCAGGCCATTGCCCGTATCAAGTCCAGGGAGTTCAGAAAGGATGCAGCCCGCCGGGCGGACGAAATGAAGGCCCAGGCCCGGGAGCAGATGAGCGAGCTCCAGAAGAAGACGGAGGAAATGAAGCGGCAGTCTGAAATCCAGTCCCAGCAGATGAAGCTGAAGTCCGACAAGCTGAAGGCCCAGGCCCGGGTGCAGATGCAGGAGGCTAAAATCCAGGCAAACAAGCTGAAAATCCAGGCCCAGGAGCAGGCAGATGCGGCTCAGGCCAGGGCCCAGGAAATCTCCGACAGGGTGGTGGAATCGGCAGGCCGGTATCGGGATGCTGCCATGGAAGCCGCCAGCCAGGCGAAGGCAGGCGTGAAGAGCACTGCGGAAGAGTACCGGGCAAAGATTGAGGAAAGGGCCAGGCAGAAACAGGCCGAGGCGGCAGAAAGGGATGGAAAAAGGGTTGAAGGTGCTGGAAAAGCTGAAGAAACTGCTGCTTCCCCTGACGAAAAAACTAAAAGCGAATGACCAGGAAGTGAAAGGGGACCTGTCTCTGCTCCACAAGGAGCAGGTGGGACCTGTGGAAAGAAGAGTCATTTCTCCCTGGGGGAGAAGGCGGATACGCCACCGGCGGTCCAATCATCCCTGGGTGAAAGGAAAGTAATGGAAAGGAGCGGTGAAATCACAGGATCTATGATTTCACCGCTCCTTTTTTCTTACCTATTATATATGTGTAGGAAATTTAAAAATTCCATGCAAAAAAGCCGGCTTCAGCCGGCTGAAAATGCAAATAAATCAGATGTCTCTGTTTACTTTATGAGAACGAAGGCAACGAGTGCAGACATTCATTCTCTTGACCTGTCCGTCTACCAGTACGCGAACTCTCTGGATGTTCGGTTTCCAGGTTCTCTTTGTTTTCAGATGGGAATGGGATACGTTGAATCCCGTAGCGGTTTTCTTGCCGCAAACTTCACAATAGTTAGCCATGTGCTACACCTCCTTGCACTTCCGCAATTGCAACATTCATAATATATCACACTTGCTTTTTTTAAGCAAGTCTTTTACGTAATCAATTTTCAGGAATATAATAAACAGAGAATCCCTGTTTCCGCCCGTAGAGGAAATCCTTTCGGGCACTGTATTCGGAAAGGTCTTCTTCATGCATTTATCAGATTCCGTACAATATATCAAGGGCGTAGGGCCCAGTATGAAGGAAAAGCTGGCGCGGCTTGGCATAGCCACGGTGGAGGATCTCATTTCCTTCTATCCCCGCCGTTACCAGGACTGGACCAAAATCACAAAGATGGAAGAACTTCGGCCGGATGACGAGGCGGTCATTTACGGCAAAGTGGCGGATATGCGGCTGATGACGCCGCGCCGGGGCATGAGCATACTGAATGTGCTCCTGGTGGACGGCACCGGCGCGGTGACGCTGGTGTATTTCAACCAGCCCTGGAAGGTGGACACCTTCCGGAAGGATACCTATGTGCTGGCCTATGGCCGCATTGAATATAACTACGGAAAGCTGCAGATTTCCAATGCGGAAATCGAAGTAGTGTCTCCCGATGAGCTCTCTTCTTTCCAGAAGCTGGTGCCGGTGTATCCTTTGACCGAGGGCATCCGCATCGGGAAGATGCGGGATATGATTTCCTTCGCCCTGGACCATGTGGAGGATATGGAGGAAAATCTGCCGCCGGAAACGCTCCTGCGGGAGCATCTCATGGGGCGTCTGGAGGCGGCCCGGGCCATGCACAGTCCGAAGAACTGGGAGGAGCAGAAGGAAGCCCGCCGCCGCACGGCGTTTGAGGAGCTTTTCTTCATGCAGGCAGGCATCCTGCTCCTTCGGAAGAAGCGGGAGCAGCATGTGATGAGCATCAAGTGCGCTCCCTCCGGGAAACTGGTGCAGGCGGTGCTCAAAAATTTTCCCTTCCACCTGACCGAAGGGCAGCGGCAGGCCTTTGCCGACATTGAGGATGATATGGAAGGACTTGTCCCTATGCAGCGTCTCATCCAGGGGGACGTGGGCAGCGGCAAGACGGCGGTGGCGGCGCTGGCGCTGGCGAAAATCGTGGAGAACGGATACCAGGGAGCCTTGATGGCGCCGACGGAGGTGCTGGCAGGACAGCATTACCGGACGTTTCAGGAGTTTTATAAGGGCCTTCCCATCCATGTGGCCTATTTGTCGGGGCAGACGAAGACAAAGGAAAGAAATGAAATCCTGAAGGGCTTGAAAGACGGCTCCATCCATGTGCTCATCGGCACCCACGCCTTGATTGAGGAGGATGTGGTCTTTGCCCATCTGGGACTGGTGATTACGGACGAACAGCACCGTTTTGGCGTAAAACAGAGGAAGGCGCTGGAAACGAAGGGAGGCTATCCCCATATCCTTGTCATGACGGCTACGCCTATTCCAAGGACCATGGCCCTTTCCATTTATGGGGATCTGGACGTGTCCTCCATCCGCGGCATGCCGCCGGGCAGGCATCCGGTGAAGACCTATGCCATCGGAAGTGCCATGCTGCAGCGGGTGTTCAATTTCATGGGAAGGGAAATGACCGCCGGCCATCAGGTGTATGTGGTATGCCCGCTGGTGGAAAAGAGCGAGAAGCAGGACCTGGCTTCTGCTGTGGCGGTGTATGAAGAGCTGAAGGAAAAGGTATTTCCCATGTTCCATGTGGGCCTGGTGCACGGACGCATGAAGAATGCAGAAAAGGACGGGGTCATGGCCGATTTCCATGACGGGAAAATCAATCTCCTGGTAGCCACCTCTGTCATTGAAGTGGGGGTGAATGTGCCCAACGCCACCATCATGTTTGTTTACGGGGCGGACCGTTTCGGCCTCTCCCAGCTTCACCAGCTGCGGGGGCGGGTAGGAAGGGGAAGGGCCCAGTCATACTGCATTCTCTATTCCGATAATCATAATGAAGTGACGGAGCTCCGTATGAAGCTCATGTGCGAAATAGAGGATGGTTTCCTCCTTTCCGAAAAGGATCTCCTCCTTCGGGGTTCCGGTGAATTTTTCGGCTACCACCAGCACGGCATGCCGGACCTGAAGGCGGCGGATATTGTAAGGGACCTGCCCCTTCTGGAAAGAGCGAGGAAGGAAGCAAAGCGGGCGGTGGACGGCGGTGCCGATTTCAAAGATGAGCTGTCCCACCGTTTCGGCGGCGCCTTCTTCAAGCGGCTTTATGAGGATGAAAAGGGATAAAGAGGGGAAAGCTTTTCCCATTTGCAATTCCTGTTTTCCTGTACCTTTTGTTTATGGTATAATGATTAAATTAATGGATTCAAAATCATATACCCAAAGAGTGAAAGAGGAAATCTGATTTCAAGAAATGGAGGCTATGATGAGAGCAGATAAGTTTGGCAAGAGAGGGCTTACCTTTGATGATGTGCTCCTGATTCCTGCCCATTCCACCGTTCTTCCAAGGGACGTGGACGTGAGCACGAACCTCACAAGACATATCCGGCTGAATATTCCAATCATGAGTGCCGGCATGGATACGGTGACGGAAGCGGAAATGGCCATTGCCATGGCCCGGGAAGGGGGCATTGGCGTTATCCATAAGAATATGAGCATTGACGAGCAGTCCCGGGAAGTGAAGCTGGTGAAGCGGTCCGAGCACGGCGTCATTGTGGACCCCATTTATCTGGCTCCGGACAACACCCTGGCCGATGCGGATGAGCTCATGAACAAATACCATATTTCCGGCGTTCCCATTACGGAAGAGGGGAAGCTGGTGGGCATCATCACCAACAGGGATATGCGCTTTGAGACGGACCTGTCCCGTCCCATCAGCGACATCATGACCTCCGAGGGTCTGGTGACGGCACCGGAAAATACAACCATTGATGAAGCCAAGGAAATCCTGAAGGCCCACCGCATTGAAAAGCTGCCGCTGGTGGACAAGGACGGATACCTGAAGGGGCTTATCACCATCAGGGATATCGAAAAGATGAAGAAATATCCTAATGCGGTGAAGGATGAGGACGGCCGTCTTCTGTGCGCCGCTGCCATCGGCGTTACTCCGGATGTGGAGGAAAGGGTGGAAGCACTCCTCTCTGCCAAGGCGGATGTGCTTGTCATCGACACCGCCCATGGCCACAGCGAAGGGGTGCTTGAGACCATCCGGCGCCTCCGCAAAGATTTCCCCCATCTGGAACTCATTGCAGGCAACGTGGCCACCTATGAAGCCACGAAGGCATTAATCGAAGCCGGCGTAGATGCGGTGAAGGTAGGCATCGGCCCCGGCTCTATCTGCACCACCCGCGTGGTGGCCGGTATCGGTGTGCCCCAGATTACGGCAGTCTATGACTGCGCAAGGGCCGCTGAAGGTACAGGGGTGCCCATCATTGCCGATGGCGGCATCCAGTATTCCGGAGACATTGCCAAGGCTCTTGGCGCCGGAGCGTCTTCCGTCATGCTGGGGAACCTCCTGGCAGGCACCGACGAAAGCCCGGGAGAAACCATCATTTACCAGGGCAAGAAGTACAAGGCCTACCGCGGTATGGGTTCCCTGGGAGCCATGCAGGCCGGAAGCAAGGACCGCTATTTCCAGCAGAATGCGAAAAAGCTGGTGCCTGAAGGCATTGAAGGCCAGATTCCATATAAGGGCCATGTGTCCGATGTGCTTTTCCAGCTCATCGGCGGTCTCCGTGCGTCCATGGGCTACTGCGGCACGCCGGATATCAAGGCCATGAATGAGGAAACCCAGTTTATTGAGATTACCGGCGCAGGCCTTCGCGAAAGCCATCCCCACGATGTAAGCATTACGAAGGAAGCACCAAATTACAGTACGAAATGAAGGATAAAACGTTGACATCCCATGTAGTCATGGATATCCGCATTCATGCGGTGACCATGGAAGAAGCAGTGGCCTTTGCGGAAAAGCAGATTATGGAGGAAAAGCCCTCCATGATTGCCACGGCCAATGCGGAAATGATTATGATAGCCCAGAAGGACCGGGAGCTCTCCCGCATACTGAATGAAGCGGACCTGGTGGTGCCGGATGGCGCCGGCGTGCTTTGGGCCGGGGAAAAGCTGGGGACCCCTTTCCCGGAAAGGGTGACCGGAGCGGACCTGACCACGGAGCTTCTGAAAAAGGCGTCTGTCATGAACTGGCCGGTCTATTTCCTCGGTGGAAATCCGGGGGTCGCGGCGAAGGCAGCAAAAAAATTTATGGAAGACCACGGGAGTTTCTCCCTGGTAGGCTGCCATGACGGCTATTTCAATGAAGAAGAAGAAAAGAAGATTATCGAAGATATAAGAAAAAGCGGGGCAAAGCTCCTTTTTGCCGGCCTTGGCGTGCCAAAGCAGGAAAAGTGGCTCTCTGCCCACAAGGAGGAACTGGGTGTTCTTTCCATGGGAATCGGCGGCGTATTTGACGTGATGAGCGGCAACCTGAAGAGGGCGCCTCTCTGGATGCAGAGAAATCGTCTGGAATGGGCGTACCGCCTGTACCTGCAGCCCAGCCGCATCGGGCGCATGATGGCCCTGCCTAAGTTTATGCGGGCCGTCAAGAAATGGAAAAAAGAACGCGGGAGTAAGTGATGCTGAAAAAACCTATCATATTACAGGAAGGCTATCCCTTCATGGCGGTGACTTTCCTTCTCGGAGCTGTACTGTGTTATTTGAAATGGTATTACCTGGCAGTGATACCGTTCGTACTTTGTCTGTATTTTACCTATTTCTTCCGCTGCCCGCCCAGGAACGGGAAAATCGTCCCCGGCGATGATACCCTGGTGTCTCCGGCAGACGGCACAGTGGTGGATGTATCCCATGATGTGGAGGAAGATACTTTTCTTGGTGAGAAGTGTCACAGGATAACCATTTTTCTCTCCATTTTTGATGTGCACTGCAACCGCAGCCCCATGGCGGGGGAAATCAAGTACCAGTCCTACACCCAGGGCCGTTTCCTTCCTGCCTATAAGGAAGGCGTGGGCTTTGAGAATGAACGGGGGGCCATCGGTATTACCGGAAAGAACCGGTCCATCCTGGTCATCCTCATTGCAGGCATCCTGGCAAGGCGGGTGGTTTCCTGGAAGAATCTGGGGGACAAGCTCACAAAGGGGGAACTGTACGGAATGATTAAATTCGGCTCCTGCACGGAGCTCTACATTCCCGGTGACTGCGAAATCTGTGTAAAAAAAGGCGACAAGGTCAAAGGCGGCCTGACTGTCGTAGGGAGGCTGAAGTAAGTGAATAAATCTTGGATTGCAAATGCCGTCACAGCAACAAATGCATTGTTTGGCGGCCTGTCGATTATGATGTCCATTCAGGGCAATTTCAAAACGGCGGCTGTATTCATTCTCATTGCCATGGTGGCGGATGCCCTTGACGGAAGGGTGGCCCGTGCCCTGCACACCGCAGGCCCCATGGGTGTGGAACTGGATTCCCTTTCCGATGATATTTCCTTCGGCATTGCCGCCGGCGCCCTCATGTATGCCTACCAGCTTCATGAATTGGGACCTCTGGGATTCATTCCCTGCGCCCTCCTTGGCACCTTCTGCGCCTTCCGCCTGGCCCGGTTCAATGTGAAGGTCACCAGCGTGCACGGCTATTTCGAAGGCCTGCCCTGCCCGACCACCGGCGTTATTGTGGCTGCCTATGTGCTCTCCGGCATTAAAATCTGGAACTGGCTGGCCGTGCTCTGCGTACTGCTTCTGGCATTCCTCATGGTCAGTGAAATCCACTATCCCGACAATAAAGGCGCCAGCGCCGACCAGCTCCATCTGCCGGCAGTCATCATCTGCCTGGCCTTCTTTATCATCTGCACCATTTTCTACTGGCCTGTATGGGCAGCTGCCCTCTGCGCCGGCTATATCATGTTCGGCATGATGAATACCTTCCTGAACCGCAGAAAGGCAAAACGGAAGGCTAAGAGAACTAGGAGAACTGCCGGCGGAGACGGCGAAGGGAAAGAATAATGACTTACATACTCGATATAATCATGATTCCCGTACAGCTGATCGTGGCTTTCTTTACTATTTACTACACGGTCATTGCTGTATGCGGCATGTGGCATCGAAAAGAAAAAAATCTGGCACCGCCAAAGAGCAGGTTTGCCGTGGTCATTCCTGCCCATAATGAAGAAATGGTGCTGGCAGATCTTCTGGAAAACCTGAAAATGCTGAAATATCCCAAAGAGCTTTACGATGTGTATGTGATTGCGGATAACTGCACCGACCACACCGCAGACATTGCCCGTAAGCACGGTGCCTACGTCTTTGAAAGAACCAACAAGGAACTGGTGGGCAAGGGCTATGCCATGGACTGGGTATTTCCGAAGATTTTTGCCCTGAATAAAGGATACGACGCTTTCTGCGTCTTCGACTCCGATAACCTGGTGCACCTGGACTTTCTGGCGGTCATGAACAACCGTCTCCTGAAGGGGCAGAAGGTCATGCAGGGCTACCTTTCCGCCAAGAACCCCACGGACACCTGGGTGTCCGGCACCTTTGCCATTGCCTTCTGGACCATCAACCACCTGTGGCATCTGGGTAAGTACAACCTGGGCCTGTCCTCCTGCCTCGGCGGCACGGGCATGTGCATTGCGGCGGATATTGTGAAGAAATACGGCTGGGGCTGCGACTGCCTCACGGAAGACATGGAATTTTCCATGAAATGTCTGTCCCACGGTATCCGTACCTGCTGGGTTCATGACGCTATCATTTATGATGAAAAGCCTCTGGGCTTCATGGCCTCCTGCCGCCAGAGAAAGCGGTGGGCCCAGGGCCAGTTCGACTGCTCCGAGCGCTACATCCCCATCCTTTTCAAGGAAGGCATCAAACGGCACAGCATTGTCATCCTTGACGGCATCATGCAGCTTCTGCAGAACTATTTCCTTCTGCTCTCCACATTCTACCTGGTGATGACATATATCAATATGTTCTATCCCTGCTTCACGGTGATCCTCTATAACGATGTATTGGTGCCCCGCCAGTTCTGGGCGGTGCTGGGCTTCATCCAGTCCGTGGTGCCTCTCATCGTGCTGCTGCAGATCGAAGTGCCCCTGAAGATTTACCTCTACTGGCTCATTTACCCCGTTTTCATGTATTCCTGGATTCCCGTCACCATCCTGGGCTGGAAGGACCGCCATAAAAAGGGCTGGGTCCATACCATCCACACCAGAAGTATGCATTTTGAACAGGCCAAGCTGACGAGGAAGAAAGAAATCGACCAGTGAGAACGCGTCTGATTGTCAGACAAGAAGACAATCAGACGTCAGACGCTCTACTGTCATTTTGATGAGAGCCTCGGAATTTCATGTCTACAAATGACACCAAGGCCGCTTCGTCTCACTGTCATTTCGAGCGCAGCGAAGCGGAGTCGAGAAATCTCCTTCCACAATAGTGCAAGCCGCAACGGGGAGGGAGATCTCTCGACTCAGAGCCTCAATGGAAAAGAAAGCGTCTGCCCCATAACGACGTGCAGCCCCGCTCGAGATGACATAGCGGCTTGCAGCAGTGGAATCTTATATTCGAAATGACACCGAGGCCGCCTCACCTCACTGTCATTTCGAGGAGAGCGGAGCAGAGCCGAGAAATCTCCTTCCTCAATAGTGCAAGCCGCAATGGGGAGGGAGATCTCGGGGCTCAGCGTCTCAATGGAAAAGAAAGCGTCTGTCCCATAACGACGTGCAGCCCCGCTCGAGATGACATAGCGGCTTGCGGCAGTGGAATCTTATATTCGAAATGACACCGAGGCCGCCTCACCTCACTGTCATTTCGAGGAGAGCGAAGCGGAGACTTGAAATCCCCTTTCTCAATAGCACAGAAACCGTCTGCCAACCATAATGGCAGGCAGCATATCGTTATTTTCTAATTTTCCAAAGGATACGGAATTTATAAAACAGAGCTGTGAAGAAATGGTTTATATTTCTTCACAGCTTTTTTGTGTGGAATCTTCATTTTTAGGGAAGCACTGATTAATTCGCAGAATCGAATTTCATATGTATTTTTATCCAATACTGCGTCATCAGTCTCCTTAAATAGCTCGCTATTCGCGTCGACTGATTCCTTGTATTGAATAAAAATACAAGAATGAAATTCGATAACGATTTAATCAGCGCTTCCCTAGAAAAGGTAAACAGAATTAAAGGAAACATAAACCATGGTGGTTATCTATGGATAACTCCATGGGGCCGTGTATAATTAAGGAAGCAGATTATCAGGAAAGGGCTGATTTCATTCTGTGAAATTAAAACAGTCTGAATGACGCATTCCTTTTACGGAAACATATATGACCGGGGAGGTTTTTATGCAGCTTCCGATATTTCGTTCAAAAAGAGCAAAGACCCTGCTTTGGATTTTCATCCTTATACTGATGCTGGCCGGTATTTATGCCTATACCCATCGAAGCCAGAGCCGTGCAGGCAAAGTATCCGCCCATCCCCTGGTGAAGGTGGAGAAAATGGAGAGAAAGGATATGATGAAGCGGGTGGTGCTGTCCGGAGAGACGGTGCCGAAGGAGTCCGTGGATATTTCTCCCAAGTACGCAGGGCGGCTGGACAAGGTGTATGTGGATTTGGGGGATAAAGTGGAGAAGGGGGATATCCTGATTTCCCAGGATACGAAGGACATTACTTTGTCCATCGCCCAGAACCGGGCCGGCAGCGATGAGGCTTTGGCCGATGCTGTGGAAAGCAGGGCTTCCTATGATGCAGGCACACTGAAGGCACAAAGCGACTATGACAATGCCCTTGCCACTTTTAACAGGTATGACACCCTTTTCCAGCAGGGCGCCGTTTCACGGCAGGAAAGGGATGACAAGTACCAGACCATGATGGAAGCCAGAGCGGCCCTTCAAAGCCTCACCGGACAGGACGTAGGCGGCGTGCCGGCGGTGATTGCCAGCAAGGAGGCCGCAGCGGCCAAGGCGGCGTATACCGTGGATTCCCTGGAAAGCCAGAAGGCGGATATGACCATGTATGCTCCGGTGTCCGGTACCATCGGCTATCGGGATGCGGAGGCAGGAGAATGGGCCACCGCAGGCCAGAAGCTCCTGACCATTGTGGATAACAGCTCCCTCTACTTGGACTGCACCGTGGCGGAGCAGGATGTGTGGGTTCTCAGGGAAGGCATGGATTTGGATATTTCCATCGACTCTCTGGGGGACAAAGTGAAGGGAAAGCTGATTTATGTGAGCCCGGCCCTGGACGCTGCCACCCATTCCTACAAGGTCCGCATCCTGCTGGACGGCGGTGAAAAGAATCTCCGCGGCGGCATGTTCGGCCGAAGTGAAGTGATGGCGCTGGAAAGAAAGAATGCCATCTTTGTGCCCAAGGAAGCGGTATTGGAAAATAACGGCAAAAAATGGGCCTTCCTCATTGACAGCAGCCGCAAGGTGAAAAAGGTGGAGGTCACCACAGGCCTCTATAATGATGATTCCATTGAAATCCTCTCCGGTATTTCCGAAGGAGACAGTGCGGCGGTGACGAATATTTCCAAGCTGAAGGACGGCATGACGGTGGATGTGGAGGAAACGACATGAATCGGTTTAACATGACCCGCTACTCCGTCACCCATCCGGTGGGCATCCTCATGATCGTCCTCTTCTTCGTCACTTTGGGGCTCTACAGCTGCTACCGTATCGGTGTGGAGCTGTATCCGAAAATCAATACGCCCTATGTGGTGGTAAGCGTGACCTACAGCGGCGCCGATGCGGAGTCCGTGGAGCAGCAGATTACAAAGCCCGTGGAAGATGCCCTTTCCTCTGTTTCTAATGTGAAACATATTACGTCCAAGTCAAAAACCGGGAAATCCCAGGTGACCCTGGAGCTTAATTTCGACGCCGACGTGGATGCGGCAGCCGTGGATGCTTCCCAGAAGGTGAATGCCATCAGGAAAAGCCTTCCCGACGATGCGGATGATCCGGTAGTGGAAAAGAGGGATATGGACGCGGCCCCCATCCTTGACCTGGCCCTGGTTTCGCCGCATCCTTTGGATGAAATGTATTCCCTGGCCCAGAACACCTTGACCAATGATTTCACCAAGGCCGACGGCGTGTCGGATGTGGAGCTTTCCGGCGGCAGGGACCCGGAAATTGCGGTCAAAATAGACCGGGACCGGCTGGCGTACTACGGCATTTCCATGAATGATGTCATCAACGCCCTGAAAAGGGAAAATAAGCTGGCCCCCTCCGGCTCCTCCTACACCGACCGGCGGCAGACCCAGATTCGCCTGAGCGCCCAGTATCACTCGGTGAATGACATCAAGAAAATCCACCTCACCGCAGGAAGCGGGGAATCCATTCCCATCACCGCCCTGGGGGATGTGGTGCGGCAGGATAAGAAGGTGTCCCGCTATGCCCGGATTAACGGCCAGGACGCCGTGGGCATATCCATTTACAAAAACAGCGACGCCAACCTGGTTTCCACTTCCGACGCCGTTATGACGGTGCTGGACCAGCTGCGGCAGGAATATCCGGACTATCAGTTCATCGTGGTCAACGATTCCGCCGCCTACGTAAGGACCGCCCTGCATAACACCCTGGGCACCCTGGTGGAAGGTCTTTTCACCACCGGCCTGGTGCTGTTCCTCTTCCTTAGGGGCTGGCGCTCCGCAGCGGCTGTGATGATTGCCATTCCGACCTCCCTTATTGCCTCCTTCTTTGCCATGTATATGGCAGGATTTACATTCAACATGATGTCCCTCATGGGCATGACCCTATGTATAGGCATTCTGGTGGATGACTCTATCGTGGTTCTGGAAAATATCCACCGCCATCTGGCGAAGGGGGAGAGCCCGGAAGAGGCGGCGGTGAACGGACGTATGGAAATCGGTATGGCCGCCATTGCCATTACCATCTGCGACGTGGTGGTGTACCTGCCTATTGCCTTCATGACCAGCATGACCGGGCAGTTCTTCCGGCAGTTCGGCCTCACCATCGTTTTTGCGTCCCTCTTTTCCCTTTTCATTTCCTTCACTTTGACCCCCATGCTGGCGTCCCGCTTCTTCCGGGAAGGTCTCAAGGTACCGGATACGAAGCTCTGGCGCACCATGGACCGCATAGAAAACAGCATCCAGGATTTCTATGCCGAAGCCCTCCACTGGAGCTTCTTCCATAAGAAAAAGCTCTTTGCCGGTGTGGCCCTGTCCCTTATCATCTTTACCGCCATGGTGCCCCTGGGCATTATCGGCAGGGAATACATGCCCCGCACCGATGAAAGCGGCTTCAACGTGCAGATCAAGCTTCCCACCGACGCCAGCATCGAGCGTACCGACGCCGTCATCACCAAGCTGGAGGAGTATCTCTCCCAGGTGCCGGAGGCCAAGTACTACATGGCCATGGTGGGCGGTGGGAACGGCGTCAATTCCGGCCGTATCCGGGTTTCCCTGGAAGACAGGCAGGACCGGAGCCGCTCCATCTGGGAAATCACCGATGAAATGAGAAACTGGATTTCCAAAAACATCCAGGACGGCGATGTAAGAATCAAGGAAGACCAGGCCTCTGTGTCCGGCACTTCCGGCGGCGGTCTGGGCCAGGGCGGCGGCGCCTTCCGTCTGGAACTCCGGGGCAATAACATGCAGGATCTGATTCAGGCCTCTGAAATGGCACAGGATATGATGAAGAATGGAAATTACGGCGTCACCGATATCAGCTCCACCTACCAGGAAGGGCTGCCGGAGCTTTCCATCATTCCGGATCGGGAAAAGCTGAAATACTACGGCGTTACTGTCGGAAGCCTCTACGACACCCTGTCTTCTGCCATCAGCGGCAGCGGAGGCGGCGTCCTTCCCAACGACGTGAAGAACAGCGGCAACGATACGGATATCAATGTCTATTTCAACGGCGGCGAATCCTATAAAAAGTCGGACCTGGCAGTGATTCCCATTGAAACGTCAAAGGGCATTGTCCATATATCCGACGTGGCGCAGATTAAGGATGAAGAAGGACCCATTACCATCAACCGCACCGACAAGCAGCGGTCCATCATCATCGGCGCCAATCCCGGCAGCCGGCCCTTAAGCCAGGTCATCAGCGAAGTGACCGGCGACCTTAATAACGCCGGTCTGCCCAAGTCCGTGAGCATCCGCTTCTCCGGACAGGCGGACAGCATGAACCAGAGCTTCACGGAACTGCTGGCGGCCCTCCTCATGGGCATGGTGCTGGTGTACATGGTCCTTTCCGTCCTCTATGAGTCCGCCAAGACATCCTTCATCCGCATGTTCTCCCTGCCCTTCGGCCTCATCGGCTCCCTTTTCTTCCTCTTCCTCATGAACGATTCCCTGAATATTTACTCCATGATCGGTATCATCGTCATGGACGGCGTGGTGGCCAAGAACGGCACCCTCCTTCTGGACTATACCCTGACCCTCATGCATACAAAGGGCATGAATCCAAAGGACGCCGTCATGGAAGCAGGCAAAACAAGGCTCCGTCCTATCCTCATGACCACCTTCACCATGATTGTGGGCATGATACCTACGGCCCTGGCAGTGACAGCGGGATCCGAAACCAGAAGCTCCATGGCCTGGGTGATTATCGGCGGCCTTCTGACCTCCACCATCTTTACCCTCCTCGTGATGCCCATGATTTTCCTCTTCTTTGAAAATCACTCCCTCCTTCATTTCCTGAAACGGAAAGAGGCAGGGAAATAGAAAATCAAAAATCCCGGTAAATGCACTCCCCGGGATTTTCTATTTCCTAAAAAAGCAGACTTTACAAAATCTATATAGAAATTTTTCTATTTATATAGTATAATAAAAGAATCAGAATCCATATTTTAGAAATCAGGTGAACTATGCACATTTTTATGACCAACGATGACGGCTTTGAATCTCCCGGACTGATTGAAATGGCAAAGAAACTCTCCCGCCTGGGCCGGGTCACCGTGATTGCTCCTAACCGGGGAAGAAGCTCCTGCTCCTCCTCCCTGTCCCTGCAGACCTATCTTCGTATGTGGCACAAGGAAAGCTACGGCGAAAATATTTCCGTCCTCTCCTGCAATGGCACCACCGCCGACTGCTGCAAACTGGCCCTGGAACACTGGCTTAGAAACGACATGCCGGACCTGGTGGTGTCGGGCATCAACAACGGCTATAACAGCGGCACCGACTGCCTTTACAGCGGCACCGTGGCCGGCGCCCTGGAAGGGGCGGTGTTCGGCATTCCGTCCATTGCCATTTCCGCTGAAACCATAAAGGATAAGGATTTCCTTGAAAAGGCATCCTTCTTTGCCTATGAAATCGTGAAGAAATATTTCGTAGATGAAAAATACAAAGGCACCTTAAGCCTGAACATGCCTAAAGAGGGGAAAGAACTTTCCTTTGAAAATCTGAAAGTGGCAAAGCTGGGCGTGCAGCGCTATGAAAATGCCATTCGTGAAATGAAGGACCCCTCGGGACACCTGGGCTTCTGGCTTTCCGGCAAAATGCTTCCCGACGCAGCGCCGGACACCGACGTTTTCTGGATTCACCGCGGCTATCCTACCCTGACGCCGCTTACCTGGAATATGACAGACCGGGACGCTTTGGAAAAGGTAAAGAATTCCATAAAATAGAACCAATAAAAAAACAGCCCTCAGGCTGTTTTTTTATTGAATTGATCACTCTTCCCAAAGCTTTGGCAGGCACGGTTCCACCTGCACCCCTTCCCGGTAATCACTGCCCTGGTCATAGGTGTATTCAATGGCGTAGGAAAGGAAGGATGCCGCTTTCTTTACGGCGTCGGCCAAACTCTTCCCCTGAAGGAGGGAGCCCGTCACCACACTGGTGAAAAGATCGCCGGTGCCGCAGGTGGCAAAGGGAATGCGCTGCACCTTGTAATCGGTGTAGGTGCCCTCATTGGCATCGAAGCAGGCAATGCGGATGGTGCCCTTATCCGACGGCACGCTGGTAATCACCACCTGCTTGGGCCCTTTGGCGGTCAGGTCATGGGCGATAGAAAGAAGGGCATCGGTGGTAACCGGCTTGTCGTCATAGGGACGGTCCGTCAAAAGGCAGGCCTCCGTGTAGTTCGGTGTCACCACCGTGGCGGCGCCGATGAGTTTCTTCATTTCCGTCACAATGTCCGGTTTGAAAACGGGATAGAGCTTTCCATCATCCGCCATGGCCGGGTCCACCACCACCAGCGTATCCTTTTTTGCAAAACGGGAAATGGCGTCAAGGACGATACCAATCTGCCCGGCATCTGCCAGAAAACCGCTGTAAATGGCGTCATAGGAAAATCCCAGCTTCTGCCATTTGTCCATGAATTCCTTCATATGAGGCGTGAAATCGGAAAAAGTGAAATCACCGTAGGTGAGATTATTGCTGAAAATAGCGGTGGGGAAGGGGTTCACCTGGAAACCCATGGCAGAAATCACCGGCAGCGCCGCAGTGAGAGAGCAGCGCCCAAAGGCACATAAATCATGAATAGCGAGAACGCGTTTAGTAGACATAGGAATCCTCCTCTATGATGGGAAATTGACTGCATATCAGTTTTCCTGTAATAAACTTATTCTACTCCGCCGCTGGTACTGCGTAAATTGCCAATTTATGAATAAAAGATATGACCAGGAGGCGGCTGTCGCTATCCGCTATCCGCTATCCGCTGTCGGCTGTCCGCTTACCGCTGTCTGCTTACCGGTGTCAGCTTTCCTTCCTCCCACCGTCATCCTGAGCGAAGCGAAGGATCCCGGTAAGAATCGCATTTGAGAAAAATATCGGTAAATACCAGGGAAGAAGTGAAGTACCGGGTCCCAGCATGAATAACCATGGTTTCAATTACGGCAGGTACCGAGATTCTTTGCTGGCGTTCAGAATGGTCGGTGGACCAACTAAAAGGAAGGCCCTGTAATGGGCAGGTTAAGGGCCAACTTTGGCCGACTCGCGCATTCTATGCAGAATGCGCGCAGAGCCCGGCAGGAAGTCCCGTAACGCTGACTTCATACTCATCGCCGTAGGCGACACAACAACCCTTTGAGCCTTAAGAACCTTTTGAACCTTCTGAACCCGGGCCGCGAAGCGGCCATGATCCCCTTGACAGGGGACCCCAGGGGGGTGTAGTATTATAACCGCTACAGATAAAAGATAAGAGTTCTCAATAAGCGAGGTCATGATGAGCGAAGAAAAAGAACAGGAAAGCTGCGAATGCCGCCATACCCTTCGGACGGACCGAGAAAGGAAGGTCCTTCTCACCCGGCTGAAGACGGTGGAGGGGCAGATTCGAGGCATTGAAAAAATGGTGGAAAACGACGCCTACTGTCCGGATATTGTGATGCAGGTGTCTGCCGTTACCAATGCACTGAACAGTTTCAACAAGATCCTCCTTGCTGCCCATATCCGGGGCTGTGTCACCGAAGACATCCGGGAAGGAAAGGAAGACAAGGTGGACGAGCTCTGCAGTATGCTGCAGAAGGTGATGAAATAAAAATTTCATCTGTCATATCATGAAAGATGGTGATTCAGTGAGTGAAAATAAATGTCAATACGTGGTGACCGGCATGACCTGTGCCGCCTGCCAGGCCCATGTGGAAAAAGCGGTGAGCAAAGTACCGGGGGTGGATAAGGTGACGGTATCCCTCCTCACCAATTCCATGGCTGTAGAAGGAAGTGCTCCTGCCTCGGACGTGGTAAAGGCGGTGGAAAAGGCAGGCTACGGCGCCAAACCCATGGGCGCCTCCGAGAGGGGTATGTCCAAACTGGAGGCGGAAAAGGAGGCTTTGGAGGACCATGAAACGCCGAAGCTGAAAAGAAGGCTTCTCCTTTCCATCATTTTCCTTTTCATCCTCATGTACTTTACCATGGGCCACAACATGCTGGGATTTCCGGTACCCTCTTTCCTTGACCACAACCACCTGGGCATTGCTTTAACGGAAATGATTCTGGCCCTCATTGTGATGGCAGTGAACCATGCCTTCTTCACATCGGGGTTCAAATCCCTTTTCCACGGCAGCCCCAACATGGATACCCTGGTGGCCCTGGGCTCCTCTGTTTCCTTCGTGTGGTCTCTCTACGTATTCTATAAAATGACCTGGCTCATAACGGAAGGGGCGTCCAATATGGATATTATGCCCCTGTACCATGACCAGCTTTACTTCGAGTCCGCCGCCATGATTCCGGCCCTCATTACTGTAGGGAAACTCTTGGAGTCCATTTCCAAGGGACGTACCACCGACGCATTGAAGAGCCTTATGAAAATCGCACCGAAAACGGCGCTGGTGGAAAGGGAGGGAAAGGAATCCCTCATTCCCGTGGAAGAAGTGCGGGCAGGAGATATATTCATCGTGAAACCCGGCGAATCGGTGCCGGTGGACGGTGAAATTCTGGATGGTGAAACGGCGGTGGACGAGTCCGCCTTAACCGGAGAATCGGTGCCGGTGGATAAGAAACCGGGCGATTCGGTGAGCGCCGCCACCATGAACACCAGCGGGTATATCCGCGCCCGGGCCCTTCGGGTAGGGGAGGACACCACCTTCGCCCAGATTATCCGCATGGTCAGCGATGCCGCTGCCACCAAGGCTCCCATTGCCCGCATTGCGGACAAAGTATCGGCAGTGTTCGTTCCGGCGGTGATTCTCATTGCCATCCTTGTATTCATTCTTTGGACGCTGCTGGGTGCTCCTGTTTCCACGGCCCTGGAATACGCCATCTGCGTCCTCGTCATTTCCTGCCCCTGTGCCCTGGGCCTGGCAACGCCGGTGGCCATTATGGTAGGCAACGGCATGGGCGCTAAAAACGGCATCCTCTTCAAAACCAGCGAAGCCCTTGAAAATGCAGGGAAAATCAATATCGCCGTCATGGATAAAACCGGCACCATTACGGAAGGAAAACCGGAGGTCACCGATATCATTCCGGCAGAAGGAGTCTCGGAAAAGGAACTTCTGGAAAAGGCCTACGCCCTGGAAGTGAAATCGGAGCATCCCCTGGCGCAGGCAGTGATGAATGATGGAAATCGGAAAGGCGTGAAAGTTCTTCCTCTCACCGACTTCAAAATTCTCTCCGGCCATGGACTGGAAGGAAGCCTTGGAGGAAAGAAACTCCACGGCGGCTCTTCCTCCTATATTTCCACTTTGACCTCCATCAAAGAACTCAGGGGGAAGGCGGAAGCCCTGGCGGAAGAAGGAAAGACGCCCCTCTTCTTTGAAGAGGACGGCAGACTGCTTGGTCTCATTGCGGTGGCCGATGTGATTAAAAAAGACTCTCCCCAGGCCATCAAAGAACTTGAGGCCATGGGCATCCAGGTGGTCATGCTCACCGGCGATAATGAAAAAACCGCCGCCGCCATTGCCAAAAAAGCCGGCGTGGACCATGTAATTGCAGGCGTCCTTCCTGATGGGAAAGAAGAAGTCATCAGGAAGCTTCAGGCCTATGGAAAGGTGGCCATGGTGGGCGACGGCATCAATGACGCCCCGGCCCTGGTGAAAGCGGATACGGGCATTGCCATCGGCGCCGGCACCGACGTGGCCATTGACTCCGCCGACATTGTACTCATGAACTCCCGCCTCACCGACGTATCGGCGGCAGTACGCCTTTCTCGAGAGACACTGAAAAATATTCACGAAAACCTTTTCTGGGCCTTCGCCTACAACGTGTTCCTCATCCCCATGGCCGCCGGCCTCTATCCCGGCATCCGCATGAATCCCATGTGGGGCGCCGCCGCCATGTCCCTCTCCAGTTTCACCGTCTGCATGAATGCCCTTCGGCTGAACCTCTTCAACCTTCGGAATGCATCCAGCGATAGAAAGAAAAAGATGGTCTCCATTCCGGACTGGAAAGCAATTTCCGGAAAACCGAAGCCTGCTGAAGAAAAGAAAGAAGAAAACAGGGCGGAACTGCTGGTGGAAGGCATGATGTGCGAAAACTGCGAAAACCACGTGAAGAAAGCACTGGAATCCCTGCCCTTTATTACCAGGGCACAGGCGGACCACAAAACAGGCCGCGTGTCCATTACATACAGCTCACAACCCGACGAAGCAGCCATGAAAGAAGCGCTGGCCAAGGCGGATTATGAATATAAAGAAATCATATTTCCAAAGGAGGAAACAAACATGAAAGAAACAGTTAAAATCGAAGGTATGATGTGCAATCACTGTGAAGCCACCGTCAAGAAAGCCCTGGAAGCCCTGGACGGTGTGGAAAAGGCGGACGTATCCCACGAAAAAGGCACCGCCGTCCTCACCCTGGACAAGGCAGTGGCCGATGGAGATATTAAGAAAGCCATCGAAGACAAGGACTACACCTTCGTGGGCATTGAAAAATAAGGAAATCCAAAAAGACGTGAAGCGGGAAACCGCTTCACGTCTTTTATCTTGGAGAAATAAAAACCAGCCTGCATAAAGGCTGGTCTTTGTGGTGCCGGAGGCGGGACTTGAACCCGCACGATGTTGCCATCGCCAGATTTTGAGTCTTTACGGCATCCAGTATTTACCGTATTTATCGAGCTTTTCGGCTCTATAAATTACGATATTTTACCATATTTTTGAGTAAAGTATCTTACTGGTATCGTACAAAATGGGGCCATTTTTTTATTGACCGATGACAATCAGGTGCACAGGGCCTCCAGGACTTTGGCCGCTTCTTCATCGGCGCCTGGCATGACGTGGGCGTAGATGTCCATGGTGGTGGCGCAGGAGGAGTGGCCAAGTCTCTGCTGGACCACCTTGTAGTTGATGCCCGCCTGGAGGAGCAGGGTGGCCGATGTATGGCGGAAGGAATGGAAAGAGAACTGCGGCAGCCCGGCGGCCTTGAATGCTGCTTTGGCATCGTGGGTGACATTGTTCGGGCAAATAGGTGTGAGGTTCTCCGACGGAAATACCAGGTCACAGGCTTTATGATCCGGAAGGCGGAGCTTCAGTCGGAGGCAGTACGCTTTCTGCTCCCGCAGCATGGCGATGGTGGACTCATCAATGGACAGGGTCCGGCGGGAGCTGGTGGTCTTCGTGCTCTGGGTAATGACCGCAGATTTCCCATCACGGACAAGGCAGGTCTGATTTACGGAGACAGTTTTACGGGAGAAGTTCACGTCCTGCCACCGGAGGCCCAGTATCTCGCTGCGACGCATGCCCGTCACCACCGCAAAGCGGCAGATCCGGAGCAGGACAGGGTTCGAGATGTGGGCAAAGACGGCTTCGAGCTGTTCCCGGGTGAGAGCCATGGCCTTTGTGTGAGGGACGTGGGGCTTCTTTACCGCTGCCAATGGATTAACCGGGATAACGCCATCCAGCATCGCCTGCTTCAGCGCTGTACTGGTGACGGTATGGCAGTAGGCCACGGTACGGGGAGACAGGCCGGATGCAAGGAGCTCTTTCCAGTACATCCGGAACGTCACGGGCTTAAGCTTGTCCAGGGGAATGGAGCCAATGGGCGCATCGGTGATGTGCTTCATGACACAGGTGTAGGACTCTATAGTCTTGGGCGTCACGGAGTCTCCAAGGCCTTCGAGCCATGCGCTGCACCATTCCCCCAGCAGGATGTGGTCATTCATCAGGGGAAAGCGTTCATAGGCTGCCACCTCGGCATCCCGTTTGCTGATGGCTTCAGTTTTTGTCTTCCCGTAGAAATGGCGCTGCCGGCCATCGATGACAGCAGTAACTTCATAATACCCGTCTTTTCTCCTGGGCATGGAAATCAGCCTCCTTTGCTGATGGTTCAAGGAGGAAATGGTATAATATAACCGTAACCTCCTGATTCACTAATCGACATCGGTTACAATGGCCACGACTGTGCAGAGCCGGTGGCCAGGGCCTCATCCATGTGGCGACATGGGTGAGGCTTTTTACGTGGGCTATTGAACGATTTTGGGGATTTTTAAATTCCAGTCATCAGGGAATCCTAAAGTGTGAAGAATAGTATTTGGACTTACAGACGTTAAGTGGTTTTTCAAATGGTTATTCATCGATTTGCGAATTGAGTTGTGAAGCATTGCATATTCGGTGTAGCTCAAGAAGCATTGAATCGATATAAAAGTAGAATACACATCTGATCTAGTGCCAGATACTGGGATTGTTGGGAAGATGGAATGAATGGGGGACCAGTATTTTAGATCCTGCCGGCATTTAAATCCAAGCAAGCGATTGTTGTGAGCGCATACATTACGCACTTCATTTATATTTTTTAAGAAGCTAACCAGTGTTTCCGGCGGAAATGTGAAAGGTGAATGAATGTGCTGACCGATAAATTCGCCGAAGTCTTTGGCAATGAGATTTTGTAATTTAGTCGGGGAGGCATCGAGCATGAAACGAAGCTCGCCAAAATCCAAATAATTAACCAATACCCAAATAGGGAGTTCATTATATTTATGGATATAATGATAAATACTACTGCCACGGTATTTCAAGGAATTATACCGGTTGATTATCTTGGAGAGTTTAGCGATTGTAGAAATGACAGATAAAGACTTGTTTGAGTCGTAGCAATTAATATTTAAGTATGCATATGGAATATTTGGATACATTTCTGCAAATCTATAGGCGAAAATGGATTTTAAGTGGGATTCGGCAGCAATCGTGGCTTTGAAGAACGATTGTTTAATTTCTTTGTCGAAAAGATATAAGCGAGATACTTCTTCAAAAGTCGTGCCGTTCGTATACTGTTCACCAGTTCGAGGGAAGTATTTGCTATAACCATTGATAATGTTGTAATAGTTATTGCTTAGTAAGTATTTCTCGGCTTGTTCAATATCATTTATAACAAGGCCTCTGGCTTGCAGTAATTTTACTTGCTCATTAATGGTCTTAAATGGCTTTTGCATAAAAAAATACCTCCTCCATAATGGAGAAGGTACCCGCGCTGGCCCCCGTAGAGGTAACAGCACTATCTCTAACTCCATTATACTGATAAATGGGAAAATGTCAAAATTAGATAATCATTAAATGAATCTATAGGCAATTGGAATTATCATTTTGCCAACGTTGGCGAAACGATATCAACATAATACCTTTATTTTTTGAGAAATTTTAAGGATATTTGCAAAACACATTTACAAAAACGGCCCTTTTTATAAATGTAAACCAATGTCATTTACAAAAAGCGTGGTTTTTATAAATGGGGAAATTAGTTCGATGAAATGCGATTAGTTCGGAAAAGTACCATTTTTGAAACTTAAATGGGCTGGAGAGGACGTATCGTGTACCTGCACGATATGTTTTCAAGTCATTTCAAGTAATTTGCTGCGCTTTTCAAGTAACATGCCGGTCACAAGTGGAAACCTCGATAAATACTGGCTTTTTTGGCTTTCAAGTAACTTGCTGGTAACTTTCAAGTAACATGATTTTAACGTGACAAGATGAGTTAGATATCAGACGGTTACGTTAAGATATGTTAAACTGGAGGGGTAGGGCAGCATCTACTTTCCTTTTTTCCCTTTCTGTGTATATACAATCATGCATTCCTGCCCTCAGAGACGTGGATCATTGGCACCTCTTTGGTTTCACGGCTGGCCTCTTCGGATCTGGACAATCCGGAGGGGCCTTTTTCTGCTGCCTGAAAAACGATGCGATATTTAGGGAGACTTTTATATAAAAGTCCTCCGATTTGGGTGACTTTTGCATAAAAGTCGTCCATCTGAAGGAATGCTTCCACATGGTTGAACGGTCGATTTTAGTGCTTCCACGATGCCGAAGGGGTTATTTTAACCGTTCGAGGAGCTCGAAGCGATTTTTATTAGAAACGTCTGAAATTTACAAAGAGGATATTTCTGAATCTTTTTCAACCCGGGGTGCTTCGGAGGAGAGGCGGAAGTCCAGGTAGTGATCCACCTCTTCCTTTCCGGCGGGGGATAGCTTGCGGTATTTCTTGATGTGCTGCTATAAAACAATTAGAAGAATAACGAAAATAATACCTAATATTATGAAGAGTTTACGATGACTCTTATGACTATTAGAATCAGTATCCTTTTCAGACGGATTGTTACTTGAGATGGAAACAGAGCTGGAATGCGAAGGGGTTTCAGGGCACGGAATTGTTTTAACAGTGGAATAGGAATTGCTAGGGTTATCGTTTCCAGGAACAAATGCCCTATGAGTATCTGTCTCTGAAATAAGATTCTTTTCCAATAGAAACTGCACTGCTTTTTTATAAACCAGAGTGTTTTTACTGCCACCACGTGCATAACCGCCACCAGGGAAATATATTGCCCCAAAAAATCGAAGATCTTCTCCATTGTAATTAGAATCTAACGATTTTACTATGGAAGCATTATCCTTCCAATTATGCGCTGCTTGATAAAAAAGATCTCTATAAGGAGATTTATCCAAATTAGATTCCCTATCATTAGAAAGATATCGATAAACGGAAAAAATAAAGAATGCAATTCGGCTTTCTAAATCAAGATGATAAAAGACGGTGTTATATAAAGCCTTTTTGCCAATATACAAAGAAAAAGGTATGTAATGGGCAGTGGCAAAATCTTTTAGTCCAATTTTGGGTTCCCATTTATCATCAAGCTTTCTAGAAATTAAAGCAGACACATCATCATTACTCATGTCTGGAGTTATTTTTATTCCTAGACTGATGGCGTAATTTATTTTATCAGGATAAGGCTTATAAACAGAAGCAAGCGTAATGCCTTTAATTTCAGAGTAATCAGCAAATTGAGGTTCCTCTGATATTCTCCTGCGGGCGTCAGCTTCGTTAATAGCCCATAAAGATATGGTTCTGAAACGATTGGTGGGCAGATATTTGACTTTAACTTTATATTGATTGAGATTCATCACGAAATAACTCCTTTTTATAGTCTATTCCATTAGAGCATTGGATAAGCTGAAATCAATAGTCTCGGCGTACCTGCTTAACATTTCCAATAACTCGAACAGACACCCGATTCACCTAGACCATTCCCGTGACCTCACGAAAATGGTGGGGATTTATCATCACCTGTTAGGATCTTCTGAAATTTACGAAGATGATGTTTCCGCATCTTTTTCAACTTGGGGAGCTTCAGCGGAGAGACGAAAGTCAAGGTAGTGGTTCACCTCTTTCTTTCCGGCGGGGGAGAGCTTGCGGTATTTCTTGATTAATTGTTGCTCACCCGAAGAAAGTTCCTGCATTGAATGGGAAGATACAGATGAATTTCGCTTTATCAAATCCCCTGGAGTTATAGAGAGCGCATTCGCAAGCGGAATCAAAACATCACTAGGGAGCTTTTCTATAGAATTGTTTTCATAACGGTAAATGGTAGCTCTATTTTTTCCAATTTTAACTGCTAGCTCATCTGCACTGAGACCGGCTTCCTTTCTTTTTATTCGAATATATTCGCCTATGGTCATGATAGCACCCCTTTCTGAATTTTATTATATTCGCAAATATGCAACGAATCAAGAAGAAAAGTTGCAAAAATGAGAAAAATAATTGACATTCGCACTTATGCGATTTATAATCAATATGAAAGTTGCAGATATGCGACAAGAAGGGCGGTGAGATAATGGCTAATGCAGAAAAACTGAAAGCTAAACTGAACGAAAAGGGCATGTCGATTGAGGATATTTCGAAAGCGATTGAGATTGATAAGTCTACATTCTATAGAAAACTTGCTTCTAATGGAATGACTTTCACAATCGGAGAAGTAGACAAAATCAGTAAAGTGCTTAACCTGTCAGTCGATGACATTAATTCCATTTTTTTTAGCAATTTTGTCGCATAAAAGCGACTAAAAGCATTTCCGGCGGCCATGAAAACCCTGCCGGGAAAGGAGGCATCCTATGAGACCTATCGAGAGGACGGCTTTCACGCTGGATGAGGCGGCAGTCTCATCAGCAATCGGAAGAGAACAGCTGGAGGAGTGGATATACTCCGGCGAGCTCCCGGCGTTCAAAGTAGGGAAGAAGAACGGGAAGACCATTATCCCTGCAGATTCGCTTCGGAATTTCCTCCGGAATAAGGCAGAAGCAAGAGAAGGCATGCCGCCAACCTCTCCGGTGCTCCGGAAAGTGTTGGAGAACCGAAGAAAGAAAAGGAGGGAGGCCTGATGGAACGCAAGCCAAGGCGCTGGAGAAGGGGAGAAGAAAGAGGCCGTGGCTATGAAGTATAGGAAATTCAAACTGGCCAAAGAAAAGAAGAAAGCCGGATGGGTACTCCAGGCCGTCTATAGCATCGGGGAATTGGAAGCGGTGCTCAAGAGCAGTGCAAGGTTCGAAGAGATCCTCTTCACCTCCCTGTAACGCAAAGTTCCACGGCATAACCTCAGATGGCGGGAGGCCCAGCGAGCCCGCCGAAAGCTCTGCGAATAAGAAAGGAGGTGACTGCTATGGAAGGAACAGATATCAGAAAGGCGGCCATAGAAGTGATCCGGGTGCTTCATGAAAACAAAATACCGATTGCGCTGGCACAGTCGGTATTTAAAGAAGCTATGGAATTGATTGAGAGAAATACCATTCCCTATAGTCCTAAAGCTTTCAGCACAATGGACTCTGCAACTTTGGAGACTACCGGGAGTGCTACGGAATCTAGCTTGTGAATACGTTCTTTGACAGACTTCCAAACGGAATCATCACGAATGTTGTCAAGGTACTCGCGGCCATATGGAGTGATATCAACGATACAAATGGTGCTGTCACCCTCAACGAGTCCAGAATCAAGCAGATATTTCAAGTGGTAATCAACTTTTACCTGGTTTTCGTCAGGGAAGCATACGAAAAAATCCATATTGGAAAATACTTTATGCCCATCAGCGGAAAGCTCAATCTTCAGCAAAAGCTGACGGACTAATTCATAATCAATCTTCATAATTTCACCTCCCTCCTGAGAGAACATACCTAAGCCAATTATAGCAGTCGGGAAGTGTAGTGAAATCAAATAAGAAAGGAAGCCCACATATGAAAATGGAAAAAGTGAAAGAAAGAGCAAAGTACATCCTCAGAGACTACGAGGAAAGGAAGAAGAGACTGGCCGACAGGATTTCCTACCTGGAAAGCCTGGGAGTCAAGACCACAGAAGATATGGATGAGTGGAAGGCCAAAGAGCTCTACGCCATTGACCTCAACAATGAGGCCGAAACCGCTTTCCACACCATCACGTACCTGGGCATCATGTCCATCGGAGAAGCCCTTGCATACGAGGAGGAAGTGAAAGCGGAAATTAAGGATCCCGATGAGGATGAAGAGAGCGACGAACCAGGCTGAGGAGTGAGAAACATGAGACCTTTAATCAAAAGAATCCGCTGGGTAAGAATCGGCTGCATAGCCCTCTTCATTGCCAGCGCAGTTTTTGCCGCCTTTGCTTACCAGGGGGGCGAGCCGGACATGGTGGAATACCATGAGGAAGCGGACGTGGGGGACACCATCTGGAGCATGTGCGCCAGGGTGGCCTCCGACAGAGATGATCTCTCCGAAATCGTCTTCGAGACGATGCAGGAGAATCATATCAAAGAACCCGGGCAGCTGCAGCCGGGACAGATGATTATTATCCGCGTGCAGAAAGCGAGGGAGTTGTGATGACTGAGGAACAAGATGAAGCTATCGCCGCGGAGAACCGGAAGAAAGAAAACTGCCTCCAGCATCTCACGTACATGTGCTATGAGTCCGGTGTCAAGGTAATTGATATTTCTCCTGTCTACGGCGTGGACAACGCCATAGACGCCGCCATCATCTACTATGTGGGCGGAAACGAGAAGAAAGTCACCTTAGAAGGGCTGTCTGCCCTGGACATGGTAAAGGAAATCATCTCAAAAGGCCGCCTGGGAAAGCGTGAATGGAATGAATGAAGAAAAGCTGAAAGCAAAGCTTCTGGACTGGAACAAAGCTCTGCAGGCGGACATACGGAAATATAACGCCCTGGGAGATAACAGGGCCTATCAATTTTCCCTGGGCTGTCAGTGCATAGTGCATGAAGTATTGAAAGAAATGGAGGAAGGCCATGAACGAGGAAATTGAAAGGGACAACGACTTAAAAGAGTACTGCCTGGATAGGTTCCTGAACATGTGCGTCAAAGCCGGCGTAGATGTAAGCCGGCTTGAGCCTAAGAAAGGACCGGATGGGGATATTGTGGCAGTTACCATCCAGCGCTATTTCTCAGAGCCACAGACGGTGTGCGTGGAGGGAGATGCTCCCATCACGATGCTCAAGGAGCTCATTATCAAAGGAGACCTAGGATGAAGAAAAGAGTTCCGGCGTGTACCGGACGTCGGAGCTCCGTGACAGGAGGGAAAAGAAATGACTGAGAAATTTTTCAGGGTTCACGGAATCAAAAAAGAGGAGGCAAAAGCCCCCTGGAACAAAGGAAAAGGGCTGGCATGCCTCATGCACTTCCCCATCCCGGACTGGGCGGTAGAGGAGAAACAGGAAGGAAAAATCGCAGAAAGCCTTTGGAATCACTTCAAAAAAGGCCAGTATTCTGTGTCTTTTGTTCCGTACTACACCAGGGGAAAGCATGCCGGAGAGCCGAACTGGCAGAAAGAGTCCGTCCGGGAAACATTCGAAACTCAAAGTGAAGCGGAAGCCTATATGTGGGAGAACTACCAGTGCTGAAGTCAGAGGGAAAATGGCATGAAAAGAGTTATCTAAAGGGAATGAATGGAGTACCTGAGCAGGATCCCCGCATTTCTGTGGGGAGACGGGCTCAGGCATTTCGTTGATTTCCTTTTTTACAGGGGGGATGAGTATGCCAATGATGACACTGGCCGGCGGGAAGCAGGTCGAATGCTATGAGAACAGAGCCTGCATGGTGTGCGGGAAAGAGCTCCACGGCGAAGTGGCGTGCAGGAAGTACCGGGCAAACATCTGCCAGGAACACTGCGAGCACTGCCGGTGGTACATTCCTTACCTGCAGAACTGCCAGTACAAAAGGAGGAAGCCATGAAACTTGCTTACCACAGACTTTATGGGGACAAACAGTATACATATATCGTGAGGCCGTCACCGGATGGCAGGAAGTGGAAAGCCATGCGGAAAAAGAGGGCAGACTACAGAGGTGGAGGCCGCAGGACCTGGCTGTCCATCAAAGGAATCGGCTGGATGGACAGCCAGGAAGAGGCGGAAAAGGTACTGGAATCCTATGCCGGGGAAAAGGGACTCGAGAAAATCATTTGAGAAGAGGGGAATGTATGAAGAAGAACAGGACGGGATGGAACAAGCTGAAGAAGCTGGTAAAGGACAGGGACAATTCCCTCAAGCTTGTATACATGGAAATGCTGGGACTTCCGTTTCCCATGGGGGACACAGAAGTCCACCATGTACGGCCTCACGGAGAAGGGGGCGCGGACAGGGAAGAGAACCTGATTACCCTGGACGTATGGATTCACAGGACCCAGTTTCACACCTCCATGGGACATGCGGAACCGCTGCGGCAGCAGAAAGCCCTGGAGTACCTTTCCTGCGACCCGGTGAAACGGTGGAGGGAGAAGCACTTCAGGGAACTGGAAGCGGTGTATGAAGAAATGGAAGAAGAGAGAATCAAAAAGATCCGCGCCGGATGCCTTCCGAAAAAGAGGAAAGGGCTTCCATTCTAGGCAATAAAAAACCGCCCGGATGACTCCGAGCGGACCGGGTGCACAAGGCACCGACACCATGTCTATATTATAAGCCTTGTGCATGGAGAATTCAATAAAAACGGGCGATGCGGCCCGTTTCCCGTCTTGATATCCCGTCTATTTTAACGAAGGAAAATTAAGGGGTCATTAGTATGCCATACATCAAGGAAGTGTTCATTGCTCCCCTGGTGGTAGAAGTGAAAAAATATCACACCTACCAGGTAGGGAGAAAAGAAAGGATGCCGAAGGTCAACCCGACAGACGAGGCACACCAGAAAGCCAATGAAAGAGCTGCCAGGGTGAAGCTCTACCGGTACATCGTCACCAACTTCAAGAGGGATGATATCCGAATCGACTTAACCTACGCAGATCCGGAACCCACTCCGGAGGAGGCGGAAAAAAGGAGGGCGGCTTTCATCCGGAGGCTGAAATACAGATACCAGAAACTGGGAAAGGAGCTGAAGGCCATATGGGTGACAGAAAAAGAGGGACATAGAATCCACCACCATCTGATAGTGAACAATGTGGGGATAGGACGTGACAAGATTCAGGAGTGCTGGCCGTGGGCCACATTCAACTATCGGTCAGTCCGTTTCTACGATGGCTCACCGGAAGATGCCCTCCGGTTGGCGGACTACCTGCTGAAGGAAACAAGCGAGTCCGTGAAGGAAGGGAAAATCAAAAGACGGTGGGGGATGACCAGGAATCTGGAGAAGCCTCATGTGACGAAGAAGAAAATCTATGCCCGGTCATGGAAAGAAATCCCAAAGCCAAAGGAAGGGTTCCAGATCGTGAAGCTGGAGAACGGAGTCACACTGGATGGATTTCCCTATCAGTTCGTGAGGCAGTTTGCCATAGAGAATTTCAGTTTAGGGAGGAAGAAGAATGGACGAACAGGCAAGAAAAGCAAGGGAACAAAGGTTGGACCACAAAATAGACGTCCTGGGCGTAAAGCTGAGCGATGTGGTAAAAATCACCTACATCGAAGATGACCAGGAAAAGAGCCTCAAGTGTATGGAGAGGCCGAGGGAACAGTTCTATGATGCCCTGAGAGAAATCACCAAATGCTACAACGGCATGGAAACCGGGGAAGCTAAGGACGTGGTGTTCTGGGTTAAAACCGTTTCCGTCAAGTACAAAGACGGCTGGATTAAAAAGTACAAATTTACCGGCGACGTACATTGCAGGAAATGGGGAAGACGGCCGGGATTCGTAGACAGTGATATGGAATACACCGGGAAAATAGAACTGGATGAGTGCGTAGATATGCTGCTGGATGAAGCGGTGCTCTATATCAGAGGACTCATGGCAGAGCCGAACCTTTTTGAGAAAGAGAAATCCGGCGGGGAGGCACAAAAGTGATTGAGGTATTCAAAGATCCGAAATATGGAGACTGCTATGCTTGCGGGAGGAAGGTAGAGCTGTACAAGGTCAGCCTGTCCATGGAGGGGGAATCAGCAGCGCACTCCTTCTTTATCTGCCGAAGCTGTCTCAAGGAGCTTGCACGAGCAATACAGGAAGCGGATGACGAGGGAAAAATCATGGAAGTCCTCCCCAAAGAAATGAGTCATTTCGTGGAACGGTGGTGCAATAAAGACAAGTACGTGAGGGAATTCAAGTGCAGGCTGTACTGCCGGAATAGAGATGGGACTTACACAGCCCTGGACAACAGGACCGGGGACTGCTGGACAGAAGATTTCAAAACGAAGGACCATGCCATTGCATGGCTGGAAGATGAATTTGAGGTAGGAGACGAACTATGAACAGTGTATGGATACTGGGGAACCTGGCAAGGGACCCCGTGGTAAGAGCAACAAGGACAGGAAGAGGCGTGGCCTCATTCACGGTGGCAGTAAACCGGAACTATACAACGCCACAGGGTGAAGTGAAGGAGCTCACAGACTGGGTACAGGTCACAGCCTGGGGAGCCTTGGCTGAAGCCGTGGGAAATCAGCTGCACAAAGGAAACAGGGTACTGGTGGAGGGTAGATACTCCACCAGGTCCTACGATGCCAAGGACGGCACGAAAAAATATGTGACCGAAGTAGTGGCAGGCCTCATCGCCCGGCCGCTGGACACGAGAGTGGATGCGGCGCAGCGGGGAGACTTCAGCCAGTTCGGCCAGCCCACACAGCCGCCTCCCCTGCAGACAACCCTCAGCGATTTCCAGCAGCCGCAGGGAAATGCACCCTTTCCGGCGGGGAATGATGAGAACATCCCATTCTGATGAAAGGGGATGAGGGACATGGAAAAGAGCTTTGACCTGCCGGACCGGGTGGCCACAGGGAAGAAAAAGACCTATGAGGACACAAAACGGGAGGCAGAAGAAAAGATCCTCCAGGAACGGAAGGAAGCAGAAAAAGGCCTCATGACCAGTGGCGTAGTGCCACCGGAGCTGAGGGAAGTGCTGAAGTGAGGAAGAAAGATGATTGATATAGACTATTCGAGTCTCAGACCGGTATTGGATGTGTGTTGTGGCGGGAGACTCTTCTACTATGAACGGAACACGCCAGTAGTTACATTTCAGGACATCCGTCGAGGAACGTTTGAAGCAGGTGAAGGAAGGACAATCACTGTAGATCCGGATGTGGCAGGGGATTTCACCAATCTCTCATACGAGGATGGCGGCGAACATAAAGGATTCGCCTTGGTGGTATTTGACCCTCCTCACCTCAAAAGAGCGGGACCGCATTCATTCATGAGAGCAAAATATGGAGTCCTGGATAAGGACTGGAAGAAAGAATTGGGGCAGGGATTTCGAGAATGCTTCAGGGTCCTTCGAAATGATGGTGTGCTGGTATTCAAGTGGTCAACATCGGACATCCCAATGGAAGAGGTGCTGAAACTTTCTCCGTACAGACCTCTGCTGGGTGACCAAAGGGGACATACCAGATGGGCAATCTTCATTAAACATGGAGGGATGAGAAGGAAGGAATAGCAAGTGAAATTAAAAGGGAAAACAGGAACCTACACGCTGCTTCAGGCCATGACTCATGAAAATGCATTGCAGCAGATGCAAAATGTCCAGTTTGAGATTGAGCATGCGACCCAAATGCTCCGGCGGTACAAAGTACTGCTTAGGGACCAGGGATTTGATCCGAATTACTACATCCGAGAATTGAACCGGCTTAACGATGCAATCTATGCAGAGCTGAACCGGGTAGGAAACAATGACATATCACAAGCAGTATCTGAAGAACTGAGGGAAGAACGTATGGAGGGAAAAGACGATGATGAAGTTTGAAGTGGTGAAGGGATGCCCCTTTGAAGTGAAGCTGCCGAAGAGGAGCACCGAAAAGTCAGCAGGATATGATTTCTTCAGCCCCTATCCATTTGCCATAGGAATTGGGCAGACGGTGGTAGTGAAGACGTGGGTAAAGGCCAGGATGCCGGCCGATGTGTGCCTTCTCCTCATGGAGCGGTCGAGCTGGGGAATCAAGAAAGGGATCTCCATCCCAAACAGCGTGGGTCTCATCGATGCGGACTACTACGGCAATAAGGACAATGACGGGAACATCATGTTTGCCTTTACAAACCATGGAGATAAGCCACTGGAGGTCAAAGCAGGAGAACGAATCGGCCAGGGCGTGTTCCTGCGGTATCTCACGGTGGATGATGACGATGCTTCCGGAGAGCGTTCCGGTGGATTCGGCAGCACGGGGAGGTAAGGCAATGAATCTCAAATGGGACATAGAGCCACTGGAAATTGAGCTGAATGGAGAACCTGTATACATCCAGGAGAAGGAAGCTAAAGAATGTCTTGCCCTGGTGGTAGAGAATGGACACATTTCCCATAGAAAAGCACCGAAACCGGGAGAAATCTGGAGGCACTTCAAAGGGGCGCTGTATCAGATCGACTGTGTGGCAGAGCATACAGAAACAGGAGATGCCATGGTTGTATATCACCGGTATGGGGAAGAGAAGAAATGGGTGAGGCCTGCGGGTATGTTCATGAGTCTGGTGGACCGTGAAAAGTATCCGATGGCCAGTCAGGAATATAGATTCGAGCTTATTGACGATATAAACGAAAGGGAAGGAAATAATCATGAAGCAGCCGGAAGGAATTGAAAGGGACCAGCGTGCATTTATCAGCTCAATCCTGAATGGAAACGGAATCCCTGCTGCATTACCGGATGAAGATTATCTGGATAAACTGGCAGAAGAGGTTTCCAAGTCCATGAACAAGGAAACAGCCGGAGGAATGGCGTCGGATGCGAAGCACTACCAGCATGCCGAGGTAGAGCCCATTGAAATCATGCAGATGTATTTCACTTCGGAGATGATGCACGGCTTCTGTCTGGGCAATGTCATCAAATACGCCTTGAGGGCACGGTTCAAAGGGACCGAGATGAAAGACATTGAGAAGATGGCCCAGTATGCAGCGTGGGATGTACAGGTCATGAGGGCTGAAAAAATCAACCCGAGGGAATGATCCGGATGTTTCCGGAGGAAAAGAGGAATAATCATGCAGATAGTAATCAAGGCTGAAAATGGGACGATTTATTTCAACCCCCAAAGTATTGAGTTTGTTGAAAATAGGACCACGACTAGGGGAGAATGTGTTTCCACTATCATCCTTGCCTTTCCCGGCAAGCGGGTGGCGGTATCGGACAATTATCCGCTTAGAACCGTAAAGGCCGTGGTCAATGAAATCTACCGTGTCCTTGACGAAACAGTCGTCAGAAACTGCTTCTGCTTTGATATCAAGGCACTCATTGAGGAATTCCAAGATCAGGAGAAATAGCAAATGGACAAGGAACAGATTATTGGCGAGTACAAAGACACGTTTGATTGCGTGTATCATTTCCTCGATGCTGAAGGTAATGATGAATTCAGCTTGCGGAAGAAGCTGCTTGAACAGCTGGTGACCGATGCCCATCATCTGGCGGCGCTTCAGCGTGTGGACCAGGGCGAAGTAGCCGCCAACATCATTGAAGAATGGAAATCGGCTCATCCGGATGCAGATGATGGTAAGCCGATGCCAGTCACTCCGGCGGGGAGTGAGCCGGATAGAGTCCTGAAGAAGGAAGAGCCGGTGAAGCGAGGACCGGGAAGACCGAAAAAGGTGCATCAATGAAAAGAAGCTGCAAGAGGCTGGGAAGGAACAGCATGAGGCGGGAAACCTACCGGCTGTACTGTAAGCCGAGGCGGAATTACCCGGTGCGAAAAATTCTCAAGCTGAGTCTGATGGAATTCAAAAGGTTGATTAAGGGGATGAGGGGAAATGACGCATAACAGAATTGGCTCGACAACTCATGCCGAGCACAGAAGCGACTTCGCCGTGGAGGTGATGATGGCTACCTATCTCAGAATCATGGTGAGGCCGTGGGACTGCCCTGGTCACAAAAATGTCTGCGAGGTGGTGGTCTATAAGAGCAACCACAAGGCAGACGAGGAACCAATCCTCACGGTGAGGTACACAGAAAGCCGGGGACAGATGGTGCTCATGGATGAGGCCCTGGCGGAGAAAGTGGCCAAGAAAATACAGGCGAATCCGTACAGATATCTGAGATATGAAATTATGCAGAATGAAGTGATTTGAGCTCCATTCTAGCGAGGAGGGAGAAAATGATGGGAGTAGTGATTGGACTCGTCATCGGATATGTGGTAGGCGGGGTTGTGAATGTAGCTTTCCTGCTTGCCTTCTGCATGCGGAAGATGGCAAGAAACAAAGGAGGCCATGCATGACTGTAAAGGAATTTCTGAATAAAGTCCGAAGGCAGAACAGTGTGCTGCTGACTTACGAGCGGGAGTTGTCGGAGTTACGTTTGAGGATGGTGAATATCTCAAGCCCAGGCTTCGGGGACAAGGTCCAGACCAATCACATCTCTTCGCTGGATGAAATCATTGAGAAGATGGAATCCCAGGCCGACAAGGTGAACAGGAAATGGGATGCCTGCAAAGAGATGAAGGAGCAGGCTGAGGTGCTGATTGACAAGGAGTCGGATGAGTACAGGCGATGCGTGCTGTATCGGTACTACATCCTCTGTCAGTCATGGGAGCAGATTGCCGTGGACATGCACTTCTCCCTCCGGTGGACAATGAAGCTGCATGGCTGGGCCTTGAAAGATTTGGAAAAAGAGTTCACAAAAATTCATGTTAATTCATAAAAAGACGGGGTATTATGATAGTGTGGAATTCAGGGATTGAATGACACGCCGTAATACTTCCTTAAGGAAAAGCACGTACTTAAGTCGATCAGGTACGTGCTTTTCTATTTCCTGAATTTTGGACGGGTCCTTCCGGAACCCCCACCGACTGCGGTGGCGTTCGACACCCCAAAAATGAGCTAGGTATTAGAGATTTTTCGGACTTATTTATAAATTAGAGAGGTGAGTTTTTGTTGACAAATATAAGTAATAACACTTCAAGAAAAACTCAATCAAAATTTATAAGTAAATTGAAAATTTCCAAGGATATCAACAATGTCGTTACAACACAGACACAGATGGCGAGGGCGCTCAAGGTTTCACAGCCAAGAGTGAATCAGATGATTAAAGACGGCACTTTACCGACTGATGAACATGGGTCGGTTCTTCTTGTTGAAGGAATGCGGCGCTATTTCTTGTCTGTAAAAGCAGGGGACGATGACTCGCAGGTGGATTTCGATAGAGAACGGGCTCTTCATGAGAAGGCAAAGCGGGAAATCGCAGAGCTGAAGCTGGAAAAGATGCGGAAGAATGCGTACTCAGCCAAAGTGGTGGAGTACGTCATGACGGCCATGGCGGCCAACCTTCGTACCCAGCTGCTGGGGCTTCCGTCAAAGTTGGCGCCGATGCTTGAGGGGAAGAGCAAGGAGGAAATCTATTCACTCCTTACAACGGAAATCGAGGAGAAGCTGGCGGAGCTGTCTGCCTATTCGCCTGACCTTTTCTCCGACGAGATAGATGATGAAGAGGAAGACGAAGATGAAGACGGCTAAGCAGCTTTGGGAATATATTGCGTCCCATGGGCTGAAGCCCCTTCCAAAGACCTCAGTCTCAGAATGGGCGGACGATTACCGATATCTTTCGAGTACGTCGGCAGAGCCAGGCAAGTGGAGGACATCCCGTGCGCCTTACCAGAAAGAAATCATGGACGCATTTACCCAGCCGGGAATTCACCGGGTGGTAGTGAAATCGTGTTCCCAGGTGGGGAAGTCTGACATCATGAACAACGTGATCGGCCGATTTGCTCATCTGGATCCCTGCACTATCATGATGATCCAGCCGACCATTGAAATGGCACAGGATTTTTCAAAATCCCGTATCGCTCCAATGATTCGGGACACACCGGCATTGAGTAAGCTTTTCATTGACGTGAAGACAAGGGATAGTAATAACACTATCCTGAACAAGATCTTTCCTGGTGGCCGTCTTGTTATGGCGGGGGCAAACTCGCCTGCCGGCCTGGCATCCAGACCGGTACGAATCCTGCTTTGTGATGAAGTAGACCGGTTTCCTTCATCGGCCGGCACCGAAGGCGATCCGGTGGGCTTGGCGGCAAAACGTATGACAACATACTGGAATCGAGTCATGGGGCTCTTTTCTACACCTACCATCGAAGGCCACAGCCGCATCGATGCGGAGTATGAAGCGGGAACCATGGAAGAATGGAGGCATCAATGCCCGCACTGCGGTGAATTCGTCAAGCTGAAGTATACAGATATGGTCGTGGATGCGGAAAAAGTGAAGGCTCCATCCGGACGTAAGACCATCTTTGTAAAATCTGTGAAATGGCGATGCCCGTTTTGCGGATTTTCATCTACAGAAAGGGAGATGAAGGATGCGCCGCAGAAGTATGTGGTCACCAATGAAAAGGCCATTGAAAACGGATGCCGGTCCTTCTCGCTGAATGCCTTCTCTTCACCATGGATATCATGGCCTGAAATCGTAAGGGAATGGCTGGAGGCAAAGGGGGATCCGGAGCTTGAGAAGGTAGTAGCGAATACAAGATTTGGCGAGTCGTATTCCCTGCCGCAGGCTTTTGACAGTGGGGATGAATTCCTGAACCGCCGGGAAAAATATGGAGCAGAGCTGCCGGAAGGGGTCCTGTTCCTTACAGCTGCTGTCGATACGCAGGATAACCGTCTCGAATACGAAATATGCGGCTGGGGACGGGATGAGGAATCGTGGGGCATTCGAAGAGGAATCATTATGGGCGTGCCTGACTCCAAAAGCACATGGGACAAGCTGGATGCAGTCCTTGACCATATCTACAAATTCAAGAATGGGATAGGCCTCAAGGTCCTTCGGACGTTCATTGACTCCGGCGGTCATTATACGAAATCTGTTTATGACTATTGCCGGAAGAATATCTATAAACAGCGCTTTGCCATCAAAGGTGTAGGCAGCCCCGGTATGCCGCTTTATGACAGGAACAATACTAAGTGGACATTAGGTAACAGTCTGCCGCTTGTCCGTCTGGGAGTCGATGATGGGAAGGAAATGGTGCTGGCCAGGCTTTCCATTGAGGAAGTCGGTGCCAAATACTTCCACTTCCCCTTGGATGAAAAAGAGGCCAAGGAGACGGATAAACGCGGATATAACGACCTCTATTTCAAGGGCATCGTATCTGAACATAAGAAGCTGGTACGGAGAAATGGCGTGCTGCATGAAATATGGGAGACTACGAAGAGCGTCAGGAATGAGCCACTGGACCTCCGCGTTTATAACCTGGCGTGTATGCAGTCCCTGTCCCATGACTGGGATGCTTATGAGAAGGCATTGCAGCATGGAGCGGAGATAAGACCAACGGCGAAGAAGAAGGCGGCAGTAAAGAAACAAAATGTCCCGGTCAAGCGGCGGGTGAATATCTGGTGAGGAACTATGAGCAAATTAATGAATGAACGACTGAAGAAATACCTGGAAGCGGAAGAAGCCATCCTTAATGGGCAGTCCTACACCATTGGTAACCGGACGTTGACCCGCGCCAACCTGGCGACTGTGGAAAGGATTATTGAAAATCTTCTCGCCGCAGGGGCAACGACAGATGATGAGGATACCGCCTCGCGGGGATCTATGAAGCGCGTGGTGTTCTTTGATTAAGGAGGAATACTGATGAGAAAGAGAAGAATCAGCATGGACCACAGGATCCGGGCGCCGAATGGAAGATCCGGAAAGCGTTTCCTGAATACGGGATATTCGGAGGGCGGCGGGAGCCGCACAAGCAATATCCTGAAAGCATGGAACCCGATCCGGTCCAGCGCAAAGTCGGACATCGATGCCAATATCGGAATGCTGCGAGGCCGCAGTGCTGACCAGGTCACGAATACACCTATCGGAGCCGCGGCAATCAACACATCCTCGCTCCATGCCATCGGGGATGGGCTACGGCTCTCCCCACGGATTCCCTTCAAATCACTGGGGATGACGGCAGCTGAAGCAAAGCAGTGGGAACGGAATGCAGCCCGTGAATTTGACCTGTGGGCCTCTTCCGTGCAGTGCGACCAGTACAAGCGGAATAATTTTTATGACCTGCAGGACATTGCCTACGTCACCTACCTGACTGATGGTGATTCCTTTGCCATCTTTCGGCGGAAAACACCGTCATTTATCATGCCCTATTCCCTTCGCATCCAACTGGTGGAAGCCAACCGGGTTTCCAACCCTCTTGGGCAGGGGATGATGGGTCCGATTGGACCGTTCGCTGTGGAAATGAAGGCCCCAAATGGGAACCGCATCGTGGATGGTGTGGAAATCGATCGTGATGGAGCTATCACGGCGTACTGGATAAGCAACAAGGTGCCCTGTGACCCGACGGACTACACGCCTACTACGTGGGTGAGGGTAGCGGCTTTTGGAACAAGGACAGGACAGCCGAACATCCTGCAGGTCTGCCACGATGCCAGGGCGGAACAGTACCGCGGTGTGCCGTATCTGGCGCCGGTATTGGAAACGCTTAAACAGGTTTCCCGGTATACGAAAGCAGAGCTGACTTCGGCCATCGTGAAGAGCTTTTTCGCTTTATTCTTTACCAGTACCGGTGCAGGGAACAGCCTGGACACTATCCTTGGGCAGTCTCCGGATTATGATCCGAAAGCGCCAGTGGTGGACGTCAATGAGTATGGCCTTGCTGCCGGCACATTGAATGCTCTGCCGATGGGGGTCGATGTAAAATCGGTGGACTCCAGCAATGGGCAGGATGTATTCGAACCATTTGTGACAACTCTCATAAAGCAGATTGCCGCAGCCATTGGGCAGCCATACGAAGTGCTGCTGAAGTCTTTTACCTCTTCTTACTCGGCATCGAGGGCGGCCCTCCTGCAGGCATGGGAAGAATACAAGCTCCGGCGGAAATGGTTCGCCAATGATTTCTGCCAGCCAGTCTATGAGGCATGGCTTGCAGAAGCAGTGGCAATCGGCCGCGTAGATGCGCCGGGATTCTTTGAGGATCCCCGCATCAGGAAAGACTGGTGCAGTGCTGACTGGTTCGGGCCGACCATGAGTATCCTTGACCCCGTTAGAGACGTAAATGGCAGCGCACTTCGCGTGACCTACGGACTCTCCACAAGGACAAGGGAAGCTGCGGAAATGACCGGTACAGATTACGAAGAAAATATTGAAAGCATTGCTTATGAAAAGCAGAGGGAAAAAGAACTGGGGCTCCAGTTTGAAAGCCCACAGGTATTAGCAAATAAAGACGGAGAGGAAGAAGGTGAATAAAGTGAAAAAATTCTGGGAAATCAAGAATGAAGCAGAAAGTGAAACTGCCGAAATCCTTATCTATGGCCAGTTGGCCGACCAGCCCTGGTATGGGGATGAAACAGGGCCGAAAGACTTTGCCAATGACCTCAAAACATTGGGCGGAAAGGACATCCTCCTCCGCATTAATAGTCCGGGGGGCGATGTATTCGCCGCGCAGGCAATTTACAACCTGCTGAAGGCATATTCAGGAAAAGTAACCGTCCACATTGATGGGCTCTGTGCCAGCGCTGCCACATTAGTGGCCTGTGCTGCCGATTCCGTAATCATGCCGCGCAATGCGCTTTACATGGTTCATAATCCGCAGGCCTTCTTTTTTGACATGATGGATGCTGAAACTCTGAAAAAGTCAGCGGATATCATGGAAAAAGTGAAAGACACTATCGTCAGCGTGTATGCCGGAAAATGCAAAGATAAAATCGAACCGGATAAGCTGAAAGGCCTCATGAATGAGGAAACCTGGATGGATGCCGACGAGGCCCTGGCCAATGGCTTCGTGGATGAAATCGACGAAGATTATACTGTACAGACACAGATGAAGGCCGGAATGGTTATCATGAATTCCGTTTCCATGAAATTCAGTGATACAGGCATGTCTAAAATCAGAAACATTGTGGATAAGGAGAAAAAGATGGAAGATAAAGAACTTCTTGCCAAAATCAAAAATCTCCTTGGCCTTGGCGGACAGCCGCCGCAGGGCAAGGAAGATCCGGCAGTTACAGCTGAACGTCAGCGTATTTCTGATCTGGAAGCGCTGAAAACGGAAGATGCTAATCCCTATGTGGTGGCATTCATTGAGAAGTGTAAAGTTGAAGGCACCACTGCGGAAGCGGCAAAGCCTTTCGTTGATACACTGGCCGGCATTCAGCCTGTTGCCAAGGGAAACCCGGTATTCGATAAAATCAAGGCTCTCATTGAAGACAACCTTGACTCCGGCGCTGACGGCGTGAAACCGCAGCCAAAGGCCAAAGAACCTGCACCACAGGAAAAGAAACAGGCTGAAATCAAAGATATCATTGATCGTATTAACAAGATCAGGGGGACAAAATAATGGCTCTGAGAGAAAAGGAAAATATGGAACTGAACGGCCTCCTTGCAGGTCCGGAAGTGGTTCATCTCACAAAGAATGTAAAGATTGCCGCAGGCACTGCCATGAAGAAGGGAACCCTTCTCACTACCACCGATGGCACAGCGGCGGCGACCATCAAAGCCGGTGTGGCTGATTCCATCCTGGCACAGGATGTGGACGATAAAGCTACTGTGGCTACTGTTTATATTTCCGGCAGATTCCATCGTGAAATGCTTATCGCCGCTGCAGGCGATACCGTGGCTGCCCATGAAGATGAACTTCGCGGTAAGGGCATCTACTTCACCGCGCTGAAATAAGGAGGACAAACAGAATGGCTATTGATTACAGAGATACCGTAAGTCTCATTGAAGCAGTAGAACGGGCTACCCCTCCTGCTTCCTTCCTGCTGGATACCTTTTTCCAGCGTATCCCTGACACTGCACCGACCGCTAAGATTGAAGTGCAGTACAGAAAAGCGGCACGCCGCCTCGCTCCTTTCGTAGTACGTGGCGCTAAGGGAATCAATATGAAACGGGATCCCGTAGAATCTGAGGTTTACAAGCCCCCAATGATGGCTCCTCGCCGCGTACTGGATCCGGATATCATCGCTGAACGTGGCTTTGGCGAAGGTATTTACTCCACCAAGACTCCGGAACAGCGTGCGGCTGACATGCAGGCTTATGACCTGGTGGACCTGCAGAACGATATCATCAACCGCAAAAACAAAATGGCTGCTGATATCCTTACTACCGGTAAATGTGACATCATGGGTTATGCCGATGACGGTAAAGAAGAGCTGATTGACTCCGTCGATTACGGATTTGACCAGATTCTTACTCCGGAAACCACCTGGGATAAAGCAGGCGCTACTATCTACAGCGACATTAAAGGCATGTCTGAAAAAATTCAGGCAAATGCAGGCCAGATTCCGACTGCCATGATTATCGGTAAGAATGTATTTGACTACATGCTGAACAATGACCAGATCATGAAATGGCTCGCTGTGCCTTCCCGTGAGAATCTGGGTATCTTCTCCTTCGCACCGAAGATTACATCCCCACAGGTAAACCGTGTAGGCCTTATCCAGGCTCTGAACCTCGAAGTCTACACCTATGGCGAAACCTACATGGATGATGACGGAACGCAGAAGCCGTTCATCGGTGATGATGATGTCATTATCGGTATCACCGGACGCGGACGCCAGCTCCATGGTGCAGTTACCCTGGTCAATGAAGCGGGCAATGGCTACGATACATTCGCCGCACCGTATGTTCCGTACTACATTGGCAGCAAGGATGACCAGACCGTGGCCCTTGCCATGTATTCCCGCTGCATCCTGGCACCGGAATGCGTCAACGATTGGGCCGTTATTAAAGCCAAAGGCTGATAGGAGGCACCTATGTTTGTGCTTGTTGAGAAAGGATGCATCTCCGTCGGGGGAGAAATTATCTCAAAAGGCGAAGTTGTGGAGCTGGATGATGAAGACGCAAATCGGCTCATGAAATCTCCCTTCCTTAAACTGGCGGAACTGGAACCTCCGGAAGGAGTAGGGGAAGCAGCCGAAGAGTCGGAAGAGCAGACGGTGAAGGAAAAGGACGCGAAGAAATCTTCTAAGAAAAAGCAGGAGGAGAAACCGGCAGGAATCCCCGCTCCGGACATCGAAGGCGCGGTGGGAAAATGACTGCCTTTAAGGAACAGGTGAAAGCGGACCGTGACATCTTTCTGAATCTCTCCGAATTTGCGGATTCTCATGAAATCAACGGGAAGACCTACACCTGTATCTTTCAGAGCCCGGAGGAGCAGGAGAAATTCTTCATCGATAACAGATACGACGGGTTTGAAGATATCCATGGCGAGCTTCTTGTTATTCACATCAAAGAAGACGATTTTGGAGAACGCCCGGCGGAAGGGGAAATTCTGAAGGTAGATGAAGAACCTTGTGTTGTAGACAAGTGCCTCGCCGACATGGGGATTCTTACCATCACGCTGCATAAACATCACATGTAAGGAGGAATGGCAATGGACCTTGAAGTGGAAACCAAAGGGCTGGATGCCATCCTGAATACCCTGCAGGAGATCAACCCGAAGATGGCAAAGCAGGCGGCAAGGGCGGCGGGAAGACGTGCCGCTACCGCCGGGCGCCTTGCGGGCATCAAGGAAATCTGCAATGTCTATGCCATCAGGTCTTCGGACATCAAGAAGCGGACAAGGATAGAACGTATTGATGATGGCGCTGTGCTCCATGTCCTTGGACCTTTTGAAAATGTCAAAACGTATAAGGCACGGCAGAATAGCCGCGGACTTTTTGTCACCATTAAACGAGGGAATAAGTTCAAGGTACCAAGAGGATTTGCTGATGGTGGCCATTTCATGAAACGTGAAGGAAAGGCCCGCCTGCCTATCCGTGGCGTGGCAGGACCTGCTATTCCACAGCTTTTCCAGAATCCGCAGGTTATGGAGGCCCTGCAGAAACGGGCAGGGGAAGTATTTGAAGACCGGCTCTATCATGAAATCGACCACCGGCTGAAAGGATGACCAATGACACCGTTAGATTGTGCGCGTGGACTGGCCGGATACCTGAAAGGCCGGTTCAAGGAATATTCGGAGTCTGCTGAAGGTAATGAATCCGGTGCAGAAAAGGCCGTGAATGTATATGCCGGGTTTCTTCCCCGCGCATCCACACGGCAGGAAGCCAAGAGCATGTGCCCTGCCGTGGTTCTTCGGCCTGAGCTCATCGAAGACGGCAAAGAAGACACCAGGGTGACCATCATCGCCTATGTCACGGTGTATGACGAAGATATGAAATATGGAAGCGACAGGCTTTATCACCTGCTTGAATTCATGCGGTTCATTCTTCTGTCAGAGAATCCTGTGGAAAACAAATGGCAGATCGCCGACGGGATGAAGACAACGATTCCGGATGAACAGCCGTATCCACAGTGGTTTGGCATGTTGGAATTTGACGTTTTCCTGCCACAGCCTATATGGACATCTAAGAATATCCTCTGACACAGGAGGTAAAAATGGCAAGAAAAAGAGAAACGGCACCCGTGAAGAGGGGACCAGTGATTTATGTGGGACCGGGCTTCCGTGATGTCGCATTAAACACATACAGTATTTTTGCTGATGGCATTCCTGAAAGATACAAAGGGACTGTCTATGAAGCACTTTTCGTTTTTCCTGAACAGCTGGAAGCGGCAAAGGCACAGCTTACCAAAAAAGGGAGCATGATGCGAGTCTTCTATGATAAGGCTGTCAGGGAACATAACTCGAAAGGAGAGTAATCATGGCATATTTCCATGGCGTAAAGGCATCTGAAATCGATACTTCCGTACTGGCCACCGTATCGACTACGGCAGGCCTTCCGGTAGTATTCGGTACTGCGCCTGTCAATACTACGGAAAATCCATCTGCTTATGTCAACAAGCCGGTTATTTGTTACAACTGGAGCGAAGCTGTCAAAGCGCTGGGCTATTCTGATGACTGGGATAGCTTCACACTGTGCGAAGCTATGTATGCAGCATTCAAGCTGTATAATATTTCCCCAATTATTTTCGTAAATGTACTGGATCCTTCTAAACATACGAAGGCCGTTTCCAATGAAACGCATGCGGTCGCCGCAGACAAGACTGTAACCCTCACCGGACCGGTAGTTCTCTCTACCCTCACCGTCAAGGGCGGTGAAAATGAAGCGGCCCAGGACCTGAAGAAGGATACCGACTATACTGCCGCCTTCAACGATGACGGCCAGGTGGTCATTACTCTGCTGCCGACCGGCTCTGCTGCCAGCTCCGAAAGCATTATGGTTTCCTACAGTGCACTGGATGCGTCCAAGGTGGGATCCAATGATATCATCGGTGGCGCTTCGGCTGAAGGCAAGGTGACAGGCCTTGAATTGCTGGATACCATTTACAGCAGATTTTCCTTTGTGCCTGGCATGGTACTGGCTCCCGGTTATTCTGAGAATCCGGCGGTCGCTTCCGTAATGAAGAGCAAGGCTCATAACATTGACAGTATCTTCCGCTGCATTGCTCTTACCGATGTCGATACAGCTGAAGCCAAGGATTACCAGAGCGTTAACGAATGGAAGAACAAGAACAACTATACCGGAACGAACCAGGTGGTCTGCTGGCCATGTGTGAGAAATGGGAATTCTGTTTTCCATATGTCCACGCATATCATGGGTATTATCGGCGTCATGGATGCAGCCAATGATGATGTGCCGTACCAGTCTCCATCCAACCGTTCCCTCCAGGCTACAGGAATCTGTCTGAAAGACGGCACTGAAGTGGATATGGGGCTTTCCCAGGCTAACCTGCTGAACAGCCAGGGCGTCATGACAGCTCTCAATTTCTCCGGCGGCTGGAAGTCCTGGGGGAACTACACCGGTGCTTATCCGTCCATCACAGATGTGAAAGATTCCTTTATCTGTGTACGCCGCATGTTTGACTGGCAGTATCAGACGTTCATCCTGAACTATTGGCAGAAGGTTGACCAGCCACTGGGCAAGCGCCTTATCAAGACCATCGTAGACAGTGAACAGATCCGGCTGAACGGGCTTGTTGCACGAGGCTACATGCTTGGCGCTTCCGTCAAGTTCCTGGAGGAAGAAAACCCGCAGACCGACTTACTGGCCGGTATCGTCCGTATTCATACCAGCATTACTCCTCCGGTACCTGCACAGGATATCGAAGATATTGTGGAATACGATGTTTCCAACTTCAATACGCTTTTTAATTGAGAGAGGTGAAAAATAATGCCGAAAATTCCGGAAATGATTAACGATTCCCGTACTTATGTAAACGGGAATGCAGACTACTATCCGACTACCGAATTCGAACCGGGTACCCTCTCTACCCTCACATCCGAAGTCACAGGTGTGGGTGTGGCGGGCAAAATCGATGCACCTGTCGTAGGTCATCTGGATTCCATCGAGCCAAGCCTTACTATGCGTGTACCGACCAAAGAGGCCATGGCCTTTGTGGCAGGTGCTCCGATTGAACTGGAAAACTATGCGGACGTACAGAACTTCGATGCAGGTACCAACTCCTATGCCCACTCACAGCTCCGTATCGCACTGAGAGGCCGCATCAAATCCCTTGAAGTGGGGACACTGCAGCGCGGCGACAAGACCGACACTAAGATTACCATGGAAGCCCATTATGTCAAAGCTGACTATGATGGCACTACCGTTTGCGAAATCGATAAGTACGGTTACAAGGCGGTTGTTAACGGCGTGGACCTGCTGGCCGACGTCAAACAGAATCTTGGTATGTGAGGAGACGTAAATGGCAGAAACAAAAGAAAAACCGGTAGTGGCCGAGGTTATTGACGAAAACAACGTGGTGGACCTCATCAGCCCACTCCCAAATGGAAAGACGACCCTTGTCTTTGACTGGGACAAGGTGACAGGCTACACCCTCATCAACTGTGCCAAATCCGCAAAGAAAGAAGATCCGGTGATGAGCGTCCCGGCACTTTCCCTCCCTTACCAGGCAGCCGTTGCGGCCGTTGCCGCAGGCGTCCGGTATGATGATATTTTGAGCCTGAAAGGACCTGATTTCATCAAGGTCACGCTCAAGGCACAAAGTTTTTTGCTACAGTCGGAAGCGTAAAGGATATCCGGCTTTCTGCTATGCGTATGGCTAAATACAGCAATACGCCAATTGGATATTTCATGGAGATGCCCCTGAGTGAATTCTACGCATGGGTGAATGTCATGAATTCCGAAATCAAGCGGGAAACGGAAGAAATGAAAAAAGCGTCCAAAAAGAAATAACCCCGCAATTCGCGGGGTTAGCCTTTGGGCGTTAGTCCTTCAACCAATCAGGAAGAAGACCGCCTTTATACTCTTCTATATCATCAAAATTGTCATCAATACCATCAATTTTATCAATTTCATCAAAGCCATCGGAGTCAGAGACTTCTCTTCCAGAAAGTTGGCCTGCGAGAATTCTATGTTGTAATTCTAATGGCAAAGCCTCAATATCGTTAAGTTGAAGGGAAGATATAATATGGGCGCCCCTTTCACATTGACCGTAATACGGGCAATGCTTGCAATCATACAATGTCAGATTATCCAATTGATTGCAAGGCAACAACCAGTCAGAGTCGCCCATTGCGCCAATATAATCATAATTGCTCATAGGACATCATCCTTTCCGTATTCATTTTAGCATAAAAGAGGTGAGACAAGTAAGTGGCAGGTAGATTACTAGAACTCGCCTTGTCCATAAAAGGCAAAATTGATGATTCACTCCCCGCATCCGTTAAAAAGGCGGCTTCCAGCGTAGAAGACTTGAATGATGAATTCGACAGGCTGATTAAAACCCAAAAAAACGCCGATGCCTATGAAAGAATACAAAAGAGCATCGGTAGTTTGAATGCTGAGCTTGCAAAGGCCAATCAGAAAATGATTGGGGCTAATACGGCTACTTCGGAAGGCAAGAAACAATTTGATGATGCGAAAGCTGCCGCTGAAAGCCTGGCAAAAGCTATCGCTGCCGAAGAAATGAACTTGACCAAGGTGGGAACTGCTCTCGAAAATGCCGGATTTAAGACCAAAGATTTTGCGGAATCACAGAAGCAGCTCAACACTGCTATATCAGCAAGTATGAAAGTGAAAAAGTTGCAGAACGACGTTGCCGTCTCCAGAAAAAATAATAATGCCGCAAAGAATTCGCTTGTCCTTTCAAGTGTAAATCTGCAGTCCGGAGTCAACGTGGCAAAGGTGCTTACCTCGCCATTGGTAGAGGCTACACAGGCTGCCATGACTTTTGAATCTGCCATGGCCGATGTACGCAAAGTCGTAGACTTTGATACACCGCAGCAGTTCACGCAAATGGGAGATGCCATTCTTGCCCTTTCGCAGAAGATTCCTATGACGGCCGAAGGCATTGCACAGATTGTGGCCGCTGGTGGACAGGCCGGGATTGCGAAGGAGGACTTGCTTGAATTTGCTACGGCCGCTGCCAAGATGAGCGTAGCTTTTGATATTTCTGCATCACAGGCGGGCGATATGATGGCCCAATGGCGGTCTGCTTTCAAGATGAATCAGACCGAAGTCGAGTCACTGGCGGATAAGATAAATTACCTGGGCAACACGACTGCTGCCTCTGCTCCAAAGATTTCCGATGTAGTAACACGAATTGGACCTTTGGGTGAAATTGGCGGCGTTGCCTCCGGTGAAATAGCCGCTCTTGGTGCTTCTATGGTGGCAACTGGTGTACAGAGTGATGTAGCGGCAACCGGCATTAAAAACCTTATTCTCGGTATGGTAGCCGGAGAGACGGCTACGAAGTCACAGCAGGAAGCCTTTGCCCAGTTGGGGATGAGTGCGACCGATGTGGCACAGCGTATGCAGGTGGATGCCAAAGGCGCCATCCTGGATGTGATGAAGGCCATTCAAGCACTTCCCAAAGAATCACAGGCAGGTGTGCTCTCCCGCTTATTTGGTAAAGAGTCTATTGAAGCTATTTCTCCGCTGCTTTCAAATCTGGATGCACTTGAAGATAACTTCGATAAAGTCGCTGACTCTGTAAAGTATGCAGGCAGTGTAGAGCAGGAATATGCGGCCCGAAGCAAGACCGCAGCTAACCGGATGCAGCTTCTCGAGAATGGCGCCAAGGCTTTGAAAGTAAGCATTGGGAACGCATTGCTTCCAACTCTTACGTCTCTTATGACGGCGGCTGCTCCGATTATCCAGAGCATCTCTGATTGGGTTAGTAGGAACCAGGAGCTTGTATCTGCTATTGTTGCTGTTGGGGCTGCTGTAGGCGGAATGATTTTGGCATTCCTTGGACTGAGCTTCGTGGCATCGCTCATCAGTTATCTGCAGAGTTCCATGGCTCTCTTTCATGCGGAACTTAAGGCCGGAATCGGGGTCGTGGGAAAACTCACGAAAGGGATAGGACTGCTGCCAACGCTGCTGTCTTCGCTTTCCGGCGGGCTTTCTGCAGTTGCCGGGATTGTTGGCTCCATTGGTTTTGGCCCTATATTGTTAGCCATTGGCGCTATAGTGGCTGTTGTTATGCTGCTTAGTGCGAACTTTGACCAGCTCGAAAACGTGGCCATGATTGTATGGAATCATATCTCCGGAACTATTTCAGCTTATGCGGCAGTTATCAGCGCAGCTTTCCAACAGGCATTGGATACCATTACACAGGTATGGAACAGTATTACCGGACAGAGTCTGGCATCTTCTGAACTGATTGGTGCAATTTTCAATGAACTTGGCTTTGCCATTGGGGCAGCTTTCGATATCGCACTAGGGATTGTTACTACTTCCATCACCGTAATAGCCGGATTGGTCAGCTCCATTGTACAGACTGTTGGGGATGTTATCGGACTCATCACGGCTCTCTTTAATGGGGACTGGGCCAGTGCGTGGAACTACGCAAAGCAGATCGTAATGGATGTGATTGATGCAATATCCGGTGCTTTCCATCGGATTACTGATGGGGTCAGCAATATCATTCGGACATTAAGAGGAGAAGCGTCCGATGTCCAGGAACAGGCAGAAGCACAGGGGTCTAAGGAAGTGGGGCACAATGCCCGCGGCGGTATTTACCGCAAAGGCGCATTCCTGACAACTTTTGCCGAAGATTCTGCAGAAGCCGCTATCCCTCTCGATAATTCCGCCAGGGCAGTATCCTTGTGGGAACAGGCAGGACATATCCTGGGGACGATCCCCGGAAATGCAGAGGCTGGACCATCCCCTGTCGCTGTCGCCCCTGTTTCCAATAGGAATACGGATGTGAAGCTGGATTTCAAGCCGACCATTAACATCCAGGGCAATGCAACACCGGATGTAGTCGATATGATTCGGCAGGCACTGAATGAACAGGCAAGACAGTTCGAAGAAGCCCTTCCCCGTATGATTGACGATATCAATGCGAATAAGAGGAGGCTTTCTTATGAGTAAGATTTACACGACTATCCAGGGCGACATGTGGGACATGATCGCCTTCAGAGTCTATGGAAATGAATACTACATGACGGAGCTGCTTCATGCCAACCAAAAGTATAATGACATCGTTGTATTTCCGGCGGGCATTTCCATCATATGCCCTGAGATTGATACGGCAGCCAAGAAACTTATACCGCCGTGGAAAGAGTAGCCTATGTCTGCACTTGATACGATAGAAAAATGGCTGGATGAGCTGACGCCGGGTACTTTTATGTCACGCCGCGGATGGGCGGAAATCATCTATACGCCCAAAGGAGAAAGTAAAAGTAAAGATATTTCCCAAAGCCTGATGCCATTCATGTTGTCGGTGGATTATACAGACAACATGATGGGGCAGGTAGATGACATCAACATCACCCTCGAGGATAAGGCGCAGCTCTGGCAGGATGCATGGTATCCGGAGCCGGGGTCCAAGGTAGCAGTTACCCTTTATGTCATGAATAAGGATAACCTTTCCAGCGGCTTGGAAGAATTGTACGCGGGTCAGTTTGAGATTGATGAAATCGAAGTAAATGCCATGCCATCTACCGTGCAGGTCAAAGGGGTGAGTGCCGCTTCCGGTGGTTCCCTCCGCGGTGAGAAAAAGAACCGGACGTGGGAGAATATTTCCATCTGGAAATGTGCCAGCGACATCGCAGAAGGGAATGGTCTGGAGCTGGGCTGGTACTGTGATGATAATCCGAACATTGATCATGTGGAACAGTCCGATGAATCGGACCTTGAATTCCTTAGCAAGGTAGTAAAGGATGCGGGCTTCTGCCTCAAAATTGATGCGAAAAAGGTCATTATCTTTGATGAGCAGAAACAGGAAGAAGGAGATGCGGCCATTACTTTTCTTCGCCCCGGTACCTTGCAGGAGGAAAACACAAAGCTGGTGGACAGTTTCATCTCCTATAGATTGACTGCCAAGACGCGGGATATCTACAAGGCATGCCATGTGCGATACAAGAGCGGCAAAGATGCCCAAATCATTGAAGCAACCTTCACGGCTCCGGATAAGAAGGACGGAAAGACGCTGGAGGTCAATGAGCAGGTAAAGACTGTGGAAGAAGCGGAACGGCTGGCAAAGAAGAAGCTGCGTGAAAAGAATAAGGATGAAGTGCAGGCCTCCTTCTCGCTGACCGGTGATTTCGCCTATTCAGCAGGTATGCTTGTGAAACTCAAAAATTTCGGCCGGTTTGACGGGAAGTACATCATTACCCGGGCTCATCACAAGATGGGAAGTGGTTATACCTGCCAACTCGACTTACGGAGGTGCCTCAATGGATATTGATGTAAAGACAAAGAGTGCCTTGGAGAATCTTATCTTCTACGGGATTGTATCCAGCCAGGATCCGGCAAAAGGTACTGTCCGGGTCATCCGTGAAGACAAAGAAAACAAGGTGACTGCGGAGCTCATGGTACTGCAACGGGGGACAAAGGATACGAAAGATTTCTGGATCCCTGCCATTGGAGACCAGGTGCTCTGCATCCAGACGCCAAACTTCTCAGGTAAGGGCGTGGGGGATGGATTTGTTCTGGGCGCTTTCTACAGCACACGGGATGTGCCGGTTGAGGACGATGCTGCGACGCAGAGTATTCATTTCCCTGATGGCTCTTATGTACAGTACAAAGATGGAAATATCAACATCCATGCAGCCGGTGATGTGAACATCACCTCCGGCGGTCATATCAACTTGAACTGAGGGAGTGGTACTATGCCGGCAGCACATCGTCTTGGCGACAACAATACAGGGCATGACAGCTGCCCGCCTGTGGCCCTTTCTACGGCAAGCAGTAATGTCATAACGAATGGCAAGGGACAGGGCCGACTGGGGGACAGTTACAATCCGCACTCCTGTAAGGTGCATCCATCGCACAGCGGGACTGTTTCCTCTGCTTCCTCCACTGTATTTGTCAATGGCCGCGGTGCGGCAAGAATAGGAGATTCAGTCTCCTGCGGCGGTACGGCTGCCGCAGGAAGTGGGAATGTGTTTATAGGAGGGTAGTCATGTATATCGGTTATATGGGAAGCGTTGTATTTATCGTATCTTCGCGGTACATGCTGACGCCCGCCAATGTGCAGCAGAGTGCTTCAGGCCGCTGGCAGGACCATGAAATCATTTACAAGAAACCTTCCAGCGAATTCCTCGGCCCGGAACTGCAGGATATGTCTTTTGATATTATCCTGGCTTCCCAGTATGGCATCAATCCGAAAACGGAATATGAAGTGCTGCGGAATATGTGCGAGACGGGGGCTGTGTTCCCTTTGATTATTGGAGGGCGGCCGGTCAGTCATAACTATTGGACGCTGCGCAGCGTCCAACTTGGCGAAACGTATTACACGCCGACAGGGAAACTCATGTGGGCTAAGGCCAGCGTGAGCCTTAAGGAATACGACAACAGCAACTATGCGGAGGAAAAATCCAAGTTGAACCTGTACGGATCTATCGCTAATGTTTTGACCGCAGTGTTTTAGCGGGGTGAAAAAATGAACTACATAGTATCAGCAGATGAACTGGAGAATATAGACTTTGCACCAGGTAACACGGTAAAGGAAGTCCTGCAGAATGTCCGGACGCTGCTTACCACCATCAGGTACGAAACGCCGCTGGACAGGGAACTGGGGATTCCCGGAGAAGTGGTAGATAAGCCCATGCCGCAGTCGGAAGCTATCCTGTCCAGCGTCATCTTTTCCGAAATCAAGAAATATGAACCCCGCGCTGAACTCCAGTCAATTTCCTTTACGAGGAGCATGGAGGGAAAGCTTGTGCCGAAAGTGGAGGTGAGAATCAATGAATCTGAATAATCTGCCGGATATTACCTTTGCTGATGACGATGCGGATACGGTGAAGAATACGCTGGTTTCTTCCTACGAGACAATGACAGGACGTAAGCTCGCCTCGGCAGACCCTATCCGGCTTTTCCTTTTATCGGTAGCGAATGTCCTCATCATTCAGCGAAACCTTATCAACTACACGGGAAAGATGAACCTGCTTGCTTATGCGAAGGGAGACTACCTGGATCACCTGGGAGCTCTCCTCGATGTAGAAAGAATACCTGCGAAGGCTGCCCAGGTGACTGTAAAATATGCCCTGTCAACAGATGACATCGGAAGCGCCTACACGATTCCGAAAGGGACAAGAGTCACAAATAAAGCTGGTACTACCTATTTCGCGGTGGATGAAGATACTGTCATCCCTGCAGGTGAGACTTCATGCCTGGTGCATGCGACCTGTACAGAAACCGGGGACGCAGGAAACGGTTTCAAAGTGGGGAGCTTAAATAGACAGGTAGATCCTCTGCCGTTTATCGCAGGCGTTTCCAATACCACCGTTTCTGCAGGAGGCAATGATGAAGAATCGGATGATTCATATCGTGAACGAATTCACGAGGCACCGGAGTCATTCTCTGATGCAGGCTCCCTGGGAGCCTATGAATTCTTTGCGAAGTCCGCCAATGCCGACATCATCGATGTGAATGTATCTTCACCGGCTGCGGGGGAAGTACAGATTGTACCTCTCCTTTCCGGCGGAGAAATCCCGGAGCAGGAAGTACTGGACGATGTATTGGAAGTATGTAATGCCGAAAAGGTACGGCCACTTACGGATAAAGTCACGGCAAAGGCGCCAACCACCGTTTCGTATGATATCAATGCCTCTTATTACATCAATACGGACGATAAGTCTCAGAGTACATCCATCCAGAATGCGGTGACGAAGGCGGTCAGTGAATATGTCCTTTGGCAGAAATCAAGACTGGGGCGAGACATTGACCCGTCCAAACTCTACGAAATGATGGTGCAGGCGGGAGCGAAGAAAGTTACCGTAACTTCGCCTGTTATCAAAACACTGCAGCAGACCGAACTGGCTGTGGCAGGCAAAGTGACTGTAAACTTCTTAGGGGGGGAAGATGAATGAGCAGAATTAAAGATTTCGACCTGAAAACAATTTTGCCGGCATCTATTTCATCTGACCCAAATGTACAGAATGCGGCGGATGCTGTTTCATTATCCCTTGCAACGATAACCAATCTCATTCCGGCGGAACTCGTGTATAGCCGCATTGACAAACTGCCGGACGATATCCTCGATATACTGGCATGGCAATTTCATGTGGATGACTACGATGATACTGTCGATATCGACGTCAAGCGCAGGCAGATAAAGACTGCCGTCGCTATTCACAGGTACAAAGGTACTGCCTTTGCTGTTCGCCAAGTAGTAGATAACCTGGCAGGTGGTGCTGGAGTTAAAGAATGGTATGAATACGGCGGAGAACCTTACCATTTCCGCGTAGAAAACATGCCGGATGAAGTCAAAAGCGGGAAGGCGGTCGATACTTTAGTTCGGGCGATTGATAACGCAAAGAATGTGCGGTCATGGCTCGATGAACTCAGATGGTCAAGAGATGGTGGCGTGGCTAAGTACTACGGTATCGCTACCGATACTCATAAAGACATCATCATCGGCCTGCCAAAGGTAGAACCAATCAACGCAGCACAGAAAAAGTATTTTGCTGCAGCTACTTATATTTTCAAAGATATCCGGATAGGAGGAACAAATGGCTAACTGGACTGGAGCAATTCTGACAAACAAAGGCCGTGCACTGGCGGCGAAAGTAGAAGCAGGGACCTGTAAACTGGAACTGACCAAGCTGAAAGTAGGGGACGGCACGCCTTCCGACTTAGAAAGCATGACTGATCTTGCTTCGCCTAAGCAGAACATTGGTATTTCGTCCATTACACCATCAGAAACTGGTGAATGTGACATTGAATGCGTCATAACCAACAAAGATATGGACAGGGGCTTTTACATGCGCGAAATGGGTATCTTCGCTACGGATCCGGACGAAGGCGAAATCCTCTATGCCGTCCAAACCGATACACATCCTGACTACCTGCAGGGAAAAGGCACCAGTGCTACTCTTTCCATTGCGCTGCATGTGACTATCGCCATCACAAATACTGATTCCGTGACAGCTGTAATCAATCCGGCTGGACTGCTGACCAGTGCAGATCTGGACAAGCACAATACCAGCGATGACGCCCATTCCAATCTCTTTAAGCTCTTTGCCAAACTGACAGACCTCAAGACCCATAATGAGGCGGCAGATGCCCATGAAAACCGTTTCAAGCTCTTCGAAAAAATCGAGAACCTCGGCGATGACATCGTAAAGAAGCTGGCTCTTACGACAACAATCTCGGCAGTGACGGCCCTGCAGACAAATAGCTGGTTCGGACAGCTGTTGAAGTTGGTGCTGACAGCATCCGGAGTGAAGTACTCTATTGCAACAAATGGATATGTCTGCCTCGGCGAGTTCTTTGGCGGGTTAATTATACAGTGGGGAGTTAGCAAAACAGGCATAGTTACTACTCCGATATCTTATACAACAGGATTACAAGCAGTCGCGACATGGAATGATAACACAAAAGAAGACCATCCTAATCAGGTAGTAGGGGCAAAGATTAATAATAACCAAAGCCTTGAGATTACTGCATGGGACATAAAGGCCAATGCATCGATTGGGGCCAGATGGATTCTACTTTGCATGATCTAATTTCCTACGGCGATCCAATATGCTTCACCGTCTATGGATTCTGAATTTTTTATAACCCATATCCCTAAATAGCTTCGATCCTTCCTTGCATACATGATTGTATTTTTGCCCAAGAGATTATTCAAAAAGTTATTATCTTCATTTGATTTTACGATTGCATTTATATACAAAATATTATTTTCGAAAGCTAACAGAGGAGTAATTACTCTCCCGCCTGATTCCGTACATTCTGCTATTCCCCACTGTTGAACAGTGGGGAATATTCAGTATGAGTGTTAAAGGAGCTGCAAAGGCGACTCTTCCGGTATCATGCAGTGAAGCTTTATTTGCTTCTGCGATTGACAATACAAATGAATTAGCCCCATTACCGATAGGTTATTACTATGGCTCTTTCGATAAAGCCAGTATTACATTCATCTGTACGGAGGGCGTAGCTTCTGCATGCTCATTCTTTGCCATTTGCAGATAGCTTAGGATCCTATTACTATCCATTTGTGGTTAAGTGTCGTATCAGATAATTCACTACTTGTATCATTCTCCGCATTGAATCCAGAACTAGTATATGAATTGACCGTAAAATCTACCCGTTTGGCTGTTTCACTTATAAAGCGCAACGGAATCCTCCAAATTACAAATATATTTGTCATGGATAACGGGAACACAACATTTGTAGTTTTACTATACTGAAATCCCCACTGTCTAAGCACCGATGCTGATTTGAAGAAATACTGAACTGGTATTTCCGTCCGATGCGTAATATCCAATTTTGGTTCCTCCAGTGAAATCAGCATATAATGGTATAGCAGCGATAGTTGAGCTCGTTCCGACGTATGTCACACAGGTAAAATACTGGGCAGTTACTGCAACAGGAAGTGACCTTTCTCCGCTCTTACCGGACATTTTTACCCACTGTTTAGTATCCGATTGCTATATAACAGGCATTCAAGGTATTTGTTGTCATACTATACCAGCATTGGAAACCAACATTATTCCATTTATCGCCAAGCGATATCCCGGCATACTCTCCGGCTTTGTGAACGGGAATAACAGCAAGTACACTTTTCGGAAAGGTAATTGTAAAAGGAGAACCGTATCCTTTGTTAGATGTCGTTATTGTTCCCCACTGTTGAAACGTGAGTATAGGGTAAGATGGCACCATGAAATATGGGTAAGTTTTCTTGCTTTTGCAAAAACATGATATCCGGTGAAATAGGGGAAATTGGGAATAAAGAAAATTAGAAAACATAAATGACTATTACTTTTACAGGTTTAGAAAGTATCAATAGTAACATTTGCGAAGCCGGTTAGTTCCATGCTGGACAGAAGGGGCGGCAAAGAATAAGCAACGTAATAGTAACATGCTATTTCAAAAGCTCGATGCATTTCCTGAGCTGGCGAAGTCCTTTATGTGTATAGACTCGCTCCGTAACATCTCCTCCAGCATGGCCAAGGATTCTGCGTTTCGCAGTTTCATTGGCACCAGCATTATCCAATAATGTTGCAACAGTATGCCGGCAATCATGTGTAGTATGACCATCAGCATGAATAAGATGCATGACCTTGCTCCACGAGATACAGTAATTGGAGTAGGAACACATCTGGTCATTCTGGGAAATAAGCCATTGACCAGGCGTATTCATGCGAGCCTCTATTAGAGGATAGATTCTGTGGTGGATGGGGATAGTGCGAATGCCGGCGGCTGTCTTGCTCTTTGTGATGCGGATATACCGCTGACGGAGATTCACATCAGACTTCTGCAGATGCAGCATCTCACCGACTCGCATACCTGTATAGAGCAGGATGAGCACGGTATCAACACCAGGCTCATCAGTGTGCTGCCATAATCGGTTGATTTTCTGACGGCTGAAAGGCTTGTGTGGACGGACCGGTTTGTTTCTACCGATAGAAAGCAGGGGAGCATATGATTTATCAATAATTTCCAGTTTGCTGGCATACTTTTCAAGCAACGAAATCAAAGAGCGGACCTTCTTACAGGAACTGTAAGACAGCCCGCTCTTTCTCATAGAGTCAATGATTCGTTGATAATCGGAGTATTTCAGCTTTTGAAAAGGTTCATAGTGCAGAATAGACAAATGCTTAAAAGAATTGGAGTAACTGGCAATGGCAGATTCTGATGGAGCTGTATCTGCAATATGTGCAGGAAGCCAGCGGTGGTATAGTTCTGCAAACGTGATTTGATGACCGGGAAGGGAGCGGTTATGATGGATCTTATTGTAATCAGCCTGGAAGATTTCAGCTTCAATCTGAGACGTGAAGTATTCCACGGGCTTCTGCCGGCCATTCTCACTGACCAAAAATACAAATGGCCTCCGCCTATTGCCTGATAATTTTTTGATAGTTCCATATCCATTAGGTTTTCTCATTTTATATCACCTCGAATTCAGTATAGGAGGAAAGTATGAGTGCAACAAACGTAGATTACTATTGTGCTGGCTTTGACAAAGACGGCAAGCGAGTGGGGTCAATCATCTGCGATTTCAACCCGACGAAAGATAAAAACAAAGACAAATTGACGGCTCTTATCGAAAAAGGTAAGAGTCTTTTCAGCGATGCGACTGTAGTCGAAATCATCGGCGCTGAAGATTATGACAAGTATGTATCGGGTGAATACATCCGCGGCACCGATGGCAAGCCTGCTGCCTATGTGGCTCCGGAGCCGACGGCGGCGGAAAAGAAAGCATCTGCCATTGCAACTATTAAAGCTAAGTACCAGACGCAGATTGATTCCATGGTGGAGGCCAGAGTCAAGGCTGCCATGCTGGGAGCGGATACCAGCAAGATTGATGCCCAGTACAAATCGGTATTGACTGCTATGAGTACCGAGATTAAGAACGCATAAGGAGGAATGGACTATGGAATTCTGCGAATTTTGCGGGAATGTACTGAATGATGACGGACGTTGCCCTTGGGACGATTGCCCTCATAATGCGATTATCGATGCCATGGCTGCCGCCGAAGCCGAGGATAAGAAGAAGGATAGTGATAGCGAGGATAAGACCTGATGGAGCTGAACCAGTTTATTGATGCCATTGGGAAGGCTGCATCCAGATTGGGCGAGTATTGGGAGGCGAAAGTGGCTGTGGCGGGAATCATCACTGCGGTGCAGTTTCACGTAGAACTGCTAGCCCTTTTCACACTGCTGATCATTATCGATCTGGCCACGAAATGGATACAGCTCTCTTACACGACTATCAAGACAGATTCCTACACTCCGGATCTATTGGAATCTATCAAAGCTATCCCGGAAGCCCATCGAGAAGGAATCATTTCGAGCAAGAAGATGAAGACGCAGTTCTGCGGGAAAATTATTGTGTATGTGATCGTAGTGATGGCGGGGAACATCATGGACATTATGACCACTCATGCCCACGGCTATGGACTGGTGATGCCTCTTTGCATTTCCTATCTGGCAGCCAGCGAAGTGCTGTCTATCATCGAAAACCTCGATGGAGCCGGAGTGAGTGCAGTACATGATCTTGTAAGTCTGATTAAAAGGAGACGTGGGACATGAGAGGAATTGATGTTTCAGAAAATAACGGGAATGTAGACTGGGAAGCAGTAGCCAGGGCCGGATATGAGTTTGCTATCATCCGGCTGGGGTATGGTCATGGACATCTGGACAGCAAATTTTACAACAATATAAATGCTGCTAAGGCTGTAGGGCTGAAGCTGGGAGTCTATTACTACTCTTATGCCGTCACAGAGGACGATGCCGAGTATGAAGCTGATTACATCGCAAAAATACTTGATGACTGCGGGCTGGGAGCGAATGATCTCCCCATGGGAGTCTGGATAGATGAAGAAGATGCAGACGGATGGAGAGAACGCCATGGTCTGGATATGAGCCCCGAGGGCTTACAGACAATTACCAACATGGTGACGCTTACCGTCAATAAGTTGTGGGATGCTGGACTCCAGCCCGCCGGGGTATATTGCAATCTTGACTGGTTGGAAAATCATATTGATATGAGTCAAACAGGTGGGGCTGGACTTTGGATTGCACATCCGGATGCGGAAGATGCAGAAGTAAGCTGCATGCTTTGGCAGTATACTTTTGATGCTGACATCAATGGGCGGAAGTTTGACGCAAATGTGACCGGAGATGGTTGGGATGAGTGACTATAAGTTCGAGGGCATTGCGCTAGGGCTGTCTATCTTGGCAGGTTTGGCTGTGGCCGGACTGGCCACTTATCTGTCGGAACAATACCAAGCCAGGCATGAGCCCAAAGTCTTGACTCAGGAGCAGGTGAAGCAGCCGGAGACAGTCGCTAAGGAGATTCACGTCAGCGAGCCTGCAGCCCAGACGATTGTAAGAGAAATCGAAAAATCATCCGGATCCACGCCTTCCGTCACTTACTATGTGACAGCTCCAACTGTCGAGAAGGCTGCTGAGAGTACAGCAAAGCAGCTGGAAAGCAAGGATAAGTCACTCCCCGCAAAAGCACTGGAGAAATCAGACCGAACCATTGTCACACCGGATGAGAACCTCAAAAAAGTTGACGTTTATAAAATCAACCTGCGGAAAGCCCACAAGGTAAAAACAGGTATATCATATGTATATAATAAAAGCTATTTCACTGCAGGGTATCAGGCAGGGCGGTTTGAAGGCCTAGCTTACTTTGACTGGAATGGGAAGCCAAAAGGCGGAAGCGTGTTGTACACTGTTTTCGAATGGTAACGAAAAGCCGTATCAGTTCATCCTTTGGATGGGCTGGTACGGCTTTTTTATAGTGCTAAATGAAAGAAGGAGCAGTTGCCGCTGCTCCTTCTCGGTTCATCCCTCGGCTTTACTATTTAATGCTATCAGAATCTTATAATATAAATTTTGAAGCATCTTTTACCGTAATCGCGGGCATAGTGCACTACGCCGTTCTTATCGGTTCTAGTGGCTCGAAGAATGTACCAGCCATGTTGATCCTTGTACATACTTCACCTCCCTTCTGCCCGAAGGCTTTAGTTCGGCTTAGGATGAACCAATTAGATTATACCATACATAAAGTAAAATATAATATATGAACAACAGGTAAATAAAGCAAAAACGTGAAAAGCCCACCTATAAAGGCGGGCTTTTCACGTACGAACGGCGGGAAACATTAAAATTTTAAAGTTCCTTCCGGCTGCGGCAACAACCGGACCGGGTCCATCCGTATGCACAAGGATCAACTTGGTATCTTCATAATACAATTTTAATAAGATATCGTCAAGAGAAAACATATGAACGGCGGTCATCTTGTTGTAGTAAAAAAATCAGTATTTATCGAAGAAATCTGGCTATTTCCTCTTGACAATATACCGATAAAGATATGTAATGTATACAGAGTTAAGAAAGGAGGTGATAAAAATGCAAGTAGATAAATCAGATGTAGAGTGGTTGGCAAGTTTCTTATCAACATGGATAATCGCTTTTCTACCCTACATCATAAGAAAGAAGCCCTCTAAACGGCATAGGCGTACCAAGCGAAACCGTTAAGAAGGCGCAGGTAAGGGGAGGCGGGAACCTCCCCCACTACCTGCATTATATCACAGGAGGATTTAAAATGAAAATATATGATATTGCATTCGCTGTTGCGGCGGCGGGCGGGCTCTATGTATTGAACTGGAACAAAGGTATGATTGAAGCATTAATTAGCGGGATTACCATTGGGGCTTATGTCGTGTGGAGGATTACAAGAAAATGAAAATAATAAATGAAGTCATGACCACAGCCGAGGCTGCTCAGCGTTGGGGACTTAGCGAGGTAACTATAAAAAAAGCCTGCTCTGGGCAAAAGGGATACCCACCTAGATTTACAGAAGACGAATGCCGTAGATCAGGGCCGCGGGTGTGGCTAGTTACCCGCCAGGGAATGGAAAGGCTCTATGGAGAAGAATTGACCGGGAAGTAGATGCCGCTGATAGGTAATCAATGCGGGACACTCCAATATCGTAAAAATATCGTATTCACGTGTTCATTTTTGCAGAATTTTAGGACAAACAGAAAAGCACCGATGGTCGATTTCATTCGACTTTATCGGTGCTTTTTAAGTTGGTGCCGGAGGCGGGACTTGAACCCGCACGATGTTGCCATCGCCAGATTTTGAGTCTGGTGCGTCTGCCATTCCGCCACTCCGGCATATCGGTAATTATTTTATCATACGGAATCATGTATCGTCAATGAAAAAGTGGGAGATAAGTGGGACAATGGGGCAGTGAGGATGGAGGCAGGATGGAAAGAGCTTAATGACGTCTGACGTCTATCGTCTAATCCACGCCCCTATCCTCCGTCGCCTGACGGCGTGCACAGCGAACATGATTTGAAGGAGCGATAGCGACGCGCAAATCATAGTGAGTCGTTTCCCCTTTAGGGGCCACCTGCTGGCCGGGCTTTAAGGTGTTCGCTTTGTATGCAGGCTATGCTCACATATTAGCCCGGCGCAGAAATCCTCTGCAGGATTTCTGCTTAAGGAAGGAGGCTATGGCTCATCGGCATGTATCACTGGTGTCACAAAAGTAAATCCCGTAACGTAGGCTCCTTCCTCAGGTGGCAATCCTGCATAGGATTACCAAGTCGGGCAAAGTTGGCCCTTAGCCTGCCCATAAAAGGGCCTTCCTATGAATTGCCAGACCGGAATGGAGCTGGGCGGAGCCCTGAGGATAGGTCCGAATATATAGGTCTGAAAATTTGAGAAAAGACCTGACGCCCCTATACTCCGTCGCCTGCGGCGACACCCCCTTCCTGTGGAAGGGGGCTTTAGCTCTTCGTCATGCAGCACTGGTGAAACATAAATAAATCCCGTAACGCTGTCTTCATACTCATCGCCGCGAAGCGGCGATACCACACCCTCTGAACCCTCTGAACCTTTTGAACCCTCTGAACCCGGGCCGCTCCGCGGCCCATTTCGTCACCACAACCCTCAAATCTCTTTCCTCAATTCTCAAATCTCTTCGCACCCTTTGAACCCCTTGTTCCCCTGTGTTATGATGGAAGTATCCTTTTTCATAGGGAGATGAGAGTGTGAATATAAAGCTGGTGCTGCTGGGGCTTTTGGCCTTATTCAGTTTGTATCGTTTGTATGAACATAATGATTTCATGACGCTCTGCGCCACGGTGATTGTGGCAGCTGCCTTTGTACTGTCTGCCCTGCATCTGTGGCGGAGGCGGGAATGATAGGCCCGTTGGGCGTAAAGGAGGGGTTCTTTTGCATTGCAGAGAATTAGCTGAACAGGAAAGGGACACGGTGATTTCACTGCGCCGCCATTTCCATGAACATCCTGAACTTTCACAGAAGGAGTTTGGGACCATGGATTATATTGAAAATTTCCTTCATGGTTTGGAAATTGAAACGGTACGGGTGCCCCATGGCGGGGTGTTCGGATTTATTGACAGCGGGAAACCGGGCTGGACGGTGCTCATGCGGGCGGATATCGATGCCCTTCCCATCAGGGAAGACCCGGTGAACCTGTCCAAGGAAAGGGTGTGCATTTCCAAAAACGACGGTGTCATGCATGCCTGCGGCCACGACGGACACATGGCCATGCTGCTGACGGAGGCTAAAATTCTTGCTCTCCATAAGTCGGACTGGGAGGGAAAGGTGGTCCTCATGTTTGAGGAGGCCGAGGAAATGGGTGAAAGAGGGATTGCGCCCATGCTCCGTTATCTCAGGGACCATCATATCCATGTGGATACCTGCTTTGGCACCCATGTGAAATGGGATCTTCCGGCAGGAAAGGTGGGCATCCTTTACGGCACCACCATGGCTGGGGCCTATTTCTTCCGTATCAAACTGCATGGAAAGAGCGGCCACGGTTCCCGTCCGGATATGGCGGTGAGCCCCATTGAATGCTTCATTTCCATTGCGTCGGAGCTCCGCTCCTATCGCATGCGGGTGACGGCGCCTACGGACAGCTTCACCTATTCCTTCGGCTCCGTGGAAGCGGGCCATGAACCGAATATTATTCCCGAAGAGCTCATGTTTGCCGGCACCGCCCGCTGCACGAGAAATGAGGACGGCCTGGCTTTCCGGAAAACTCTTCTGGAGGTGACGAAGAATACCGCCGCCCTTCACGGCTGCACGGTGGAAGTGGTGGAAGACCAGTATTTCCCGGTCACCGTGAATAATAAGGAATGTGTGGACCTGGCAAGGAAGGCGGTGGTGAACCAGCTGGGAGAAGAAGCGCTGGATAGGGACTGCCCCATGTGGATGGCCACAGAAACTTTCTCCATCACCGAATCCACCTGGCCCGGCGTGTTCTTCTTCACCGGCATTTATGACAAAGAGGTGGGAAGCGGAAGCCCCCACCATACGCCGAAGTTTGACATCGCCGAAGAAGGCCTGGTCACCGGCGTGGCCGCCGCCCTGTCCTATGTGACGGCGGTGCTGGAAGAAAAGCCGGCCTGCCCCTCCTTCCACGCCGTGGATCTGGAAAGCATGCTGAAATTGACAGAATGATTCATGAAAAGGCTTTGAGGAAATGGAAATCATTTCTTCAAAGCTTTTTTGTGTGTATAAGGTTTCCTGTCCGGCATGGGGGAATTGAATTCATCTCAACAGGAAACGATTGGCGAAAAGTTTCCTGTCCGGCGTGTGAGCAGTGTGTATCAACTCAACAGGAAACTATGAGCGAAAAGTTTCCTGTTCGGCATGTGAGCAGTGTGCATCATCTCAACAGGAAACGATTTGCGAAAGGTTTCCCGTCCGGCATGGGGCTAATGCGAATCATCGCAACAGGAAACTATTGGCGAATAGTTTCTCACCCGGCATGTGAGCAATGGGAGCCATCGCAACAGGAAACCATTTGCAGACCGTTTCCTGTCCGGTATGGGGCGATGTTCACCATCTCGATAGGAAACTATTAGCGAAAAGTTTCCTGTCCGGCATGAGGCTATGGTGCATCATCTCAATAGGAAACGATTGGCGAAAAGTTTCCTGTCCGGCATGTGAGCAGTGGAATCCAACTCAACAGGAAACTATTGGCGGACAGTTTCCTGTCCGGCGTGTGAGCAATGGGAGCCATCGCAACAGGAAACGATTGGCGAAAAGTTTCCTGTCCTGCATGGGGGCTATGGTGCATCATCTCAACAGGAAACGATTGGCGAAAAGTTTCCTGTCCGGTATGGGGCGATGCTCACCATCTCGATAGGAAACTATTTGCAAAAGGTTTCCTGTCCGGCATGGGGAAAGTGGATTCATCGCAACAGGAAACTATTGGCGAACAGTTTCTTGTCCGGCATGTGAGCAGTGTGTATCAACTCAACAGGAAACTGTCAGCGAACAGTTTCCTGTCCGGCATGTGAACAGTGTGTATCATCGCAACAGGAAACTATTGGTGGGAGGTGGAATAGAAATTAGAAAAGGACTATAATATAGACAGGAGATAAAGTAAGGAAGCAGATTTCAAGAGGATTTATTCCATCAGGTTTTATAATTTTCTTGAAAGAGGCGATGTATATGCTTCCAGCAGCTCTGCTTTTTATCGGCAGTATTTTGTTTATCGGTGCCGGGATTTTCTGCATCGTGCAGCCGGCTGCTTCCCTTCTGGCGGTGGGGTACTATGTGGGGTTCGTTCTTGTCCTGGGCGGCGTATGCCAGATTCTCCGCTATGTGAAAACGGACAGCCGGTACCGCTCCCCATGGCACCTTCTCATTGCCATCCTTGATACGGCCTTTGGCCTGTGGATGATGATGTCCCTGGCCTTTGCGGTGGTGGCCTTCATGCTGCCCCTTCTCTTTGCTATTTATATCCTTCTCCGCGGCATATTCATGATTATCCTGCGGTCGAAGAAGAAAGAGGCCCTGCGGAGCCCCGGGCTCTACATGGCGGCAGCGGTGGTGCAGATTCTTCTGGGGCTCGCCCTTATCCTCCGTCCCGACGCAGCGGGGCTCCTCTTCATGTACATGGTGGGGGCCGCCCTCATCTGGACCGGTATCAGTACCTTCCTTACATGGAGGAAACAGGCTGATATGGATGAATGAAATGAAATTGAAAATCTCTGCCAAATGCCTATCATTTGGCAGAGATTTTTTACTTGAAAGGAATCAGTATTCTAGGGAAGCACTGATTAATTCATAGAGTTTCCTTTTATAAGAATTTTTATGCAC